>Ga0214164_1000233_pt1 | contig 38637 bp, 30 predicted proteins | sample TroBogepilimnion_13_FD_153003 | JGI IMG/M metagenome (GOLD analysis project Ga0214164, IMG submission 153003) | Freshwater microbial communities from Trout Bog Lake, WI - Practice 03JUN2009 epilimnion v4 | ecosystem: Environmental > Aquatic > Freshwater > Lake > Epilimnion/Euphotic zone ...
AGACCGTAGGAATCTAGAAACATCAAGGCCGTTTCAGGTTCAAACTCACGAATCAGCGTAAAGTCAAATTCGAGACAGATCTTTTTGAGCTCCGAAACCGTATAGCCTATAGACAGACAGAATCCGAGGAGGGCTCCTGCACTGATTCCAATATACTCCGTGACATGTTTGAGAAGACCCTTCTCTTCAAGAACTTCCAAGGCGCCTACACAGGCCACAACGCGAATGCCACCGCCCGTCAGGCAGAGTTTGCGTGGTGGAATGAGACTCATTCTTCTAAGTGGTTCTATCAGAGAATGTATAGGCCTCCGAATGAGGTCACTCCGAAACTCACACCCAATGAACTCTTTGAACGGCGAGTTCAACGGGATAAATCGCGGCTCCACACCTACAATCAGATTCTAGAGCAGATTCACACCAGGATTTATTCAGCATCACAACTTGATAATCACCCAGCCTATGTGATGTATACAGTACCCCCTTTTGTTCTTGGGCTCCCGAAGATTGACCTACAGGACTGCATTGTCTATGTTGTGTATCAATTGCGCCAGTCAGGGTTTCATGTACGCTATACATACCCTAATCTGCTCTATATCAGTTGGGAGCATCATGAAAAAGAATATCTTCTCCATCAAAATCCCATTATTCAGGCGATGATTCCTGACAAGAAAAAAAAGGGTGTTGGATTCGCCTTGCCTGGACCTATTGAACAGCAAGTAGCGACTGTTCCGCGGAAATTGGCTAGTGAATACAAACCGCCGGCTCAGTTCGTTCAGACAATGGAACGGCCGCAGGCAGATAAAAAGAATTCGGTGCTTCAGGACCTCTGGATGTTTTCGTAAAATTTGAATAGATTTATTGTATTAAGTCTTGATAGAAAATGCTTAAGTTTCTTCTATCAACACTCTTTGTATCAGTTGCCGCGCAGAATACAGGCGCCCCTGGACTTGGTGGCACCAATCAGACAACTCCCCCCCTCACCTTCCTCGATACCACTCGGGCACCCATTCTAGGCAACTATACGCTTGGATATATCAATAATACAGTGCAGAATCGCTGCCACAGGGCGGTTGCCAAGTTTCGCTCTCAGGCTACGGGCGTCGTTGATTCCCTCAGTATGGGAGTCTATTCCCACGCTGCCCCGATGACTTGTGGAATCAGTTTTGTTCTCTCTACTTTTCCTGCAGGCGTCTTAATTGGCTCCTCCCTACTCACAACCTTCACGGATCTCGTTGCCGCGAAGCCTGGCACGGATGAATATCTTCAGTTTAATGCAACTCCCTCTTCATGGGCTCTTGTTGCTGATATGAACTACACGATTACAATCCTCCCCTTCACATGGGCCTCAGGGCCCGCAGGCTCGACAGGCTCAACAGGCTCAACACAACACTGTGTATTTGACATCCCCTATGGAAATCCTGGACTTCCAAATGCGGTGACTGGACAATACGGACCCACTGCACTTCCTTGCGGTTCTACACCCTGGACAGCCGACAAGGCCGGTGATGGTTGGGCCATGCAACTGCTGTTGGCCGGTCGTCCTGCGCAAGTAATTCTTCCAAGTGCATCATCAACTCATACTCCTACACCGACCTCTACAATTACGCCTACTCCGAGTCAGACTGGAACCCCAACACCTACACAGACACCGACTGGAACTCCCACCAATACTGAGACTCCTACAGTGACGCCTGCACCAGGTTCAACTCCATCGAACTCGGCCACACAGACTCGTACACCGAGCCGCACTCCGTCCATTAGTTATACACCCACTCCCACTTCATCTGTAACGTCATCGGTTACACCCACTGAAACTCCGAGTCCTACACCGACTCTTCGCATTGGAGCCTCTCCTTCGGTTACACCCACAGAGACACCTGGACCCACGGACTCCTCATCACCTACACCCTCTGTACGAGCGATTGGAGCCATGGCGGCCGGTACAGGTGCGGCAGCACCTCAGGGCCCTACAACAGGTTCTCTGATTGGCGCAGCAATTGGTGGAGCTCTGCTTGTAGTTGCTGTGATTGGTCTAGCTATCCGTTTCCGTATAGTCTCCGCACAGCTCAATGCTACACCCAAGATTTCCGTATGGAGGACAAATGCAAAGGGCAAGAAGCGCCCTGAATTTGAAATCGGAACCAATCCCACAATTGTAAATAATCCTACAATGACGATGCGTATAAATCGTATGAGCATGGCACCTACACCTGTTCGCGAGGAGGTATAGAGTGAAGTAGACCAAAGAGTTTCTTCGCCTTCACCGGACCAAATCGCTGTTTCTCTGAGATTTTTATATTGGAAAATTGCTCCTCTGTTGCTGCCCAAACGGCCGTGAGTGAGCCGAGTTCCTTGAGCAAGGCCTCAGCAGTCGCAGGGCTAATTCCCTTACAGCAGGTCAAAACACTCACTGCAAAAATATGCGGGTCATCGCGCTGCTCACCCTTTGTGTGATTTTTAATGGTGCTTGTATAGGCGGTGATCTTGCCGTCACGAAACTCGGCCTGGTCCTCCTGCCACTTTGCGGCCAAGGTTGTCAAAAACTGCGCAGTCTCCTTGGCGTCGGCAGTCTGGAAAAAAGTAATCTTGTGAACAAACGGCAGGCGCACAAGCCACTTGAGCACGACCTCCTTTGTATAGGACCTGGTCTTGTTCAAATCTCCCTCAATAATGTAGGCAATATGTGCGCCTGACTCGGCGGCGTACGCTTGAAGACGCGTGCGTTGCTCTCTATAACGACCATCTGACATGGACGCCTCCAAATCGTGGACCTCCTTGCGTTCTACAATAATTCCACCTGGCGCCACTGCACCGCTCATCTCATCCACGCCAATCCAGGCATCTCCAACAGGAAGCATCTTCACTTTCCAATTGGGCATCAAGGTGATAAGTTCTCGTTCACGATTATCTAATAGAAACATACTAGATATGCATAAAAAATCTTTAACTCTAAACATATTCTTTTAATTCATCTAGACTTTCATCTTTATTTGAAATAGTAATATGCTTTAATTTCATTTCCCTACAGAGTGTCTTAAATCGCAGAGTTGGATTAAGATACTCGCATACAAGTGTATCCTCTTTAGAAAACATAACATTTATTAATCCTGCACCATGGCATCCAACAACAACAAATGCATTTACAAAATGACGCACCTGTTCTTCAAAAGGCATATTTTCAAGAATAATTTTTTTAAAGTCGACTGTATATTTTTCTTGTAAATAACTTTCAACTGTATCAAAATTTTTTATCTCACGAATCTCTTTTCCATTTTTTAACAAATGTGGCACAGTAACTTCAATTTCTGGATCTTCTATTAGAGTAACATGTTCACCTCGCTCGATTAATAAAATTTTAGGATATTTTTGATCTCTTTTTGTTTCATCGATTGAATATCGATTAAAAATATATTGGCGAAAAATATCTATTTTTTCCCTAGTTAAAATATGATAGTGTAGTGCTTCAAGACGAACCGTAGGTAAATAGAGTTTATTAAAATCATCTTCCAGAAGTTCTACATTTTTCACTTGCATAATATCTTCGTAGAGTTTACTAAAGGTTCCAATTGTCTGTAGAAAACTTTTTTCTCTGTATACAGTTCCATGCGTATAGGTTTTAGCTAAAACTTCAGGCATAACACAATCATAAATAAAATGTGCATATCGAAAAAGACAACTTGGAGGATTAAAAATTCTCACTTTTATTCCAGACATTTATAATTAAAAAGAGTTTATTTCCATGAAGAGGACGGATAGAGTGCGTCTATTTTTATTGATTCTTTATAGTGTTCAACAAACTGATAGAGTTTATATATCTCTTCTTTTGTAAGATAAATAGGCTGTAGTCCTAAATTTAAAAATTGATCATTCTTTACAGTAAGTTCATTTGATTCCTTCTCATTTCTTGGATTAGGTAAATATTCATACGGACACTCAAACATACTTACAATATCAATGAGTCTATGTGTTTCTGTAATTTGATTATATATTTGAACTTTATCTTCCGTTGGTGGATTTTGTAAGGCGAGTTCAATACAATCCATACTATTTTCAATATGAATAAATGCGCGAGTTTGTTGCCCTTTTCCATAGAGAGTAAGCGGTATTTTTGCCACAGATTCTACAATAAAACGATTCAATACAGTTCCGTAATCAGAATCATAATCAAATCTATTTATAAGTTCTTCGTGAAGAAGCGTCTCTTTTGTCTGTGCGCCCCAGATTATACCTTGATGTAAATCTGTAATTTTTAGTTTATAATTTTTTTGATAGAACTGAAAAAGTAGTGCATCTTGGGATTTTGTCATATGATAAATTGAACCAGGATAGGTTGGATGATAAATTTCAACAGGTTGTTTTTCAATTTCAACCGTTATGTATCCTTCAGGAATAACTGTATTTGGAATAACTCCATATCCATAGACGCCCATTGTTCCCAAATGAATAAGATGAATACTTCTATCGATATCTATAATTGCTGAAAGTATATTGTGAGTTGCTTGTATATTGTTAGATACAGTATATCGCCGTGTAGTTGAATTTTTCATTGAATAGGGTGCAGAACGCTGTTCGCCTAAATGAATAATTGTCTGCGGTTTGAATTCATGAATCACTTTACAGAGTTTCTCGTATTCTATTGATAGGTCGACTTCTTCAAAGTGAATTTTGCGACCGGTCATTAAAAACCATCTATCAATTCGCACTGTAATCTCTTTAATTGGAGTTAAGGATGCTATTCCGAGTTCTTTATCAATTGCTCGCCTTGATAAATTATCAAGTATTAGAATTTCATGATTTTTTGAAGAGAGTCGTAAACTAAGTGGCCAACCACAAAATCCATCTCCTCCCGCTAAGATAATTCTCATTAAAAGATAATCTGGAAGTATATTTAACCTTTGGTAAAGTCGCCAAGTTTCCAAGATTTGAAGAAACAGGCAACCAGAATCTGAACATCGCCCAGACTTGTATGAAGTAATTCTGGACGAGGCTCGACTCCAAAACAGTGCGTATAGAATCGCTTCAGATTTGCACACATATAGCGGTCGCCAGGACGTGGATTTGGCCACGGAATCTTACAGATTTCACGCGACCCCTCCATTGTACAGAACTCCTTGACTGGCCAGCGAATCTTGGGGGCGCCTGGTGCCCAATAGAGTGCAGCTGCAGAGATGACATTCTTGTCAAATTCCATATTGTGCGCAACATAGAGTCCGCAGCGATCTAGATCGGCCTGGAATTCAGTAAGAACTTTGGAAAGAGACACGCCCTTTTCAGTGGCAAGTTCAGCTGTAATTCGGTGGATTTTGCTACTCTCTGGAGGAATTGTCCAGCCGTCGGGCTTAATCAAGTAGGACTTTGTATCGACTATGGCTGCGCCATCTGTAACAACCCAAGAGATGGATACGGGTTGAGGCCAATTATCCTTTCGCACATGCGCAGGGAGATTACGGTACTTAGGAAGTCCTGTAGTCTCAGTATCAAAGAAGAGTGCCAGCATATTTAGATTTGATACTGCATACTTAGTAAGTCAAATTTTGTGCGCCTATGACCAATTCTCCTGGGCGAAGGTCGGGGCCATGCTGCGTTCAAGCCCAGATGTCGGCTTCGTGTAATCCCAACGATTGGTGCGCCCCTTCGGTCCAGGAGTGAAGAAAGGGTCAAGTCCAACATTGATATCGGCCGATGTAGGGGGTACGGTGATCGTCGCCTCGCCCGCTGATGCGACCGCGCTCATCTTCGCAGGTGCCTCCTCATCTTCATAGATGATTTTTTCATCCTTCTTGCGAACACCTACGATCTCAAAGACATTATTCGGTTTCTGAACCACTGTGGGGACCAAGCCCTTTGCATCGTAAATCTTCTTGATGAGTTTGTTGGCATCGTCAAGATCATAGGTTGTAAGACTCTCTGCATGTGTCGGCTTGTAGGTTTGTAAAATCTTCCGCTCTTCCATTTCAGTCGCACTGGTGTCCGGAGGCTGTAGAGATGAACCGTCAATTTCACCATAAGGATTGAATCCAGATGCTGTATCTTGAAAGCCTTCGTTGTACATTGAATCTTGGTACTTCTGTTGGCGCTTTGTAGGCTTTGCTTCGTCTATCGCTTGTGCCTCATCAGTTGCATTCTTACCATAGGCAAGTGACGCTGGAGCACTTAGCGTTTTACCTGCAGCATCGCGCTCACGCAGTTCAGCAAATCCCTTTTGGAACACAGCTGAATTTGGAGGCTGACCCGACCAGTCGAGCGGGCGCTGTGCAGTCAGTCGGTTAATCTCTTCCTTAGACATTTCCTTGTCCGTCTCGTACTGTGAAATGAGATTGAGTTCATAATCATCGACTGAATAAATCGGCGTTGTCACATAGGGTGCGGCAAAATTCTGCTCCATGATGACATCATTTGGTGAATTTGGCCTCGTATCGGGAAGCCATAGAAGATTTGCAACAAATCCCTCTTTCTGTTTCACACTTGTTACGAGCATTCCAATATAGGCCACGGCGACTAAAAGTATTGCTGCGATAAGAAGATTCATCCCCCACTACTACCGAGTCTAGACAAAATATCCGGCTTTTGTAGATAATGGTCGCAAAGAAGACAAAGTCAAAGAGCAAGGCCAAGACCAGAAAGGCAAGCAAAATGCGTATGGGCAGAATCATGTCTCCGGTTGATGTTCGTTCAGCCGATAAGATTGGCATGTTTGAAGGCATGCTGGGCTCAGGTCCCATCACGCTTGTACTTGTCTATGCTGACTGGTGCGGTCATTGCCAGCGGTTCAAGAAGGACACCTGGAATGACTTAACTGCCATGTCAAATCGGAAAATGAATATTGCGGCGGTTCGCGATGACATGCTTCCCAAGACAAGTCTGGCCAATTCCAAGATTAAGGGATACCCGAGCCTGATGCTTGTAGGCACAGATAAGCGTCCTGCAGAGTTTAGCGAGGAGGGTGAAGTCACCAATGCAATGCCGAGCAATGAAAAGAAGAATCTTCAGAGCCTTCTCCAGACACCACTTCCTAACGTAAATGATACTTTATCGGCAGATCAAGGCATGGTGACACCTGTAAAGACGGCGAGTCCCACAATTGCTCCTTCAGCAGGCATCAATTCAAAGCCGCCGAGTCCAATGGCAAATCTTACAGGTACACTCAAGCCGCCATCACCCACTATGGCTGCAAATGTCAGCCAGGATGAAGTGGATGAGGCGATTATGAATCAGCCGATTTCTGCACCACCTGAAAATGACATGGAACTCGTGGAGTCAGTCGAGGCAACACCCTCAGAACGACGCACTGCGCCGATTGGTGGTGGAAATCTCTTAACAAGTCTGATTCGTCTTGTAAAGACGAGTTCAAAGGCCTTCATGAAGAAGCGTGCGACTCGTCGCAAGGGGAAGGGCAAAGGCAGGGGCAAAGGCGGTAAGTAAAAACTTGAATGGTTTTGTAGGGCAACTAAACAGTAAGAAAACATGCTATTTCACCTTCTAGACGTGCTGGCTCACGATTCAAAAATCGAGAGCGAGGACGCTGCGACTTGGCATATGTGCGAACGAAAAAAGTCGGACGGAGACACATACACAACCCGTATGAAAAATAATAATTATATGGGTCGTGAATTTCAGATTGAACTCTTTGGAGTCACGGAGACTGGTTCACAGGTTCATGTAAATGTCACTGGGTTCTGTCCCTCTTTCTATGTGGAACTGCCTGATGCAGGGGCCTTCACAGAAATTCAGTCGGTCGTCAATAAAGTCCTGAAACCGAAGTGTAGCGAGTGCACTCCAAATGTAGTCATTGAGTTCGAGAAAGTAAAGCGCAAGCGCCTCTTTGGCTACACTGCAAATCGTGAGTTTCCAATGGTGAAAATCAGTGTAAATAGCCTTGACCTCTTTCGAAAGGCCAGGAAGCTATTTCTTGATGAAAAGATGAATTGTATCTTTCACTACAAGACTCGGTGCCTTGAAGTGTATGAGGCAAATCTCGACCCGCTCCTCCGTTTCTTTCATACCCAGGATATTGAGCCGTGTGGCTGGGTTGAGCTTGATGTGGAATGCGATGATGTAGAGGAATCACTTATCAGCTGCGATTACACTGATATTAAGAAGCCTGCAAAGCGACCTGGAAAGTCTGGGCCCGCGCTTTTAGCTTCATGGGATATTGAATGTTATAGTCCTGATGGTGATTTTCCCGTTCCTGAAAAGCTTCAGTATCCGATTATTCAGATTGGTGTGGTACTTGTACGCGCAGGTGAGGCACCTCAGCGACATTGCTTTGTCTATTCTACCGAAAAAGACATCTGTGCAGATGTTCCAGGTGTTGAGATTCATCGCTGCGATTCCGAAAAGGAGCTCATTGTTGATTGGGCGGCTCATATGATTGAATGGAGTCCTGATATCTGGATTGGCTACAATATCTTCGGTTTTGATGAACGCTATGTGTGGAAGCGTGCAGAGCTACTCGGTTGTGTGCCTGCCTTTCAGGGTTTCTCTCGATATGAAGATGAGACTGTTAAACTGCAGGAGAAGATGCTCAGTAGCAGTGCACTTGGAGATAATCGTCTCTATATGTGGAACTCGGCGGGTCGTCTCCAAATTGACCTCTATCACTACATCAAGCGTATGGAGGCGCTGCCGAGTTACAAGCTAGATGATGTCACGAGTCATTACATGAGCGGTAAACTTAAGGCAATTAAGCAAGACACTGAAGGCAGCCTTATTACACTCAAAACCTCTGTTACAAAGGATGTGCGTCTTGGGCGCAGCATCAAGATTCTTGATGAGACAGGTGAACCCATTGCCGAGAAGTGCTCTGTTGAGCGGATTGGAGACGGCGAAATCATTGTACGCAACACAGGGGAACCCCTTGATGACCTGGATCTTCAGTTGGCGACTAAGTGGGCCATTGTAAAAGATGACGTTCCTCCCGCCGAGATTTTCCGTCTTCATCGTGAGGGTGGAGCGGTTGGCAGGGCGAAAGTTGCAGATTACTGCGTTCAGGATTGTAACCTTGTGATTGAGCTCTTTAATAAGCTCGATGTCTTCAATAATGCCATGTCAATGGCGAATGTCTGCTCAGTGCCCGTGAACTATATCTTTACGAGAGGTCAAGGCATCAAAATTGAGTCGCTCATCTTCAAAGAGTGTGCGGCGCGTGGGCAGGTCGTGAAGGTTCTGGAATCACCACGCCAGGCATCCGATGAAGTCTCGGATGATGAACCCGTTGAAGAGAGTTATGAGGGTGCAATTGTCTTTGCGCCGAAGCCCGACTTCTACTTTGATGCGCCTGTAGGTGTGTGTGACTTTGCGTCGCTCTATCCTAGTTCGATTATCAGTGAAAATATCAGTTATGATACGCTCGTCTGGGTGAAGGACATTGCCCCAAACGGAACTGTAAAGTTCTCCTATGGAGGTGAGCCGGCTGTTGTCGAGCCTGATGTTCGATTTACAGACATTGAGTTTGATATTCTGCGACCGGATCCAGCGGATACTCGTAAGCATCCTGAGAAGATTCGCGATGGACTGCGTGTCTGTCGTTATGCACAGAAGGGAGATACGAAGGGAACTCTACCCGATATTCTCCAGAAGCTGCTGGCGGCCCGTAAAGCGAAGCGCAAGCAGGCGGAGAAGGAGAGTGACCCATTCGTGAAGGCGCTTCTAGATGCTGAGCAGCTGGCCTACAAACTTACGGCCAATTCACTCTATGGTCAGCTGGGGTCGCCGACCTTCAAGATTCGTCTCCAAGCGCTGGCTGCATCGACGACTGCCTATGGTCGCAAGCAGATCACCTTCGCAAAGGAGGCGATTCATCAGTTCTATGGAGCCCCTGCTAAAAGGGCAGATTGCTGTGCAGAGCTGGTCTATGGTGATACGGATTCACTCTTTGTGAGTTTTAATCCACGGGGGCCTGATGGGGCTCGGCTACAGGGTCGCGAGGCTCTTGTACGTACGATTGAACTGACGGAGGAATGTGGTAAGTTTGTCACGGCGGGTCTGAAGCCACCACATGACTTTGAATATGATAAGGTCTTCTGGCCGTTTGTCATCTTCAGTAAGAAGCGCTATGTTGGAAACAAGTATGAGGAATCGCCCGACCATTTTAAGCAGAATTTCATGGGTATTGTTCTGAAGCGGCGAGACAATGCGCCGATTGTAAAGACAATCTATGGTGGTGCCATTAATATTCTTCTAAACAAGCGAAATGTGGCCGAGGCGGCCGAGTTTGTGAGGACAAGTCTTCGTAAGTTGGCGACTGGAGCGGTCAGTCTTGGACAACTTACAATTACAAAGTCGCTTCGAGCGAACTATGCAGATCCGACTCGAATTGCACATAAGGTGCTGGCGGACCGTATTGCTGAGCGAGACCCTGGTAATGCGCCGGCCTCTGGCGACCGTATTCCGTATGTCTATATTGTGAATCCTGGAGCAGAACTGCAAGGCGACAGGATTGAACTGCCTTCGTATGTTCGCGAGAAGGGGTTGAAGCCCGATATTCCGTATTATATTGAACATCAGTTGAGTAATCCACTGGCGCAGCTCTTTGCACTTCGTGTCGAGGAGATACCCGGCTACAGGCCACCTGCTGGTGGATGGTCGACAAATGAGGACAAGCGTGCGGTGGAGAGAGAGCGCATGGCGGCTCAACTTCTGTTTGGTGAAACTCTGCAGAAGTGCTCAGGCCAGCAGAATCTGTTGGCGATGGGCTTTGGTCGAGCAGCCGCGACGGCGTCTAGTGTTACAAATCGTGTTGTGACAGTTGAGTCCGTTGCTCCGAAGGTTGTCAAGCAGGGAGTCTTAGACAGTTATTGGGGTGACCGCATTTTGATCTCCAGACTTGAAGAGAAACAGAAGGCATTAAAGAAAAATCAGGGAAAGAAATCAGATGGGACTAAGCCAAAGTAGAGAAGCCTTTCACCCTTTTATTCTTGAAACGGCGGCTGGCGAAACATATGTTGAAGAGAGAAAACCCAGGGCGCATGCTCCATTTACAATTACACGACTAACTGCAGCAGAAGGACGCATTGCCTTAGCAAATGCAAATACAGTCGATGGATTTGAAGATGCTCTTTTTTTGGATAAAGTGAACGCAAAAGCGAGAGAAGGTCTCGGATACAGTCCAATGGATGGTCCTTTTTTATCGCGAACTGTGGAAGGCCTTCATGCTTCCATTCGTGTTGTCTGGATGAACCATTCGGCGGAGGCAGGCATGCCGCATACACGGGCTCCTGATATTGTCTGTATTCCGATGGATTATCCCGCACAACGACTCAATGAGACACTCAAGCACGAATCCATTCATGTAGATCAGAGACAGCGACCCGAGGCGTGGTTGAAGTGGTGTGTTTCTGTAGGGTGGACACTTATACGAGAGGAGGAGATTCCTGAGCGTTGGGTTCGTCGTTGCCGACTGAATCCTGATACAATGGCCTATCGTTTTTTTGCATATAATAATCGCTATGTGCCCTTACCAATGTATGAGCGTGATGATAAACCGAAAATGCGTGAAACGAAGATTCACTGGTGGGATAGAAAAACAGGATATCTATTGAAGGATACACCCTCCGATTTGAAACTCTATTTACAAGGAGTCTTGAATCCAGAGCATCCGTTTGAAATTGCGGCATACAAAGATATTCATCTAGACTAGAGTGAATGGCTACTAAAAATCCATTATTGAAACGAATGGCCGAGAGAAATAAGGCATATGAAGCTGTTCTTGAAGGGAAAAATATAGAAACTCCTGATGAACCGATTGCGACATCTATGACACAAGAGGAGGTGGAAGCAGATACTCTTAAAAAGGCGGAAGCCGCTGAGGCCGCCGCGGCATCCGAAGTTCTCAAGGGTCGTTTCAATCCTCTTGCGAAACTGCGCAATAGTAAATCAGGTCAAGCAAAAAAACTTGCTACAAATGCTGAATGGAAGAATACAACTCGTAAAAACAAGAAAGGACCAATTGGTCAGGGCACCGAGTGGTTTGGTATGGATAAAGCGGCGAGAGAGCGTGCTGCTGCAATAATTACGGCAGGAAAGGATGCGCAAAAGAAAATAAATCTGGTTACTAAAAATTCCCGTACTGAACTTCGTAGGGTGGAAAAGGAGATAAGTGACTTTGAGGCAAAGGTTGCCGCTACTGAAAAGGAGATTGCAGAAATTACACCAAAGAAACAGGCCGCAGTAGCAGAAGTTACGAAATTTCAAGGACAGGTTGCAGCTGCTGAGAAGGAACTTGCTGAAGCAAAGCAGGAGTACAAGAAAAAAGAAGCACAGAAAAAGATTGATGCTGCAAAGGGTAGACTTACCACTGCCGAAGCAGCGGTTACTTCAATTGAACAAATGGTTGGTCCCTTAGAAGAACGTCTGAATCAAGAAAAGAGCATAATAACTGAAGCTCAGGGACGTCTAAAACAGAAAGAGGAGGCGCTAAAAGTAGTACAAAAGAATGCTACAAAGGTTGAATCCGCACTAATTAAGGCAAAGCAGATGAATACTGTAAAATCTCTTAAGAAGAAGCAAAATAATCAAAAGGCGCGGGCTGCAGAAAATAAAAAGGCGCTTGAAACATTAGCAGCAGCAACTGCCGCGGCAAATGCAACTCCAGAGGTGAATGAAAATGCTCTTGAAGAGGAGGCATCTGCAAAGCGAATTGCCGCTGCAAAGGAGAAGGCTAAGGCACTTATAGAGAAGGGTGCAGCGAATCTAAAGGCTGCAAATGAGAAAGCACGTGCTGAAGGAAAGCCTATTGTATCTGAGCCTGCATATGTTCCAAAGCCGGTTGAACTTAATGAAGATGATGCGCCTGAAGTAGTCCCTGCCCCTGCACCATCTCCTTCTGAACCTCTTTCTCAACCTGCTGCTGCTCCAGAGGCTACACCACTTCCAGATTTACCTCCTGGATGGGAAGAACACAGGAATAATCAGGGCGAGGTATACTATAGTAATGGTACAATAACACAGTGGGAACGACCAAATGCATCAAGTGTTTCAAATACTAAATCTACAGAGGAATTTCAGGCTCAACTCGCTGCAGAAAAGGCTGCGAAGGAGACTGCTGAAACTCAGCTTGTAGAACTAAAGGCTGCGAAGGAGGCTGTTGATGCTCAAGTTGCAGAACTGAAGGCTGCAAAGGAGTCTGCTAAAGCGCAGCTTGCAGAACTCACGGCTGCGAAGGAGTCTGCTGAGGCTGAAGTTGGAAAACTCAAGGCTGCGAAGGAGTCCGCTGAGGCTGAAGTTGCAGGACTCAAAGCAAATCAGGCCAATAAGCCCCAAGAAACAGCTGAACCCACACCACCTATCAATTCAAATTCTCAAAATACAAGTTCGAATAATCCTCAACCTTCTGAAGAAGAACAGATTCTACAGATTCTGAAAAATGGAGACGATGGCTTTCCTCCTCTCAAACTTCCAGACACCCTCAAAACAAACTTCGAACATGCAATCAAACCATTCTACGATAAAATGGTTTCAGAACCAAATCAAGCCTATGTGGAACTCTATGTAAAACTCTATGTCTTCTGTTATGCCATTAAAAAAGAAGAGATTCCTGATGGCGATTTATTTAAAGAAGGTGATAAAACAGATCTTGCTGAGTTTCTATCAGACGATATTAAACAACAGGTTAAGATAACACCGTATTATGATTTAATGTTCAGATTGGGAGTTTCTCAGTTCTACAAAGAATCATTAACGGATACTCTACATATTATAGATAATCTTAATGAAATTGACCTTAACACCTGAGGAGTAAATGTCCGGTTATAAAACTCACTACTAAATAGAATAGGGCATGGTTCTTAATGAAACAATCCCAGGTCTATTACCCCTACAATCTGGCGGGGCCAGACGAACACTCGATAAACTTATTGAGAAACACGGAACTAAACTCTTTGCTTCTTTTGAAGTGGGATATTCCACATTTGGTGGAATTCAGTCCATTATCTTTCTTCCACCTTTCCATAAGTTCGCAGAAATCAACCCCAAAGATGCAACACGTCCTGTAAATATTGCTGGCGCAGACTATCGTGTTGCCAAAATAAAAGATTTTACCACTCTTCCTGAAACGGCACAGACGGCGCCTAACTTTTTTCTCTATAAATTTATCGAAGAGTTAGTTCAGCATTTTGACTACGGAGTTGGGATGCCTGAGGTTCAGTCTCCTGAATTTTCATCGAATTTTCCTGGACTTGATGACGCTACAAAGAGAAAATATGACAACGATTGTTTTGCCCTTCTTGAAATCACTTGCCGTCTCTATTCTATCTTTTATCTTACAATCTATGCACAACAGGATCTCTGCTTAGAAAATAATATGAAATCAGTCCTCTATTCAAGATATATAGAGAGTCGTACGACGCAGCCTAACTTTAATGATTTTATGCAAGAAATAATCAATGCACTTACAACTGGCGAGACCCTACAATGTCTCTTTGGACAGAATGAGACAAATCAAGATGCCCTTGAAGTCCTATTAGAGATGATGCTTGAGCACGGATTACTCTATACGGCTGCAAAACTTGGACTTCCTATTGAAAAAATAAAGTTGCTGACTGGCACTCGTTTCTTTAGTGGAACAACTCATTTTTTACAACAGGTGATGGCTAAATTTCCTGTTGCGGCAGGTGCTCCTCTTCCTGTTGCTCCTATTGTTCCTGTGCCTCCTAGCTCATCTGGCTCATCTGGCTCATCTGGCTCATCTGGCTCATCTGGCTCATCTGGCTCATCTGGTTCATCTGGTTCATCTGGTTCATCTGGCTCATCTGGTTCATCTGGCTCATCTCCTATAAAACCAACAGAAGACCAAAGAAATGCTGTTTTAACAAATCTTCTTTATGGAACAGGTGATGGTTTAACATGGACTAATATTCCTCAATCAAAGGTTACTGCATTTATAGGCGGTGCAGGCAAACCATTAAATATTACACAGGAGATTATAAATACTGTTTTACAGGATAAAGGTGCAGAATTAGGCATCCCTCTTATTATTTTTAATGATACAAATATTGTTTCTAAAGGCATATTTGATGGACCCTATGATGTTGCGGGCAATGGATGGTGTTTTTATTACTCAATTTTAGAACAGTTTGACTTTAGTAGAAAAGTACGAAAAGAGAATACTGCAATTAAAACGGGATTAGATGGTAAAACGAATGTTTCAAATAATACAAAAAGAGATACGCCAAACTTTATAAAAAGTATACAAGAAGCACTTCAAGATAAATCTTTATACGAAAATGAAAAGAAACAATGGAAACTCTTTTATGAGTCACAACCTGGCAAAGATTATGATGCGTATATTAAAAGTTTAGATGATGCAAGCACAAAACCATGGGCAGATCCTGAATATGGCATTGGACAAGTTATTGCGGATAAATTCAGAACAGATATTAATATTTATCAAGAAAATCCAGGTGGAAACTATATAAATTTAAAAACGTATACACCTAAAGATAATATTAGACTTCAGGAACCTGTTCGCATTCTCTATATGAATCGAAATCACTATCAGATTTTATTATTAAAACCTGGTGCGGTTGTGTCCCCACCGCCATCGCCACCGGCCGCTTCAAATATATTTACATTAAAAATAGAAAAAGATGAAATATATCCAAGTAGACTACATTTTACAAATACACTTGATAGTACAAATCCCTATCGAACAAAAATACTTTTAAAGGAAGCATCTCCTGGTATTCCAGCTCCTAAGGCATGGGTCACAATTGAAGGAAGATTTATCCCTAATCAAATCTACCTAAAAAAAATAAATAATATAGATTATCGTGATAAAAATGCAGAAGCAAGTTGGACAGAAATAGTTAAGCTTTTTACACAAGGAAACTATATAGCTACTAATGATGTCACTATGGAGTTCATTGATTTGGGCCGTCATATTAAAGATGCAGAAGAAGGTTGGATAATAAGAGGTCCGCGATTAAAGCCATCATATGGATATACAAATCCAGCTGATATATTAGCTCATATTAATTTAATGCCAAGTGCTCCAACTGGTGTATTAAATGTTGCCGCTGCGAAAGCCAGCGCCACAGGAAAAATTTCGTGGATTGATGATGCAGAATTAACGGGACAATTTAAAACAATAGATGCTGAATATATACAGTTAGTTAATGAAACAGATAAAATAGATAAAAAACTTCTTCTTACATTTGCAGAGGCGGATAAAGATAAAGAGTTGCCTCCAGCATTAAAAACTTTTAGCATATATGTTACAGCAAATCCTCTAGGAAAATTAAGAAAAGAGGTAATAGACCTTAATAACACTGTAAATGCACTTCGAACAACTATTATAAGTAAAGCAGCAGAAAATTGGGATAAAGGTCAAGCAGAAACACAAGTTAAAGGATATGGGGCACTCAAGGAACAATACAGAATTAAGTCAAAAGAATTTCGTGATACAGCGAATGCATATATTGAACCAATTGAAAAGTTTTATGCAGACCGTTATGCAGCTAAGATAGCAGCTGCAGCTGCAGCCGAGGAGGCAAAAGTAGCAAGAATGAGTCCTGCTGAACTTGCTGCGTATAGAGCGGCCGCGGCCATAGGCGGGCCCAAGCCTCCAAGCATTAAATTCGAAGGGCGACCAAAGGCGCCAGTGCCTGGAGAAAGAGATCGTATAGGAGAACAACTTTTTGAATTAGAAGTTCAAAGAAGAGAAAAATTAAATGCTTTCCATAGTGAAAAAAACCCTGAACTAAAAGGACGTTTAGAAGCAGAACTAACTGCCATTATTATAAGACAGAGAGAACTTACTAAAGAATATCATAATCTTAGAGGTGGCACCCGTAAAAAACGCCATCACTCCTACCCTTTAAAACATACCTTTAAAAATAGGAGGGCCTGATGTGGAAACAAAGCCTTTTTGACGGCTCAGACCTCGGTCTGTCAAAACCATTTCAATTTACAAATGTATCGAGCGTAGTACTGCCCCGGATGAGAAAATCCATGATTTTTCTTCCATCAGGAGAACTCCGCGCCCATCTTGAAAAAACGGGCAGGTCAGGCGGCGGTGCGCATGGCCATCTTGAAGAGTGTACTCGTTCAGATAGTTCTGGAAAACAGTTTTGCCTGATTAAAACGAGTAATCTGGAGGATGCCGGCATTCAAACGGAAGCCTTTATTCAATGGATTGTCCAGAAGACTCTTGAGGCCGAAGGTCTCGGTTCCCGCGTTCCAAAAGTCTATGAAATTTTTCGCCAGGAGAATAATTCAATTGGATTTACAATGCTTGAAGTCGTTGATTCAAAACTCTGCGGTCGATTTTTATCTGAAAGTCGAACCTTAGAGCGAGATATTATTCACTGTTTAGCGCAAACAGCAGCCATACTCCAGCGACTTGAAGAGAGACTTGAACTGGACCACCGTGATCTCAAAGCCGACAATCTCATTATCTCATCTCGGCCATCTGCTATGAAGTGGAAAGGGAGGGCCATAGAGAGCCCTTTTACTGTTCACATTGTCGATTTTGGATTTGCTTGTATGGGCAATTCAGGAATCACACAAGTGGATGCAAGCGATGGAACCCTCCCCCCTCTTGACCCATGCCCAAAGGAAGGACGCGACCTCTTTCATCTTATTGTTTCGTTTTATAGTATACCCTCTGTAAGGACTCAACTGACTGAGCCTCTAAGGTCTCTATTTAGTACATGGCTTACCGTAAGCGATAAATCATGTGCTGGAATGGCTGAAAAATGGCACTCAACAGAGTGGTTATATCTTATCACGTCTCAAAAAAAGTTTTCAAATCCCTCATGCAGACCTGAGGCAATACTTGAGACACTTACACCCTTACTGTGAGCGCCAGCTGGTGTGCTCGGGGCAAACTGTACAGATATACAGGAACTTCAGATTCGCAGAATCGTACTTCATGTAAATCACATCGCGCTCCGTTCCACTTGTATTTGATGGACAGGCAGCATTGGGACACTTGATATTCTTCACATGCGGAAGAGTTGGATCCAGATGAGTGAACTCATTCAGTAGAATCTTGTATCCCTCTGCAGCAGTTCCCTTGATGCGGCTCTCCACAACCAGCCCACCCTCAGTATCCTTTTCATTATACGCACACTTCTGACACTTTCGGTAGAGTTCATTACCCGTAACATCGTGGTAGAGATAATTGTTACAAGTTGGGCACCACTTCATTTCCTTGCTATAGTGACTGTTTTTTAACTCCTGACTCAAATTTCATTTCACGTGTTGCCCCCAAAAGCCCGGGGATAAAACTTGAAACATATTTTCTGGCTAATTACTATCAGCAATATGACATCAATAAGTCCTGTTTTGGAGGAGTTCAAAAAGCATCCTCTTGATCGTTTCTTGAATGATCGGCGAGCGGGCGGTAAGGAGGCCACGATGGGTGGAATGGGTGTCAAGAAGGGTACGTGGTTGATTAAGGATGACGATTATCCAGAGTTTCTCAATCTTCTGCACGATTACCTCTTTATCAGGAAAATGACACCCATGAACTTTGTAGAACAATCACGATCCGATTCGGCTAAGCCGATTCTGATAGACCTTGATTTCAAATACCAAGCACATATGAATATGACACGGAAGTTTGAGGACCACCATATCCGTGGCTTCTGTCTACAGGTGATGGAGGGTCTCAAGGCCTTCTATGACCTGAGTTCGTATGAAAATGGGATTCGTCTCTTTGTAACTCTTCGTAATACTCCGTACAAGGACAAGAATGGAATTGTCAAGGATGGTATTCATATTGAGTCTCCTGATCTCTGCCTCACAAATGAGAAGCAGAAGGCTCTGCGCAACTGGCTTCTTGAGGAGCATGCAGTGATTGGAGCCTTTGAAGGTACGGAGTTCTGTAACCAGGAGGAGGATATTTATGATGCGGCAATGGTAAGGAAGCAGGGCTGGTTCTTCTATGGTGAGTCGAAGCCGACTGTACAGCCATATGCACTAGCCTTTGTCTTCAAATATGACCCAAACACAGATGATTTGGAGATGGAAGAGACGAGCAACTACGATGGCCGTGAACTCATGGAACTTCTCAGTATTCGTTATAATCTTGTACCGGATGATAATGAGGTACGAGCCGATGCAGTAGCCTTGTATCAGAAGATGCTGACTCGAAAGGCGGCGGGAACTCCTGTGTTTGCGCCAGTAGCCGCCGCTGCTGGGCCCCCGCCTGAACTTAGTCTAGAGGGTGGCGCCCAACCACGGCCAATGGATGCCGAGACGCAACTTGTGGTTCGCACAATGCTGAGCAGTTCTCGCGGCTGTAATCCTGAGGATCTTCCCTTTATTCGCAGCCTCGTAATGGAGTGTCTCTCTGAAAAGCGTTGTGAGGACTATGGTCTCTGGATTGAACTCGGTCTCTGTCTTCACCACATTGCAAGCAGTGGAGAGATGTCAGAGAAGTTATTTGACCTCTGGATGGACTTTAGTCGCAGATCGCCAAAGTACAATGCAGCTGAGGAAGGTCTGCGAAAGCGAGAGTGGAATCGCTGGTCACGGCCTCTTGGTGAGCGGGTGCTCAGTATGAAGAGCCTCAATCGTTGGGCTCGTGAGGACAATCCTACAGAGTATAAGAAGATTAATGATAATGATGTAATTCGCTTTATCATGGATCATCCGATGAACACCCACTTTCACATCGCAAAGGTGATGCAGAAGATGTATGGCGACCAGTACAAGGCAAGTCTTGATAACAAGAAGGTGGACTGGTTCATGTTTGTACCTGAGCAGCATTGTTGGCGACCAATTAAGCAGGGCTTTGAACTTCGTGGCCACATCAGTAATGAGGTTGTTGAGTTGTTTGAAAAGGCAAAGAAGAAGCTCAAGGATGAGGCCGAAAAGGACAAGGATGGGGATTTTGGTGAGAAGACCACAAAGATTCTCAAGGAGTTCACTGCAATTGAGAAGTCACTCTATACGGCCAACTTCAAGGACAGTGTCATGAAGGAATGTGCCAATCTCTTCTACGATGAGGACTTTCTCAACAAACTGAATTTGAATCCGTATCTGATTGTCTGTAAAAATGGCGTGCTCAATCTCCGTGCGGAGCGAACTCTGGCAGATGGCACAAAGGAGATCTTTGTCGACTTCCGTGATGGTCGGCCCGAAGATATGATGTCCTTTGTTGCCGGCAAGGAGGGTGGCCGTGAGGCCATTAGCTATGTCCCCTACAATTCAGAGGACCCTGCTGCAAAGGAACTGGAGGACTTCTTGAACAAGGTCTATCCATATCCTGAACTGCGAGAGTATGTCATCACACTTATGAGCAGTTGCTTGGAGGCGATGAATCGTGAGCAGTGCTACTACACAATGACAGGTGGTGGTGGCAACGGCAAGTCCAAGATGTTGGAGCTCATGCGTGTCTGTCTCGGTGAGTACCAGGGACCTCTTGCATCCACTGTGCTCACTCGAAAGCGTCCTGAGTCAGGTGCGGCAAATCCAGATATCATGTCCATCAAGAACAGGCGATTCATCTATCTGAATGAGCCAGATGAGAATGAACCCCTGAATACCAGCCGTATGAAGCAGTTCAGTGGAGAGGACTTGGTGGAGGCCCGCGGCCTTTTCTCCGACCAGGAGAAGTTCAAGGTATGTGGTAAACTATTCATGCTCTGTAATAATCTGCCACCGATTCATGCAATGGACCGCGGTACGTGGCGTCGCATCCGAGTCATTCCGCACCCGTCGACCTTCGTAGATGAGAATGATATCGGCTGGGAGAAGTTCATGGCAGGCGAGCCGAACTTTCACCGTAAGGACACGAGTATTGATACAAAGGTGTTTCTCTGGCGGGAGGCATATCTTGGCCTACTGGTCAAGTACTATACGGAAATCTACGCAAAGAATGGCATCAAGGAGCCGAAGATTATCAAGGATGCATCCTCTGAGTATAAGGAGCGCTTTGACACCTATGCGAAGTTTCGTAATACTCGTATCCGTAAGGAGGTCGGTGCGCGTACTGACATCAAACTCATCTGGAAGGCGTACAGAGTCTGGACTGAGCAGCAGGGTGGCATTGGTAAGAAGTTGACTGTGGAGGAGTTGCGAAAGCGTCTAGTAGACGAATTCGGAGCACCGCTTGAAAATCGCACCTTTGTAGGGATTGTGGCATTCGATGATGATGAGAGCTTCGCCGAGCATGAACGGGACCATAGTTAGGCTAGTCGAAATAATAGACCCGTTATAATCATCAGCGCAAAGACTGCACCAAATGCACCATAGAGTGTATTTTGCCATGAGTTTGTATTTTTGTAATAAACAATCAGCATGACAATCATTAAAAAAAGATACGAGAAGTAAAATCCAAGTAAGAGAATATCCTGATTCGTTCCAAAAAAAGGAAGTTTATAGAGGCCCTCAGTCTGCTTGAATCGTTCATCAAATTCACGGTTCAGAGTTGCCGTGTTTTTTTTGAGTTGGCGAATCTTTGTCATGATGGTCTCATAGGACCCCTGCTGCTCAACTAATGTATTTAGTTCAGAGTTTACTGTTAAACTTTGAAGTAAATTGGATTGTGATTTAAGTGTGGACACATCCATCTCTACTTACACTTCTGAATACCGCCGGGAAGAGGAGACCCAACGACACCATAGATACGCTTGTTCCAGTACCGCTTATTGCGGACTTTGTCCGTGTAAATGGCGCGATTTGAAATCAGTAGAATCATCACTACAATTTCTACTCCAATCAGTATTCCAACAACTGAATTGCTGATAAAGCCCATCTTTGCGACAAAAGCAATCGCAGCAAGTGCACAGACACTGATAAAAATCAGTTGGAAGATAAAGAGTGTATCGAGTTTATTATTATAGTACCACTCCTTAATTTCCTGATTACGCTGCGCAGTGTCACTATTGCGCTTTGCAGTTGACAGATTAAAATCTTGTGTACCCGCAAGATCAGCCACAACTGTATTTAGATTATTCGACTGAGTGGTGTAGTTTGTCATAATGTCAAAATTGCGCGCAGTATTCTGCGTACTTGCAAGTGACTGACCAAATGAATCTGCGAACTTTCCTGTAAGCTGGGTCTGAAGATTGCTTGCTTGTCCTGCAAGATAGGTGGCCCTATCCGTTGCGCTCATTTGGCCAAAGGCGGTATTTAGAGCTGCGTCTGCCATCTACTTAGCTTCTATAAATGTAAAAGAGTAAGCCAAGGGCGATAAAATTGGCCGCACCATAAAGAGTGAGCAGCTGATTAGCATAATTATTCTTTTCCTCAGAAAACTCAAGCATCCGTTTCCGGAGATTTGAGTTTGCATCAGAACCTGACAATTGTTTGCTATTTTTAACGAGAGTGTCTGTATTTGCCTGAATATCTGTTAAAAACTGATTCACATTGGTGTTCATGGTGGCGAGCGACGCCGACTGCTGCTGCGCAACATAGTTGGAAATCTCTGTTAAGTCACTGAGGCGGAGATTAACCGCATTCAGAAGATTGATAATCTTACGCTGTAGTTCTGTCTGCATTGTCGTCGTAAATCCTGTTGGGCTAGTGGGTCTATTTTGAACCGTTACATAATCACCGAGGAGGACAGAATAGACCTTCACCCAGAAGCAGAATTCGTATTGAAGACTATAGAGGAGGTCATAGGAGACGGAGTTTGTTGCATCTGCAGCCTGGCCTGTGATTGTGCCCTTAAGTGCAGCGGAAGGATTTATAATCAGATTATCTTGGCCAGGAACACTTGTTGTTGTAAAGGAAGTGTAGATATTTTGAATTTGATTCTTTGCCGTAAGACTCTGGCTTTGTGTAGGGGCCCAATATCCAGTATCAGGAGGAGTATAGCGACCATTTACAGCGGTGCTTACAAATAAGTCAAGAACACTAAAGAGATGAGCTGTCTTCTGAGTTGTTGTACCATCGGCATTCGTGATTGTAAATGTAGGATTTGTCACACTTGAAGGTTGATAGGCACCCGCCGTATTTGGAAATGTGCTGACAAGACTAGGTGATGTGCTTGTTCCACCTAAGTAACTACTGGGTACTGAGGTGGCACTTGTAACTGTCGCTGGACACACTGTGTTCATCGCCGACATCTCTATCTAGTATCTGTTTACTTTATCCAGTTAGGATGCTGTTTATAAACCCAGTAAAAGATGCCTCCTGCTGCAGCTGCTGAAGCTACAACTGTAAGACCAATAAGCAGCCACGAGGTTGCATACCATGATTGAATCAGTTGTTCATAGAGATTCGGAAAACCACCGGGCGCCGTGTAGGCAATTTCAATAGAATTTAGATTCAATAGGAGTCCCATTGCAAGAATCAAAAAAGCGAGACTTGTTGCTAGAAGAATAGGTACTGAATCAGACCGGAGAGGCTTTCCAAAAGGAAATGTAGTTCCTCTCGGAGATACATCTCCAGCAGGATTCTGTACACTTGAGACACGAGCCTTCGCAACCGTATTATCTTCCTCTGCCTGGCGAAGTTGAGTTTCAATCGCCTTTTTGTTTTCAAGTGTACAACAGAATTTAAGTGCATCTGTAATGAGTGTCTGCGTTGGAGTGGCAGTGGCTGCACTTGTAAGAAGTGCCTGTGCAGCAGAGTTATGCGAGCCAATATCTGAAATTAATGTAAAGACCTGTGAGGTTGTCGTTAATTTTTGCTCGCCCTTACATGTAATCGTTGTACCTGATGGAAAAAGTCCAACATAGTTTGTACGAAAGTCTGCACAGAATGTCTCTGCCATCTACCTAAGGCAGGCAAACACGGTAGACGATATATTCGCCAGCGGAGGGACTGGGGCGGGTAATTTCAACAATATCATTTTCAACGAGTCCTAGCCAGCGAGCCTGCATATCTTCATGAAAGCGAATTATCGGCAACTGCTTTGTTTCATCTGACTTCAAATAGAGATCGTGAAGGATCTTCTCGCTCTCCTCCTTAGAGATCTTTCTGTGCTTCGGAACAATTGCGTAGCCTGACGGATCATTTACAATCGTAGCCGCCTGAAAGAAGCGAAGACGCAACTTCATTGTACGCCACATCTTCAGAGCAAAAGCGTGAAACGGGTCGGATACAACCTCATCCGATAGAATCACAATAATTTCCGTATTCTCCTTATCCTTTACGCGAAGTGAGTCAGGTACAACAAGCTCACCCTTTCCTTCGCCGAAGGCACGCTCATTAATAAAGGTCTTCATCTGTTCACCCTGCTTGAGCTTCTTGGACTGGGGTGTATAAAGTACAACACAGTTCTTAGGCTCACCTGCACGCGGTTCAGGCTTAGTAAGATCCATACGAAGGGCAAGTGCTTCTGCACCACCTTTACTGCGCATCATCTTAATCTCTTCAAGGCCGAACCGACTAAAGGGCTTCGTATCATACCCCCTCGCTTCAAGCATTTTCAATAGCGTGACGCGAGAGCGATAGAGAACATCAAGTAGTGTGTATTCGTCCATTCTGTAGTAATCAAATTAAAAGAATTTAGGCTCAAATTTTACGCTAGTTTCTGTATTGTTATACGAGTTGCCGAAGTGACTTGTTCCTTTTGTCCATTGCTTGAAGATGAAAAGGATCTCGGTTGTTGAGGTGCAGGACTGTGAGCCCTGCTGCGACGGCCACCTGTCTGCTCGGGAGGTGCAAAATCATCCATGCCGCCCACTACAATAGTAGGTGGTACTTGAGCGCCCATTGCAGGATGGAAGACTTGTACACTGGGCATTGGTGTAACTGTTTGTAGGGTCATCGGTTGCATGAGCTGACCACCACCTTGCTGTTGCACTTGTAAAGCAGCAGGCAGGGTGACCTGAGCCTGTGCTTGTCCTGATGGAGCTACATTAGGAGCGGAGGGAAGAAGTAGTTGTGTTTGCTGCTGTTGCTGCTGCACCTGTGGCTGCATATTAAACGATACGGCAGGCCTGGATCTAGGCAGAGGAGCAAGTTCTTCAAATTCACCTACACCTTCTTCAGGCGTGGCACTTAGAACATTTGTTGTTACTGCGGGTCCAAGAGCAGTAACTCCAACCTGTTGTTGAGTAACCTGATTGACTTGAGGGGCCGGCGCAGCTGAGGCAAATCGAGTGCCTGAGTTTTGCCGAATCCCATCTACAAGTGCGGCAACCGCGGATGCCGTAACGCCTTCATTAACCGATGGACTTCCTTTTGTCACAACATCAATCACTGTTTCAGATACAGGAGTTGGTGTCTTTGCAGATTCAGGCGGGACCGACTCCTCCTCAAACTCAGGGACAAAGGTCGGTATCGGTTGACCTGCACGTGCCATCGCCTTCTCACGATCAGGCTCGGGCATGCCTTCGGGTAGGCGCAGAACCGTCGCATTTTTACCGGTAATATATCGCATTCCTATGTTCATATAGGTCTGAAGTTCATCATTGACAAGTTGGAAGGCATATGGAATCTGGATCTTACTGAATGTGCCCATACTGCGTTTTACTGTTGCTACAATCTCTTTATTGCCAGTGAACTTGACCGGTCCATCACATAAGGGACAAATCTGGATTTTCCGCGACTCGTTGTAAATGGGCTGTGTGCCACAGCCATCACATACAGTAATCACTGCACCATCTGATCGTTTCAGATACGTATCTTGTACAAAGTCCATAATACCGTGACCAATGAGAGCATCACGTTCCATTTCACCAATACGAAGACCACCTTCATTTCCACGACCGCCTGTAGGTTGGTGTGTGCGCTGCTCCTTACGACCAGCACCACGAGCATTCCACTTATCCTCCACCATGTGCTTCAGACGCATACTGAAGACATTGCCAATGAACACTTCAGAGTTAATCATGCTGCCCGTTTGACCATTGTATAAGATCTGATTGCCCTTCGGTTCCAGTCCATACTTCATGAGTTCCTTGCCAATATCACCTGAGGGGTCACCCTCATTCATGAAAATCGTTCCATCACCAATTGAGCCCGCAGTCGCCGCAAGTTTTCCAAAAATCATCTCAAGCAGCTGTGCAATCGTCATACGGCTCGGAATTGCATGCGGGTTCATCATCATATCGGGCACTAGGCCATCTGCAGTACGAGGCATATCTTGACCTTCCAGAAGCATACCAATTGTACCCTTTTGACCGTGGCGATTGGAGAATTTATCTCCAAGTTCAGGAATTCTGTCCTGTGTAATCCGAATCTTGATGAGTTGGAGACCTGCATTATTCACAGTCACTACAATCGATTCAACACGACCACGTGTCCAGACTTGCGGTGTAACAGACGCGTCATTCATTTCACCTGTCTCTGTACGAACGTAACGGCTCACTAATACAGTTTCTGATGTCGTCAGTTCACCCACACGAATAATTCCACGATCATCAAGTTTTGTATAATCGAGGCCGGCCTTCAGATTAGTCCAGTTTGGCACAGACTTCGGATGTGCAATGCGTGTCTTTGTCTTAGACAACGGATCATCTTCTTCAAAAGCCTCATAACAACGGAATGTGATGCTGCGAAAAAGGCCACGCTCAATCGCTGTCTTATTCACTAGAATACCGTCATCCTGATTGTAACCAGTGTAGGATGCAATTGCCAAGACAATATTTGTTCCGTAGGACATCTGACCATCTCCATAGTAATCATAGTAGAGCGTACGAACCAACGGAGCTTCACCATAACAGAGAATATTTGCCGTATTGTCATAGCGATTCTGAAAGTTTGTCGCATACATGGAGAGACCCTGTTTGCTCTGACTGTCGCCCAGTTGATTACGCGGCGACTGATTGTGATTGGCAAAAGGTATAATACTGGTCATCAGACTCAGAATGGTCGACGGGTGAATTTCCAAGTGCGAGGTTTCCCCAGCCTTGATATACGAGGGAAAGGTTGCAATATATGCCTCATTCTGTTCGTAGGGGTCAACATACTCAATTGCACCTTGTAGAGGTGTGAGCAACTTCACATAGTCTTCAAATGTCGGTGTCTTCTCTTTATCAAGTGGATCATTGAATCCAGTCTGGTCAAGGGTGCGTTGCGCAGTTTTACCGACTACGAGTTGTGTCCATGTAATGTCGTGCTCCTTTAGCATGTCGATATTATACGAGCCATCCTTACGAAGATGGATCAGAGGACGCATAGGCCGACCATCATCCAGATAGACAAATACACGGCGCTCACGAAAGCTGAATCCCACGGAAGAGAATGCAGGAAGCACACCCGCTCTTTTGAAGAGTTTGAGAAGCTGTGTAAGTGGCAGAGGTTCTCTTGTATAACCGACAATACCACCGTTTACATAGACGGCTGTATAGAAAGGTAAGAGACTCTCAGCAATACTATAACACGCCTCCACACCTCCACGCTTGAAGAGCCAGGCTTTAAAATCTTCGGGATTCGTGGTTGTACTAAAAGTTGCCAACATTGTCAGATTCTTTGTCACTCCAATGCTGGCTCCTCCAGGGGTCTCAGACGTACAGAAATAACCAAATTGGCTTGTGTGGAGTTGGCGAGGGGCGGTGAGTTTCTGGCCCGTATCGAACTCAAGAACTACTCGCCGAGTGTGACTGACGAAATCAAGATAACTTAGACGCGACATTGCTTGAATGGCGCCAGCCTTCTCCTCGCCAAGACCAGTTCCCCACTTTCCTTTGTATGCTTTCTTTATTTCATCTGATAAATGATTCACAAGGAAAATTTCATTACGCCCACTCTCCTCAAAAAGATTTTCGAACTTCTTTCCTGAAAAGGTCCCCTTATTGTACTCATATTTATTGGCAATTGCGAGGAGAATAGCTCTTGTCCAGTTTATATAGACATCCTGAAACATCTGCTGAATCATGAAACCGTTTGTCAGACAGCGCTGATTACGGATATCATCACGATCAAGATCCTTATCAATGCCCACAATACGCCGCAGAATCTTTCGCACACACTCTGCAAGAAAGAAGACACGCGCACCACCAGAGCGCATGGTAGTATTCCCTTCAACTTGAACAGTGGCATCTGTATGAATGAAAAGTTGATTATAGAGAATATCAATTACGTGCTCTTCACTGAAACCCTTTGTGAGTGTCTTAATATACTGAATGGCCGTATAGGTGTCAAGAAATGGAACAGCCTCACAAATAGAAGGAAGCAGCAGCGGCTCTAAGAGTTTCGTTTCATCAGAGTTTTCATCCGGCAAAATGAGACGAGTAATATCGCGGTCTGAGATTATACCGAAGGCGCGGAAAAGTAGATAGAGAGGTACGGGCTTTCGCACAAAGGGAATTCCAACTTGAATAGAATCTGTGCTCCGCACAACTGTGAAGGTTACACGCTTCACAAGACGAGTCTTCTCAGAAAGGCAGCGTATACTTGCAAAAAATTTCACTTTAGGATCGGCCTTCTGCTCATGAATATCAAGTGTATTGAACGCAGGGTTTTGAATGGTTACAAGAACCTTTTCAGCGCCCTCTACAATGAAATAACCGCCTTGGTCATACATACATTCGCCCGCTTCCCGTAGAAAATCGGCTGACTTACCACCAAGTAGGCAGTATTTGCTGTGAAGCAGAATCGGCATTTGGAACAGATTCCAATCAGGAATCTCAACTGTCTGTTCAAGTTGATCTTCAGGAATATCTTTATTTGATGGACCATCTCTATTGTATGTGATTCGCACGGTAATATCAGCCGTGATCTGTGACTGATACGTCAAATTACGAAGACGCGCTTCATTCGGAAAAAGTGCGCGAATCTCCTTGCCATTCTGAAGTGCAACAGTAGGGGTTCCAATTTTTAACGCAGTTCCATGTATGCCTCCCACGTAGATTTCAACCTTATATTCGTAGGTCGGCTTTTCACCAGTCTTGCGTTTCTTCTCAGGGTCAATTTGACTTTTGTAGAGAATGAGTGGGTTATTTGCACGAATAATTCGAGGAAGATCTGCCTGGATAAACTGTTCGTAGGACTGGATATGATGACGACTTAAGTAGTCAGGTATTGTCCGAAAATAACGGTCCAATAGATGGCGAGCCAGTTTCTTCGCTTCTTCTGTTTGGCGACTCATTCAAGAACCCTAATCGCTGATGAGGTTTCTTGATTGGTAAACACGCGTGAATTTATAAGGGGCCTCTGGCCAACTGGGTCGGTAGATTCTGATTGACAAGTGCAGGAGATGATGTTAAGGTCGCAGGGTCGTAGGCCTTTGTAGTAAATACTGTATTTTGGGCATACGGAGTGGCCACGTCAACACCCTTTGCCGCCATCACAGACACACTTCCTGTGGTGGGAGGTGAAGCATTCTGGAAAGGTCGGTTTCCGAAGACTTCAAGTGCAGATTGAACACCCTCTAGTGTTTGCGCAAGAGGACTGACACCACCTGACTGCTTACGATTGCGCCTTGTCTTTCTACGGCGACCTCCTCCAACCTTATTGGAACCGATGTCAACCGGAACATTCGGTGTAATGTCAACCTTACCACATTGAGCTGAAACAGAGTCAGCAGGATACGGCAGCATTCCATCCGAAACATAAGCAGGGAAACTTCCATAGACACCTGTTACACCCTGGCGAGTCATGTAGTCGAGCGGGGCACCTCCTAAGGCTGCAGCAGAGCCGCCTGCTTGCTTATGCTTCTTTGTAACACGGGGTGTAGCGGTATGTTTAAGGCTCAGATATGCCTCGGCGGCCTTTGTATCTACATTGCGTCTGAAGACCTTCTTCCATTCCGCTTGAAATGCCGGAACCAGTTTTTTCACCCCTTCCTTGTGAATATGGCTCTCAATCCAGGCATCAATATGGTCAAACGCTTTCCGAAGATGAGGTATCGTCATGGGCTTTGGACCTTTCAATTTACGTGTAGTTCCCTTAGCCATCTCCTACTTAGACCTGGGAAAAGCGAATGTTTCTAGCAGCATTATTTGCGGCCACTCGGCCATTTGCAGGTGCAAGGCCAACCGCCTTTAATGCAGTATTCGCCGCATTTGTCACAGCATTCGTGACGCCTGCAACTGTCGGGGCCTGATTCGCTACACGCTCAACCGCAGCATTCATTGCGACAAGAGGAGCAGCAGCCTGCGCATTTGTGCCCGTGCCAATGAAATTTATACTGAAAAAAATTAAGAAGAGCACAAGTCCTCCTAAGAGAAGATACGGGGCATACTGAAGAAGAGGGAGTTGCCATGTACTCTCACGGTATTCAGTATAGAAAAAATTGTAGTGCTGATAGGCAGCAATGATGACAAAAATCAAGGCGAGTGATCCTAGAATGACAGAGGATAGACGGGGCAGCACAAACATTACAATGGCTGCTGCTATGATGAGTGCAAGAATTGAAGGAATAAACAGTTCCATGTGAACTCTCTTTACTCATCCGATTAGATTTTGTCCATAAGGTCCCGATGGGTGAGAAAGTGCTTACGACAGCAAGAACGAGTGACCCCGAGGGCTGTAAGCGCTTTTCCTTCCGGAGTCTCGAGTAGCGTGTTGCCATCAATCGGTACTTGCTGAACACTCTCTTTTGTTTCAGTTGCTTTCACGGCCGCCTGGTAGGCTCGCCACTTGTCCGCAATGAGTTTGCCACAATTCATACACCGAATCGGAATAATCATTCTCTCTACCTTGAAAGTTGAGGATTCCTTAACTCAAATTTTGCCACTTGCGGTAAAAGAGGAAACTTACATTCACTTGTGCCTACAGAAATGTCCTCTGTAACAACTGCGAGTGGTCTGAATTTCCAGGGTAATCCGCTCGGTGCCAAGGTGCGCACGCTTGAGATGCAAATGGTCGAGCTTCGGAATGAACTCGATACGCTTCGCAAGGCGGTTGCCTCTGGTACGGCGAGCTCAAGTTCTCCGGGCCTTGCGGGTCCTCCTGGTCCTGCTGGTCCTGCTGGTCCTGCTGGCCCTGCGGGTCCTGCTGGTCCTGCTGGCCCTGCGGGCCCGGCCGGGCCTCCTGGCCCCAAGGGTGACCAAGGTCCGATGACCTACATTGCAATGCCCGCTGGTGCGAGTGTTCCCACACCGATGTCTGCACCTGCCCCGTCCTCATAAATCAGCACCTCGCTTTCTAAAGTTACGAAGGCTGGCTTCTGAAATAACAATCTCGTGATCTTGTTCTAAGATAAACGCAATACGTTTCAAAGGATGATTTGGATTCTTTTGCAACGTACTGACAATCACATCACGCTGCTCATCTGACCACTTACTTGCAGTTGTACTAGCCGTAAAAACGGATTCCGTATCGCTGATTCGTTTGAGTCCAGCACTTGTCTGTTGCAGTGGCTGAATGTCAAGTTGACCAGCATGATGCTTATCATGGCATGTAGAGCATACAACTACAAGATTCTGTGCCGCATCGCGCTTTGAACCATCTGTAAAGAGTTTACCCTGTGCCTCCATGCGAGGTCGTATATGATGAACTTCTAAGTCACGTACGATTGGATGTTGACAGAGTTCGCAGACTCGCCGATGAATCTGGCTATTCCATTGTGAACCCGTCGTCTCCTCCTCCTTTGCAGTGCCTGTGAGTTGGCGACGAATCTTTTGTGCAGTCTCCAGAAAATCGGTCGGCAAATGGAGCGCCCTCGCCACTTCAATTCCGTAGAGACTTGAGCCACTGCCTTTATGAAGACTTCTGTCATAGATGAGAATATCACGAACGGCATCGTATTTCACTTTCAGATGCCAGACTCCGAGTTTCGGCTGGTCCGCAACGCAGTCGAGATCCATGAGTCCATGTAGATGAGTTGCAAAGACAAATCGAGCGCCCTTTCCCAAGAGTGTCTGAATTCCTGAGGCGACCAAGGCGGTTGCGGAGACAGATTCCGTTCCACTACAGAGCTCATCGCCGAGAACTAGACTAAACGGATCTGCCCGTAATAGAATATCACGAAGTTCAGACATCTCCACTGCAAAACTCGAGAGACCTGCCCAGAGATTATCTTGATTGAGAATTCGTGTAAGAATGGAGCGAAAGGGTCGAATGACCATCTTAGTAGCAGGTACATAGGAGCCGCATTGTGCTAGAATGACGGCAATTCCAAGCGCCTTCATAAGTGATGACTTTCCACTTGCATTCATTCCGTAGACGAGCCAGCCTGCACTCGCTTCAGCGGTGCCTAGAGTCACTGTATGCTGAACATATGCCTGTCGCTGGCATGCCGTTTCAATGAGCGGGTGACGAAGTCCCTCGACATGCACGGACGCGAAAGCTTCCGCTTCCAGAAAACTCGGCTTCTGAAAGCCGTATTCTTGAGACACCTTGGCAATACAGAGACTCATATCAATCTCGGAAATCCATGTCTCCAGAAAATTCCAGAGAAGAGTTCCAGTCTCCTCAATCAGTGTATTACAGAGTGGAGGAAGTTCCTCACGCGCTGCCGCGGTAAGTTGTGCTCTGAGTCCAATGACCTTTCCGTGAACTCCTTCCAGATACGCACAGTCAATTGTACCCTGCGTCGTCTTCCGAATATTCACTTCCATATCGGGAAATGGACAGGCACCCGTTGCAGCCCTTGGATCAATCGTTAAGGCACCTTTCTTGAGACGCGCGGACACGGCCACCTGCTTTTCAGATGCTTCCAACGCGGCCGGTTTTTGACTTGCAATTTTCTTTAATAGCGTCAATGTTGTCTTGGTTCCTGTGATACTGTAGACTTGTGTATCACGTCCTGACTCGACACGGAGCGCATCAATAGGAAGGCCAGCCCAGACAGCAAGTTCTTCAGCGCGCTGTTTTACATCTGCACGAATGGTTGCAAGTTGTTGCTCAACAGCCGCTGTTTTCGGCGCATGCTGATCCTTAAAAAAACAGAGATCATCTGGAGTCTCGGCAGCTAGATGAGCCTTCGGAATATCAAAGAGTTGCTGAAAAAGATCAAACAATTCAAGAAAGGCGGCCAGATTATCCGCGGAAAGTTCAAAGAGTGTTCCTTGAAAAAGCACAGCTAAGTCTTTCATCCGTGTGTAGGTTTCATAAAGTGCAAGGACCTCCTCCGAAGTAATCGTATAATTCTGAATCTTACGATGAATACGAGGAAAATCGGAGATTTGGCGAAGATAGCGCTCAAGCTTAGGAATCTCTGAAAAGCGTATCATGAACTCAACTTTATTTAACCTATCTTCAAGAATCGCAATATCTGAAATAGGCGTGAGAAGACGGTCGCGGAGCTGCCGGCGTCCAGGAGGTGTGAGTGTCTTTTGAAAGAGACCAAGGACAGAGTCATCTGTGCGCATCGATGTGCAATTCAATTGAGTCAATGCATTATTACCAAGATGAACACGACCCTTGGGTGTCCATGGCTCAAATGCCTGGAGATTTTCCAGAGAGGAAGGCAAGTGGTCCTCAATAAATCGGAGCAGGGAGATAAGTGCGCGCTCTGTAGATGGTGCATCTGAAATTCGTAGATAGTCGCGAATTGGCAACATTGTCTCAGGAGAAAAAAGTCGTGTTAAGAATTCTTCGCGAACAAGTGGCGTTTCAAATCCACCTTGATCTGCAGGATTTGCTGACCGGCAATGAAGAAGTGCAGTGGTGCCACCGAATCTGGAGCGGAGTACGGCTTCAGAAGGACGCGACATGGCGTCTCCACGCCACAGAACAATAAGTTCACGAGGATTCTGGACTTGGATTGCATGAACAAGAAGATCTGTCGACCAGACATCCGCAGTACCTGATGCGACGCCCTGAAACCCGCTTGTATGCCCTGTTGTAAGGTCAAAAAAGGCGACACCATAGGCGGGTGCCTCACCCTTTTGCCAATTCCTCTCCTCAAGCCAGATTGCAGCAACATACGGCGCATCGAGTCCAACAGCCTCTGTATGAGTTCCTGGAGAGAGAATACGCGCAACAGGACGTTCAGTAACTTTGCCAGATACATTCTTAAGTTGGTCGCAGACAACAACTGTCCAATTATTCTTGGTGAGAACAGAGGCGAACTTATGAAGGGACTGCTCTGGAACACCTGCAAGAATTGTTTCATCCTTAGAGCCATCGGTTGCCTTACGAAGTGTAACTTGAATATTTAGGATTTCAACTGCACGCTTCATTGATGTCTTGCCCTCACCTGAGACAGGATCTATGGAATCATACATTTCATAGAACTTGCCAACCATAAGGAAGACGCAAGTATTTGGACCGTAATGGTCTGAATAATGTTTATAGAGTTTCAGATACTCTTTTTGCATGGTCGCCATTCTACTCTGTAGACGCGCCTTAGTTTAAAGTGCCTTATTCTTTAGGGTCTGGTAATCAGCATAGATTTGACGGAGAATGGACTCAGGGGCCTTTGACTCGGGTTTTATGAGTTTTGCTGCCACGAGAGTTTTCTTAATTTCTTCAATTGAATGACTGCGCGCCTCCTTCTGAATTTTCTTATGACGGGTGATACGTTTTCCAAGGCCAGTGAGGCTTACACGAATCTTCTTGGCCTTTCGTGTCTTTAATTTCGAGGCGACAAGTTTCGCAGCCGTTTTCTTCGGTGGCTCAAGGACAACTTTTGTCTTAGCACCACCACGAAGTTGGGGCGGGATATTGTTTTGATGAGGTGCAGGTGTAGCCGCAGCCGCAGGCATAGGTGCAACTACAGGTGCAGGGGCGGGTGCAGAAGCCACAATAAGAGGTGGCGGCGGAACATTATTCCCCTCAGCTCCACCCTGTTGCTTTCGTGATGTACGCCGCTTCTTTCCTACAGTAGGTTCCGTCACTGCACCTCCAGTAATTTGAATTTTTTTGGTCGTATCTGACATACTTGTGTCTTAACTATTAAGTGCGCATAAATTTGAAGGCGTATGAGCGCTAGTCAAGCAGTATAAAATGCTCGCAACAAAGGACTACAAGAAGTTTCAAGTTCTTGATTCCTCCAGAACTGTAGTTCATGAGTTTGAAGGTGCTGCTCTCGCACACAAGGCTCTGCCGGGCGATTCTGTGCGCATCGCCGGTCCAGGAGTTGAACTTGTTGAACGAGCGGAGAAGCGACTTCTAGTGGGTGTTCTCTGTCTTACGAGCAAATATATGTATGGAATGACTGGACACGGTGTACCCATGTATCTCTGTGAGACGATGAATAAGGGATGGCCTTCCTTTCGGGTCGCCTGTAAGGAAAAGGATCGCAGCCAGAATCTCTTGATTAGTTTTCAGTTCGATTCATGGGATGAGGCTGAACTTCCACGCGGAGGCCTTGTAGAGATTCTAGGTCCTGTTGAGGATCCTGCTGCTGAGGCGCTGGCACTTGCTCTGATTGCATCACCACAGAATGCTCCACGCCCTAAGACACTTCCATTGATTACGAACTTCACACGGAGTAAACTCTCTAAAGGAACTTTTAATATTGACCCTCCAGGATGTAAAGATATTGATGATGTCATCACGCTTGAAATGGTCGATGATAAGATCTGGAAGATTTCTGTAACGATTGCGGATGTTTCGGAAATGGTGAGTCTGAAGTCGCCCCAGTGGACTGCAGCGGCGGCAGCGGGAGCAACCGTCTATCAAGATGGGGCCGTTGTACGCCCCATGCTTCATCGGCATCTTTCGGAGGAGATCTGTTCACTTCTTCCTGGAAAGATTCGCTATGGTGTTGCACTGATGGCCTTCTGGGAGGGTGGCCACTTGTCTGCACCTTTCTTTCAGAAAGTACTTGTGACAAATCAGGAATCCTATACGTATGATACGATCTATAAGAGCAAAACTGTACCACTTGATATTCTGAAGGGGATTTGCTCAGAGATTGCTGGACGGTCCATTACTGATTCTCATGAATGGGTGGAGACACTCATGCTCTGGTACAATCGCAATGCGGCAGCTATTCTTCGAAACCTTGGAGCCGGTCTTCTTCGGAAGCATGACAAACCGTTTGAGGAGAGACTTGCACAAGTGAATGCTATATCGCCTGACCTACAGTTTCTTGCCTATCGCGCAGCAGAATACTGCGGAGCTGATACGACTGATATTAAGCATCATGGGCTGGGTATGGATGTCTACTGTCACGCATCTTCACCGATTCGCCGATTTGCAGATCTTCTTAACCAAGTGATTGTCAAGCGATGGATTGATGGTGACCGTGTAGCTGCGCACGAAGATTTTGAAGGCATGGCGGCTCAATTGAACCAGCGTCAAAAGGAGATTGCTGCGCATGATCGGCATTATGCCCTGCTCAGGGCAATTCATGGCGCGGTGCGAATTGAAATTAGCGGAAAAGTTCTTTGGACAGAAAGTGCAAAGGCGGTTGTCTGGATTGATGAATGGAAGACCATTGTACGAATCAAGTCTGATGCTGCACCAGGCGAAACAATGAAGTTGCGCTATTTCTGCGACCGGCGAAAGGCACAATGGAAGGAACGGATTCTTTATGAAGTCATCAAGAAATCTGAAAGTGTTTCCGCAGGGGCACATATTTAAGACCAAAAATGAATTGCTCGACAATCTCCTTCAGGTCATCCGTTTCTTTTATTTTAGGAAGAAGCCGTTTGGGAATTTTTTTTCCATTTTGTGTAGTCCATTTGATAATCATATGATAGATATCTGGATACGATGCTCCTCTATTCCATGCATCAAATATCACCATAAGTTCAACGCGCACTTCGTCCATTCTACTTACCATACATCTCCTTACATTCATCCTTTGTATTGACAGCCTTTTCCACGCAGAGTTCGTACTCTGACTTTTTTGCGGGTGTTGTCGAACCAAAGAGAGAGCGGACGGCTATATGGGCAGCCTCTGAGCCGGCTCCAAAGGCCATGCCCTCCTTCAGAGTTGTAAAAAAATTAGTGGCTTGTGACTGATGCCACAGCTTAGGAGGAGGCAGCGACATAGGTACAGGTACGGGAGAACGCGGCGTAGGCGGAGGTTGGAAGGTCTGCTTCTGCCTTGGCATTTCTACAAATAGATTCGATTTACAACCTTAGATAGAGACTATCACTCGTCGCGATAGTCCGCTTTAGTGTCTGTTCAATGCCACGAAGTTTGTCAAGCATTTGAACATCTTTCTTGAAGGTCGCAAGTGCTATCCACTCCTCAACTAGATTTACGCACTTATTAATTGCGCGCAACAAATTTCCTTCAAATAGGTCATACTCTGCACAGAGAACAGAGGCTTCTTCACCTAGACTCCAACGATACATCGGTTCAATCCAGGTGGTGCTTAGATTCCAGTAGGAATCGGGCGACTGAATTTCAAAAGGTCGTTCCGCCTGCATAAAGTCCTCTGCAGTAGTACCAAGTCCGTAGAGTACTTCTTTGGATTTCTTGGGTATTGACAGTGTAGAAAGTGCGGGTTGTGTATCTTTCTTATCTTCGCTCATGAAACAGGCGAGCACAGCAATGATCTCCTCTCGCTCCAAGTCAGCACAGTGGCCTGAGAGATAGAGTTCTGTCATTAGAATTGGATGACCTTCATTAATTTCCGTAGCGAGAATACCGCGCTCTGTCAACGAGTCCTTAGTCAAAGGGCCATCCGTGAGAAAGCCACGCGATGTCAAGAAGGCAATAATTGGCTCAACAGATTCCTTATGCGCTTCGAGCGACTGAATATACTGCTTTTGGGTCTGAAGATCAAGAAGATGCTTTCTGTAGGTAGGATACGCCTTGGCGACAAAGTCCCACTTCGGACCTGAATGCTCCTGCTTCCAGGTCTCAAGTGCCCTCTGCGCAGCCTTCTTCTTTGCATTCTGCGCATGAGCCAGTACAAGTTCAATGGCTTCCCGCTCTCCAAATGCATGAATGTCATCGGGAGTTAGAAGAGTCTTTGTAATAGTCTCTTCAAGAGTAGCCAGTTCACGGCGAGCCACTGTAAGTTCCTCTTGACGCTGCATAAACCAGTAGGACTTCTCCATGAGGCCGAGCCAGGTCGTCGCATTCGACTGAAGGGACTTCAGCAGAAACTCATAATGAAACTGCATCTTACTGGAGATTTGTGCCTGGCCACCTGTCAGAATACTCCGCATAGTGGCCGCGGAAACAGGATCTCGCTCAGGCAGATAAATGACTGTGCCCACAGGATCCAAACCGCGTCTGCCTGCGCGACCCGCCATCTGAATATACTCATCTGTGCGAAGAGGGCGCAGCCCCATTGACTCTTCACTGTACTTCTCAAGTCCGAAGAAGAGAACAGTCTTTGTCGGCATATTAAGGCCGACCGCAAAGGTCTCGGTGGCAAAGAGCATCTTAATGAATCCACGAGTGAAGAGAATCTCAATGATCTCCTTCAGTACTGGAAGTAGACCACTGTGATGATAAGCGATGCCACGGAGAGCGAGTGCCTTCAGCTTGTGTGCCTGCGGCAAGGTCTCAAGAGAGTCCTTGTAGGCATGAAGATGGAAATCCCAGATATGATTGATTTTTGCCGCCTCGGACGAATCGACGAGGGTCGCCTGGACCTTGTCTGCATAGCGTTCGCAGCCAGCGCGACTAAAGACAAAGGAGAGTGCAGGAAGCAGCTTCTCGCGCTCGAGCTTCTCAATCGTTTCATTCATCTGATGAACAAAGGAGGTGGGGCGAGTCTTACCCTCCACTGGACCCTCAAAGCCGGCACGGCGCTGCTCTTTGACCTTCTTCTGAAAGTCCTCGTGGGCCTTGATGCCCTTATCACGCCACTCAAGCCAGCGGCGATAGACATCATCATGGTAGATATTCTTATTGTCCATAAGTGTTTGAAATTGGTCTCCAAGAAGGATTCTGTGAGTGAGTGGGACAATTCGATAGAGAGTGGAAATCAATGTGCACGGAATCTGCTTGAGTTCACCCAGCCAGGAAGCGAAAAGTTCAGGGCGGCT
>Ga0214164_1000234_pt1 | contig 38630 bp, 37 predicted proteins | sample TroBogepilimnion_13_FD_153003 | JGI IMG/M metagenome (GOLD analysis project Ga0214164, IMG submission 153003) | Freshwater microbial communities from Trout Bog Lake, WI - Practice 03JUN2009 epilimnion v4 | ecosystem: Environmental > Aquatic > Freshwater > Lake > Epilimnion/Euphotic zone ...
CAATTAATTCGCTCTTCGGTACTTGGCTTGTTATCTGGCGGGGCGCATCTAACTGCGCAAAGAATTCGAACATCCTTCAGAACTTGTCCGTCACCTGCGCTTCGACTTGTTGGGATCTTTGCCAAGCCTGCGTTATAAAGCGCTCGGTATAACCAATCGCCAGAACTATCACCGGTAAAGATTCGGCCAGTTCGGTTCGCGCCATGAGCACCTGGTGCTAGGCCTACAACAACCAACTTGGCTTTTTCAGATCCGAATCCAGGTACGGCTTTGCCCCAATAATCTTCATTCTCATAGGCCTTGCGCTTTGTTATTGCGACTTCGGTTCGCCATGAAACCAATCGCGAACAGGTCTTGCACTTAGTTATTGCTTGATCTAATTCCGCAATCGTTTTTATTCTTGAGATTGACTTAGCGACCATGCCATACCATCCAAGATGTCAGTCTCTGATGCGACAAATTCTGTAGCCCCGGTTGCAATCATTATCCGCGACAGGACAAGTGCGCCAGCAGTAATTACATCCACACGTCCTGGGTGCATGTAACCAAGTGCGGCAATCTGAGCTCGATCCATTAATTGGAGCATTTGGGCGATCTCAATAACTTTTTGTGCCGGAATGCGCGAAAGGTGAATTGCGTGGCGATCGTATTCGGTTAAACCAAGGGCGGCTGCGGCAACCGTGGTCGCAGTTCCAGCGACAGCAATCAAGGTCTTAGCCGTGGTAATCGGAACAAAGTGTGCGGCATCTTGAATCGCTTCATCAATATCTTTAATTGCACTTTGAATTGTCTCTGGCTTTGGTGGTTGTGCTTTTAAGTGACGTTCAGCCATACGAACACAGCCAATATTTACCGACCTTGCAAATTCCACTTCATCCCCACCAAGTACAAACTCAGTAGATCCACCACCGATATCGACAACCAAAAATGGCTTATCCGCATATGCCAAACCCTTGGTCGCGCCCATAAAGGAAAGTGCTGCTTCTTCGGTTCCGGGAATAACTTCTGGTTCGATTCCCAAAATTTCACGAACTCCATCAATGAAAATATCTCGGTTTGATGCATCACGAGTCGCCGATGTTGCGCAGAAGCGAATCTTCTCAACGCCTTTGCTCTGAATTATCTCGGCATACTTTCTGGTCGCCGCAAGTGTGCGTTCTACTGCTTCAGGATCAAAGGCACCGGATGCATCCACGCCTTGTCCTAAACGAACAACTTCCATTTCGCGAGTAATCTCTTGAAAATTATCACCAGTTATGTCGGCGATCAGTAAGCGAATTGAATTCGTTCCGCAATCGATCGCTGCAACTCTGCTCATTCACTCACCTTACAGGTATCGCCATTCCACCATTGCGGAAGGGCAGCTAGAGCTTCATCACCAAGTGGATTAACTCCAGGGCCAGCAGAAAGAGAATGTGCGACGAGAGAATGTAGGCACTTAACGCGATCTGGCATTCCGCCAGCGGTAATTCCCTTTACTTCTGGGACATCCATTCCGAGTGCATCTCGAGCTGCCTCGTAATCATCGTGGGCTGCTTGATATGCACCGGCCAATTCTGGATCGGTTCCAAGTCGGTCTTGCATCTGCGCCATCATTCCGGTTGTTTCCAGAGTTGAAATTGCGCCAGTCAATCTAGGACAAGTTGCGTAATAAAAAGTTGGGAAAGGGGATCCGTCAGAAAGTCTTGGTGGTGTTTCAACTACGGCTGGCTTGCCACATGGACAGCGATAAGAAATTGCGTGAACATCGCGCGGGGTTCGGCCTAATTGTTCTTGAATAACTAAGAGATCTTCTTGCGTTGGTTTCTCGCTCATTTGTTAGCGATTCACATTTGTTGTTGAAATAGAGGCAAGCAATCTGCCATACCAAGGAAGTCCAGATGGAATTTGATTTGCGATTGGCGCTGCTGGGGCTTGAGAACCAGTTTGTTCCGGTGTTAAACCAAGTACCGCGTATTGGCGTTCACCAGGAAATACAAAGTGCAAACGCGTACGAGCCTGGCTAGCAACATAAGCCGGGTCATTCCATTTTGCTAAATCTTGTTGCGCTTTTGCTAAGTCAGAACTGTCATCGCGAATCTCTGCGCGTAAAGAATTTATTTGTGCGCGTTGGGCAAAATATCTTTGAAGCGGCGGTGCCAAGGTAATAGCAACCACGAATAACGTGGTTGCTACCGCAATCCATCGGCCCGATATTCCGGGATACTTTAAAGAATTAGCCATTGAAACGAGGGAAGGCGCTGCGACCTGCGTAGAGCGCAGAGTCTGCTAGTTCTTCTTCAATGCGAAGCAATTGGTTGTACTTTGCAACGCGTTCGCTTCGTGCAGGTGCGCCAGTCTTGATCTGACCGCATTCAAGGGCAACTGCTAGATCAGCAATTGTGGTGTCTTCGGTTTCACCTGAACGGTGCGACATCATTGAACGGTAGCCATTGCGATGTGCAAGAGATACGGCATCAATTGTCTCGGTCAAAGTACCGATTTGGTTTACCTTTACGAGAAGCGCATTTGCAGTGTGAAGACCAATTCCCTTTGCAAGACGCTCTGGGTTTGTAACGAATAGGTCATCGCCGACGATTTGAATCTTGGAACCAAGTTGCGCGGTCATCTTTGCCCAACCATCCCAGTCATCTTCATCAAGTGGATCTTCGATTGAAACGATCGGGTAAGCAGAAACTAGATCTGCGTAATAGGCGATCATTTCATCAGAAGAACGCTTGGTTCCTTCGAATGAATACTTGCCACCTTCGTGGAATTCTGTCGCAGCAACGTCCATCGCAAGTGCGATTTCCTTACCCGGCTTAAAGCCAGCTGCTTGCACCGCTTCAAGAATCAAATCAAGTGCAGCGCGGTTGCTATCAAGGTTTGGTGCGAATCCACCTTCATCACCGATTGATGTTGCAAGACCACGCTTCTTTAGAACTGACTTGAGGCTGTGATAAATCTCAGCGCCCCAACGAAGTGATTCCTTAAATGATTCAGCACCAATTGGCGCAACCATGAATTCTTGAATATCAACGTTGGTATCTGCGTGAGCGCCACCGTTAAGAATGTTCATCATTGGTACTGGAAGTGTGTGCGCTGTTGGTCCGCCGATATAACGGAAGAAAGATAGGTCTGCGCTCTCTGCAGCTGCGCGAGCTACTGCAAGTGAGACACCAAGAATTGCATTCGCACCTAGACGGCCCTTGTTCTTTGTGCCATCAAGATCCAACATCTCTTGATCAACAAGACGTTGATCTTGTGCATCAAAACCAGAAATAGCTGGAGCGAGTTCATCGTTAACGTAGTTAACGGCCTTCTCAACACCCTTACCAAGGTAACGCTTGCCACCATCGCGAAGTTCAACAGCTTCGAATGCTCCAGTAGAAGCACCGCTTGGAACTCCAGCGCGGGCACTTGAACCATCTTCAAGAACAACTTCTACTTCAACAGTTGGATTTCCGCGGGAATCTAGAATTTCGCGGGCATGGATTGCTTCGATTAGGGCCACAGTTTTACCTCTTCTATATCTTCAAAAAAGTTACCTATTGATAGGCGATGAATTGAATTCTTCGTCGAATACTTACTAATTCTATCGGTTTATTGGCCTTCAAATTTCTGAATTTTGGCGATGTAATCCTTCGTTGCCCCGCGCAAAGCCGCCTCGGGATCTAGCCCAAGGGCCACGGCCTGATCCACGATACCCAGAAGTAATTTCCCGAGCTCTTCTTCAGTGGTGGCGGAGATTTTTACCGGATGTTCGGTTGGGATTTCATAACCGAATTTTTCTGCGCGATAAAACAATTTAGTAGCGAGCGGAAGTGCTGGTTGGCCAAGTGGAACACCTTCGATTGCTGAAGTGCGACCTTTCTCAGCAGCTTTCTGCGCTTCCCAATTTTCTAATACTTCGGCACTACCTGAAACTTTTGTATCGCCAAATACATGGGGATGGCGGCGTACCAATTTATCGGCAACCGCTTTAGCAACATCTTCAACATTGAATGGATCGGTTGGATGTTCTTCTGCCATTCGAGCATGAAAGAAAACCTGAAGTAGAACGTCGCCAAGTTCTTCGCGCATCGCTTCGCGATCATCTAATTCAACCGCTTCAATAAATTCGTATGACTCTTCGAGTAAATATTTAAGAAGAGAGGAATGGTCTTGTTCAGCATCCCACGGGCAACCGCCAGGAGACCGCAAGCGATCCATGACTTCGCGAAGCTTTGCTAGCTCCTCGTTTGGCATTTGGCGATACGAATTACTTGGTTGTTACAGCGCTATTTGCCGCGGTATCAACAATATTTCCAGTTGTGTAATCCCATGAACCGTACTTTGGATTAATGACAACCTTCTTCTCATTCGCCATTGAAATGATTAGCTTTTGAATCGAACTTCCATCGGTAGATGTATCTCCGGCTGCCTTTAGAGCTTGGGTTAGATTCTCGGCAATAAGGACTGTTCGAACATAACGTGGGAAATCAAATGATGCGATTCCGGCATTTACTAGCGCCTTAGGAAGTTGTGCTTCCCCATTGATTTGGCTGATAATCGAAGCGCGACGTTGTGCGATTTCTGCATCTGAAATAGTCATCTTCATCTTTGCGGCGATTTCATCAAATAGGACTGAAAGAACGTGAAAGCGAACTGCAGAAACATTTAGGGTGGCTCCGGTTTGAAGATTCATTCCGGTGGTATCAACTTTTGCACGTTCAGTCAGAATGCCGTTTACTGATTTCTCAATGGTTGAAACTGGGATCTCGGTCTTGCCGATAGTCGCAGCTGAATTAACTTGCGAACAAGCAGTCAATAGGATTAATAATCCGGCGCTTGCTACTGCAATTAGCTTCTTCAATTTAATCCCCGATCAATTCTTAAGTTTGGCAATTACGACTGGCGCAATTATCGAGTTCAAAACCTCGATCGTCCACGACAGGGCTGAAGTATCTCCTACTTCATCCCCTGGAATCCAATTTGGTGCTGCCGCCCGCGCAACCAAGACGGTCGACATCGCGTTCTTCACCAAGGAACCTGGGTAAATTCGATTTAACCTCATGACCGCCGAATCTGGGAGTGCAATCGGTGAGATTCGCAAGAACTTTCCTTGCAGAACTACTTCGGTTAAGCCAAAGCTCTTTGCCATGGTTCGAAGGTGGGCAACCGACATTAAATTAATAGCTGCTTCTGGCAATTCCCCAAAGCGATCGATTAATTCATCTTTAATCGCATCTAGATCATCAGAGTTCTGGGCATCAGCCATTCGACGATAGATATCCAAGCGCAATCGCTCCGAAGGTAAATACTCGGTTGGAATATGGGCATTAACCGGAAGTTCGACTTTGCACTCTTTAAATTTCTGATCATCTTCATTTTGTGGAACGAAGCCAGTCTTATATTCCTCAACAGCCTCACCAACCATGCGCATATATAAATCAAATCCGACTTCGGCGATGTGACCGGATTGTTCGCCACCCAAGAGATTTCCAGCGCCGCGAATCTCTAAATCCTTTAGCGCAACCTGCATGCCAGAACCAAGGTCGGTATTAGTCGCGATGGTTGTTAATCGATCATGAGCAACTTCGGTAAGTGGCTTATCTGCCGAGTACAAGAAATAGGCATAAGCGCGTTCGCGTGATCTTCCAACGCGACCGCGCAATTGATGAAGTTGTGAAAGACCAAAGGCATCGGCGCGATCCACAATTAAAGTATTCGCATTTGGAATATCAATTCCGCTTTCAATAATCGTCGTGCAGACAAGAATGTCGAAATCGCGTTGCCAGAATGCAAGGATTACATCTTCTAATTCACGTTCCGCCATCTGCCCGTGGGCAACTCGAATCCGTGCCTCCGGAACCAATTTCCGAAGACGCTCTACAACTCCATCAATACTTTCCACCCGATTGTGAATAAAGAAAATCTGGCCATCACGCAATAGCTCGCGGTGAATTGCAGCCGTTACTTGCTTATCGTCATACGGGCCAACATAAGTAAGTACTGGGTGGCGCTCTTCTGGCGGCGTAGTTATGTTCGACATCTCGCGGATACCAGTAATCGCCATTTCAAGTGTTCTTGGAATAGGGGTCGCCGACATCGAGAGCACATCAACATTTGTTCGGGTCTTCTTCAATTCTTCTTTATGTTCAACACCAAATCGTTGTTCTTCATCAACAATCACTAAGCCAAGATCTTTAAAAGTTACATCTTTTGATAGCAAGCGGTGGGTTCCAATTACGACATCGATCGTGCCGCGACTTAGCCCCTCCAAAATCTCGCGCCCTTCTTTTGGCGTATTGAAACGAGATAGTCCTGCTACTCGAATTGGAAAACCGGTGTACCGATTTTCAAAGGTTGTTAAGTGTTGTTGCACTAGCAATGTTGTTGGCACCAAAACCGCAACTTGCTTGCCATCTTGCACTGCTTTAAATGCAGCACGAATTGCAATCTCGGTCTTGCCATAACCAACGTCGCCACAGACAACGCGATCCATTGGATGCGACTTCTCCATGTCACGTTTTACTTCTTCAATAGTTGCTAATTGATCGGTTGTTTCCACATAGGGGAATGCGGCTTCCAATTCGCGTTGCCAAGCTGTATCTGGACCGAAGGCATAACCAGGAGCGCTCATTCGTGCGGCATAAAGTTGAATCAATTCGGCGGCAATTTGCTTTACTGCCTTGCGAGCCCGACGCTTGGTATTTGCCCAATCCGAACCACCAATTCGATTTACCGCAGGTGCTTCCCCACCTACATATCTAGTTATTTGTTCCAAAGTATCGGTTGGGACAAATAAACGATCAGCTGGTTGACCACGCTTGGATGCAGCATATTCAATAACTAAATATTCACGCGAAACATTTGAAACTGTTCGAGTAACCAATTCGATGTATTTTCCAACGCCATGTTGTTCGTGAACCACGTAGTCACCTGGCTTTAATTCAAGTGGATCAATTGCTTTCTTGCGGCGCGAGGGCATTCGGGCTTGATCTTTACTTGAAGTGCGTTGACCAGAAATATCTCGTTCGGTTATCAAGACAATCTTTTCGGCATCGTTTACAAAGCCATGTTCGATTGAACTCGCAACTAAATAGATTGCATCGCGACTTAATTTCTCGCCAAATTGCGTGACTTTGCGATCAGCGATTCCAGCTTCTCGGAGCAAGACTTGGTAGCGCTCAATTATTCCTGGGCCGGTTGCTGTGAAAATTACTAAGTATTTCGAATCAAGCCAGTTCTTTAAATCTGCAATGGCGCTCTCCACTTTGCCACCGTAAATCGGAACTGGGGCATAGTCGTTTAGTTCAAACTCTTCGCTATTTTCGGTTGCAAATGGATTTATTGACCAATGCTTAATCCCATTTTTTTCCGCGCTCTCTAAAATAAAAGCAAAGTCGAAATAGCCACCTTTGGAAATATCGCCAGTTAAATCAATCGGCGCCTGGGCGCCTATCGCGGCATTCGACCATGAAGCTTCCAAGAATTCGGTATTCGTCGCAACTAAATCTGCCGCCCGAGATTGAATTCGAGGTTGATCTAAAACGACTAATTCAAAACCTTTAGGAAGAAATTCAAGAAGTGATTTGTGTTCTGGCTTTAAGAGCGCCGAGAGTGATTCCATTCCATCGACAACAATTCCTTCAGAGATCTTGGTAGCCATTTCAGCAATGGCTGGAAACTCTGAAGCCAAATATTTAGCCCGCTTGGCAACATCTTCATCAATAAGTAATTCCCGGCCAGGATAGATCGTTAGCTCGCCATCCACCGTCTTGAATGTTCTCTGATCTGCGACAGTGAAATATTTCAGATCATCAATTTCATCGCCAAAGAAATCTATGCGAATTGGGTGTTCGGCATCTGATGGAAATAGATCCAAGATGCCCCCGCGCACTGCGAAGTCACCGCGCTTTTCAACTAGGTCGGTTCGGGTAAAGCCAAAGTAAGAAAGTCTTGTAACTAAATTTGAGAGCGAAAGACTTTTCCCAAGTGCAATCGAAATCGGTTCAATCTCTAAGAGATCAGAAACAATTGGTTGAATTAATCCGCGGATAGAAGTTACAACGATTCGAAGCGGCTTCTTTGAATTTAAAGAATGCAATATCTTGATTCGATTTGTAACGGTATCGCTCTTTGGACTTAAACGTTCATGCGGCAAGGTTTCCCAGGCTGGAAAGGAAGCAATCCCATCTTCTAAATAACTCGCTAATTCATCGCGTAATTCATCGGCTACTCGAGTTGATGGTGCAACAACAAGTAATGGCGAACTCTTTGCAGCAAGGGCAATGGCCAAGCCACGGATTGAGTTGATCGCGACGAGATCGTGATGATCCTTCGAGTTTCCGGGTAACGCCAAGGTGTTAAGGCCTTGCAATAAGTTCATGACCACACCTCCATCGCTTGCCATGAATACGCCAAATGCCCCACATCCAAGATGGATGGGGGTGCTTCGACAAGTCTAATATGAAAATCTAATGTGGAATGAGGGGGTGCTAAAACCTGTAATGATTAGCCAGTGAATTCAGAGAACCTGATGCCGGCAGATGATGCGCTTTTGCGCAGCGATGTCCGTCGCCTCGGTGAACTTCTCGGTGAATCACTAGTACGTCAACAAGGACCAGAGCTTTTAAAGCTCGTTGAAGATGTTCGCAAATCAGTCCGCGATGGTGGCGGCGAAGAAATTCTTGAAAATCTTTCGGTCGAACAGAGCGTGCAATTGGTGCGCGCCTTTAGCAACTATTTCAACCTAGCAAATATTGCAGAACAAGTTCACCGCGCCCGAATTCTTTCCGCCCAACGCGATGCCGGCGGATCCTGGCTATCCCGTGCTGTTGATCGAATTATCGAGGCGCAAAAATCAGGCCACGAATTTACTGATGCCGATATTCAAGAATGGATTAACAATTTTTCAGTGCGTCCGGTTTTTACCGCGCACCCAACCGAAGCCGCTCGTCGCTCAGTTCTGAGTAAATTAAATTCGATTGCTGGATTACTCGATCAACAATCATCGAAAACTCGCGATCGTCGTTTATCGGAGATGGTTGATCTGCTTTGGCAGACCGACGAATTACGTCTTGGCCAACCAGAACCTCTAGATGAAGCAACCAATGCTTTGTTCTACCTTGATGATCTATTCCGACTAACAATTCCGGAAGTATTGGATGACTTTGCCCGCGAATTAGAACGCGTAAATGTAAAGGTTTCGCCAACATCTCGCCCACTAAGTTTTGGAACTTGGATCGGTGGCGATCGCGATGGAAATCCAAACATCACACCAGAAGTAACCAAGGCGGCAATTACTCTTCAAGTAGGTCACTTCATTCGCGTTATGGGAATCATGCTCGATGAACTTCGCCAAGCGCTTTCAGTTTCATCTCGAATTGCTGGCGCATCAAAGGAATTAGAAGCATCGGTAGCTAAGGATTTAGAACTTCTTCCAGAAATCGAAGCCCGCTTTCGCCGCCAGAATAAAGAAGAGCCTTATCGCTTAAAGGCAACTGCAATTCGCCATCGCTTGGTCTTAACGCAAAAGCGTCATGCGCAAGGCGCCGGACATACTGCCGGGCGCGACTATGAAAGCACCGAAGAATTACTTGCCGACCTAAACCTTATGCGCGATTCCCTTCTAGCTCACCGCGGTGAATTAATCGCAACTGGCTTATTGGAAAGAATCATTCGCACCGTTTCTAGCTTTGGAATTACCCACGCAACGATGGATATCCGCGAACACTCCGATGCCCACCACCATGCCCTAGAACAAATCGCATCGGTTGGCGTTGAAAAGTTAGATGAACGCGCAGCAAAGACACTTAATACCTTTGTTGCAATTAAAGAATTAATCGCCAAATTTGGTCCAGAAGTTATTGAAACCTACATAATTTCGATGACCAAGTCCCACAAAGATGTTTTGGCGGCGGTTGAACTTGGCAAGGTTGCGGGCTTAACCACCCAAATCGGCTACGCCCCATTGCTAGAAACTGTTGCTGAACTTCAAGCCGCGGACACAATTTTGGATAATTTGTTATCCGATCCGGAGTATCGCAAATTAGTTAGCGCACGCGATGATGTTCAAGAAGTAATGCTCGGCTACTCAGATTCAAATAAAGATGCTGGTATTGCTACTTCACAATGGGAAATTCATAAGGCGCAACGCAAACTTCGCGACGTCGCGTTAAAGCATGGCGTAACTCTTCGTTTATTCCACGGTCGAGGTGGTTCGGTCGGTCGCGGTGGCGGCCCAACCTACGATGCGCTAATCGCACTTCCTTGGGGTTCTATTGATGGTCAAATAAAAATGACCGAACAAGGTGAAGTAATTAGCGATAAGTACGCACTTCCTTCACTTGCTAGAGAGAACGTGGAACTTTCATTGGCAGCAGCGCTGGAAGCAACTGTTCTAAACCGCGCACCACGTCAAAGCCCAGAGGAGCTTGCAAAGTGGAGCTCTTGCATGGATGCAATTAGTGAAAACGCATTTAAGAGTTACCGCGGATTGATTGATCACCCAGATCTGCCCGCATATTTCTATGCTTCAACGCCAGTTGAACAACTTGGAAATCTATTCCTAGGTTCACGTCCATCACGTCGCCCTGATGCAAGCGGCGGCCTTGCCTCGCTTCGCGCAATTCCATGGGTATTTGGTTGGACCCAATCACGACAAATTGTTCCCGGATGGTTTGGCGTTGGCTCTGGATTAAAGGCGGCCCGCGAATCTGGCAAGAGCGATGTGCTCTCGCAAATGCTTAAAGATTGGCACTTCTTCCGTACCTTCATTTCAAATGTTGAAATGACCATGGCGAAAACCGATCTAGCGATGGCCAGAAAGTATGTAAATACTCTGGTCGATCCAAAGCTTCATCACTTCTTAGATACGATCGAGAAGGAATTCGAGTTAACCAAATCTGAAATCATCTTGCTTACCAAGAAGGAAGATTTGCTAAGCGATCAACCAATCTTGGCTAGAACTCTTCAAGTTCGCGATGCCTATCTTTCACCGCTGCACTTATTGCAAATAACTTTGCTTCATAAGGTACGGGAAAACCCAGATATCGATCCGCTTATTACCCGAGCCTTGCTTTTGACCATCAACGGCGTCGCTGCAGGCCTTCGCAACACTGGGTGACGATTAAATCGCTTTTAATTGGCCAGCGGCTGCCCCATCCGGGAATTTCGCGGTATGAACCATAATCGCATAGTGACTTGGATTTCGAACTATCTGGTTTAAGGCCGCATTTGAAGAATTAGTACAAACCGGCAATGAAGCGTTCAGGCTTGTAATATTCAAGTTCACAAATACTTCATCTGAAACGGTAAGTAACTTATTGCTCGCCATCAACGGGTGAAGGTGCATCATGGTTGCATCTTTCAGATTCTTTGCTGTGAAGGAATAGCAAATTTGATTCTTCGCCAAATCTATTGAGAATTTCCCAACAAAAGAAGCCGAGCTTTCTCCTTTTGGCGTAAGGGCGAAGTCTGAGTTTGAACTAAATTTATAGATGCCGCTTTGCTTATCTAGCGCGCTCTTAGTTGGAATTGAAGCATCTCCTGCCGCGGAGATATAGAAATTATAAGTTCCGGTAACGACATGTCCATCTTGCGCAACTACCCGAAAATCCACTTTGTACAGACCATCCATTTTCATGGAAGCTCCTAGTTCGGCTGAAAGAATCGCACCATGTACCGTTGACTTGCCCCTAACATCATTCATATTCATTGGATCTGTAACGGTTACCTGATTTATGCTCTTACCCTCGAGTTGAAGAAGTGGGTCGGCAAAAGTCAAAGTTATCTTGTTTGGAAGTGCCTTTAACTTTTGATCAATACCTGGGGATGAGGCAATTAATACGGTATGCGCCGAAGCGGTCGACGACAAACTGAAACTAAATAGTGCAGTTAAGGAAATAAAGATAAGGAATGGGCTACTTGCCCTTAATGACTTTCGCCCATTCATTATTAAGCCCCTACCTTTATTCCAGAAATGGTGCTGAGCGCAGAAAGTACTGCTTTCGCATCCCAACTTGGTTCCTGTGGTTTCGCCAAGTTATTTAACCCATCTTCACTTAGGTAGGACTTCAATTTTGTCGGAATTGTTGCCTTTCCTGGGTTTGGATTTCCAAGGTCTAGCCAACTCCAATTACCCTTGGCATCCACAATCACAACTTCATCCGTATGACTGACATCGTAAGTATTTGGCTTACCGGTTTGCCAATCAAGCGGCAGGTTTTTCAATTCTGCGGCACTATACGGAGATTTCGTTGCCTGTGCACCAAAGAAATCCCAAAACTTCTTGAGATTTGCTTCCGTGCCAGAAGCGATTGTGAAATTGTCATCATTGAATAAGCTCTTGTATGCGGCAAGACGTGATGCTGTATCTCGCCCTGCATCAACAGAAATTTCAACAACTTTAACTTTTCCCTTTGCGGATGAAGCCGCAACAGCATCGCCGATTTGCCGCATGTTTGCCGTAGTCATAGGACAGATTTCATGACAAGAAGTTAAGAAATCTGCAATTACGACGGTCTGCCCCATCAAAGAAGATAGCGAAAATGCCTTTCCACTACTTTCAAAGAGTTGGGTATTCATAACATCTGCGGGAATTGGTTGACTAAGGAAAGATCCTCCACCCGGTGCAGCACTTGCCATGCCGGCACTTGAAGGAGAAGCGGTTGGGTGTGACATTTTCATCCCGCTCATACTTGAATCACTTGATTTACTTCCACACCCGCTTAGCAATGAAATTGCAATAAGAGTGGAAGCAATCGGAATGAATTTTTTCATTTTTCCCCTATTCCTTTAGATGTTGGCAATGAAGTCAGAGTGACCTGTTAGGACAATCACTAATGAGGCAATGATAGCCAAGTAACTAATTGCAACAACCAACTGTGAAGTTAGATATTTGATGCTTGTTTTGACTGTGGCATTTTTTTCAGCAAGTTCCTTAAAGCGTCTTGCAAGCAGCCAAAGCAGAGGAATTTGCAGAATCCAAACTGTTGGGCGAATCCATCCGTAATGGCTCATATCCAAACCAAGGATCATGGCATGCCAAACCGAACCAATGTAAAACACGAGGATAAAGCGGTGCGCATACTTCCATAGGGATACACCAATTTTTCTACGGATGTAGAAAGTTGGGCCAAGAATTAGAATTAAATAGAAGGCCAATATTCCGGTGTCATATCCCCAAACAGCTTGTGGCCAACCTGTTTTTTCATTCGCCCAACCATTGAACCATAGAACTGTGCGCCAGGAGTCTCCCATGGCGTCGTATGCAGTTGCAATGGCATGAACCACAACGAGAACTAGTGTTAGTAGGGCAATTTGACGGTGAAGTTGGTCAATCGTTCGATAATTCAACTTCAACCAGCCAACTGCTCTTCTTGATTGTTGTAATCCGAGAAGCACGGAAAGAAATGCAGTAACAAGACCAACCAAACCAGAAGCCTGAAGAATTGGGAAAGACCAGAACTTGTTCATGTCTTGCATTCCCATTTTGGGCATTCCCAATGCGGCCGCGCTCTTATTTAATGACTGTAGGTGGTAGATGTATTGGTAAATCAGTGCAAATGCAATTGCGCCAATTCCTGCCACGATGAAGCCAGAGGTCTTATTTCCGATCTGTGCTTTTGAATCTTCTTTTTCATTTGTACTCATTTAAAAACCTTTCAATAATTTTATAGATGGCATTAGCAACCCTATTGGGCATTTTTTGATACAGATTTTGCTTAAATAGTTGCGAAAATCGAAGGCGGTGCTGCTAGTCGATTGGCCGCCTCAGTTAAGAAATTATTTATAAGTAAAGTCAAATTCGATAGGAAGGAACGGCGTTGCCGTTGAATCCCAAAACTTGGAGTTCCAACTTGGATTGAAGTAATTTTGAGTAAGCGAATAACAAAATATCCAGCGAAAGCCCAAAATGCTTCGCTCTTCTTTATATATAAGTAGGAAATTAGCCCGCAAATCATGTGCGCCAAAAACATTTTCGTTGAATTCATTGAAGAATTAATCGGAACATTAATCATGGAACTATGGCTTCCACAGACTGGTCCCGACATTCTCATTTTTCCTGAACCAAGGAGAAAGTGAGTTAGAAGTTGTGTTCCAATAACCAAGAAGATTAGATGCAAATTTTTTATATTTTTATTGCTCAACAAAGTAAGCCCTACTACCAACATTATTGAGACCAGTACAAACGGCACGAGAGAGATAAAGGCTCCCATTGCGATCGTATGTGCTACCAGCGCTGCGGAAATCAAAATAATGCTATTTAGCGTAAGGCTAACTCGCTTACTTCCACGCTTCACAGGTTAAATGGTAACCGAATACCAAATAATTTAATAGGACCTTTTACTAACTATTAAAATCTTGTTGGGCGGTTTCAAGTCCTTTTTCAATTAACCGTTCAACCGCTAAAGCTCCACGAGCAATAAAATCTTCTAGCTCTTTCTTCTCGTTTGAAGCAAATGGCTTTAATACATAATCTGCCGGATCTTGTGGACCTGCTGGACGTCCGATGCCCATACGGATTCGAAAGTAATCAGGTGTGGCAAAGTGCATCGAAAGTGATTTCAAACCATTGTGGCCGTTGTCGCCACCGCCTTGCTTGATTCGAATCGTATTAAAGGCAATATCCAATTCATCATGAATGACAATTAAGTGATCGGCTTTTACTTTATAAAAATCGGCCAGCGCCTTTGTTGGTGCGCCACTTTCGTTCATATAGCCCTGAGATTTCGCAAGGGTTACCGGATGACCTGCCACGCGAATATCTGCAATATTGGTCTTAGATTTATGAGCAGAAAATTTTGAATTAATCGCCAGGTAATTGATAACCATCTGGCCAATATTGTGACGAGTTGATGAGTATTGGTCGCCTGGATTACCTAATCCAAGGACTAACCAACGCTCATCACTCATCTAATGAAACTATCTAGATAACTAGTTATTACTTGTTATCGTCTTTTGCAACATCAGCCGCTGGTGCAGCTTCTGCAGCAGCGCCTTCAGCAGGTGCCGCAGGTGTTTCTTCAACAGCAGTTGAGCGTTCAGACAAGTGAACTACAACAACGCTGGCATCTGAAACCAAGGTAACGCCCGCAGGAAGAATTACATCTCCAGCGGTCTTTGAGTTTCCAGCCATTAAGCCATCAACGTTAACTTCTAGGAATGCTGGGATCGAAGTAGCTTCTGCTTCAACTTCGATTGTGTTGTGAACGTGTTCCAAGATTCCATCAACGTCGTGCTTACCGACTGTGTGTACTGGAACTTCAACTTTAACGCGCTCTCCACGACGAACAATTACTAGGTCGATGTGAGCCAGTACGCCAGTTAGCGGATTACGTGAAACTGACTTTGGAAGTGTTAGTTCGGTCTTGCCATCGATAACGACATCGAGCAAAACGTTTGAAGACTTAAGTGCAGCACCTAGTTCGCGTAGTGGAAGGGCCACATGCTTTGGCGCTTCACCGTGTCCGTAGATAACTGCTGGGACTAGACCAGAGCGGCGATCGCGACGAGATGCACCTTTACCGAATTCGGTACGAGTTGTACCTGTGATTGTAATTTCAGCCATTGTGCTTCTCCTTCATAAAAAGACGTTTACGGTTGCACGTCCGAGGAGAAAAATCACCGTCGATTACGGATATTAAATCCCTCGCCGGAACGAGCCTGAAGATTAACCCACCGGGGGCAACGGGAGCAAATTGCGCGCTATCCGCGCGTAAAAAGTACCTTCTCTAAAATGAGATCGATTAGGTCAGTCCACTTATCTGGATCGACCTGATTTGGTGTGAAGTCATCAACAACTTTTCCTAGGGTGTAAGCCTGAACCAATATCGAAACCGCGCGGGGATCAATTGCCGGATCACCAAAACCTTTTTCAACACTTTCTCTAAATAGGTCAGCAAGTGCTTGGGTTAATCGTTCTTGTTCTTCACCAAGCTTCTTCGCCATTCTTTTTTGTCTAATTGCTTTATCAATCGCACCAACACGTTCAAAGCGATTAGCTTTTAGCGCCTCTGATTGGGTCACCTTTGTTACTTCTTTTACTTGTTGAAGTAATTGTTCGCGCGATCTAGATGAAGTCATAGCCGCGGTAAGCATGGAAACTGAGCGATCAACGAATTGGCCGAACCTGAATACTAAAGCTTCTTCAATTAGCTCTGGAAAATCTTCAAAGTGGTGATAAAGCGAACCTTTAGAAACTCCAGATATTTCCAGAACTTCATCGCTATTTAGCTCTTCGGGCGTCTTGGTATCCAAGAGTTTTACTACCGTCATAAGTAGTAGTTCTTTGGTTGGATGAAGACGTTGCATTAGTTATCGATCAGCTATGGCCATCAAACAAACTAGTGACCGAACCATCTTCGAATACTTCACGAATCGCGCGGGCGATAAGTGGTGCAATAGAAAGCACCGTTAAGTTATCGAATTGGGCATCTTCTGGAATTGGCAAAGTGTTTGTAACTACAACTTCACTTACGCGCGAGGCTTTTAGTCGTTCAATAGCTGGACCTGAGAAGACCGCGTGGGTTGCGGCAATGATTACATCTTTAGCGCCTTCGGCATAAAGCGCGTCGACGGCTTTAGTAATTGTTCCAGCGGTATCGATCATGTCATCGATTACAACGCAGGTTTGGCCCTTTACATCGCCCACGACTTTTCCGGTTACAGATTCATTTGGAATACGTGGATCGCGCATCTTGTGAATGAAAGCGATCGGGCAACCACCTAGAAGATCTGACCAACGTTCGGCAACGCGGACGCGACCAGAGTCAGGTGAAACGATTGTTAACTTGGTCCGATCAATCTTGCTTCCAACATAATTTGTTAGGAGTGGCAGAGCAAACAAGTGATCCACTGGACCATCGAAGAAACCTTGGATTTGTGAGGTATGAAGATCGACAACCATTAGGCGATCAGCGCCAGCGGTCTTAAATAAATCCGCCATCAAACGCGCAGAGATTGGCTCGCGGCCACGGTGCTTCTTATCTTGACGGGCATAACCATAGAAAGGTGCAACAACTGTGATTCGTTTTGCCGATGCGCGCTTTAGCGCATCGACCATAATCAATTGCTCCATGATCTGCTTATTAACGGGAGCTGCGTGCGATTGAATTACGAAGGCATCGCTTCCGCGAACGCTCTCTTCGAAGCGAACAAATATTTCGCCATTTGCAAAGTCATATGCTGATGTTGGTGTAATTGGAATGCCGAGTTCTTCAGCGACACCTTCAGCTAATTCTGGATATCCGCGGCCAGTAAATAAGCGCAACCGTTTTTCAGATGTGAGTCGCAGTTCGCTCATTTAGTTTGGCTCCCCTATTCGTTCTCTACTTTGGCGCCAGCTTTTGTGGCGGCTTCTGCAGACTTCGTTCCTGATCGCTTACGTAATACCCACCCAAGAATATTGCGTTGCTTGGCTCTGGCAACACCTATCGATCCTGCTGGAACATCCTCGGTAATTACCGAACCAGCAGCAGTGTATGCGCCATCCCCAACTCGAACTGGGGCAACCAACATGGTGTCGCTACCAATTCGGACCTCGTTGCCAATTTCGGTCCGGTGCTTTGCAACTCCGTCGTAATTAACAAAGATTGTTGCTGCGCCAATATTGCTGCCGCTTCCGATGGTGGCATCTCCCACGTAGGAAAGGTGTGGCACTTTTGAACCTTCGCCGATCGTTGAATTCTTAACTTCTACATATGCGCCGACCTTGGTATTTGCCGCAAGTTTTGTTCCTGGACGCAAATAAGCAAAGGGACCAACGCTGGCGCCGGTTGCAATTTCGCAATCGCCAAAGATCACAGTGTTTGGATAAATAGTCACATCGTTTGCAATCTTCACATCAACATCGATCCAAGTTGTTGTTGGGTCAACAATTGTGACTCCGGCCTTCATATGGCGATCATTAATACGATCACGCATTATTGCAATGCACTCGGCTAGTTGAGAGCGATCGTTAATTCCAAGGGTCTCGGTGTAATCGTAAGAAAGAATTGCCGCCGCTTTGCCGGAGCTCGCTTTAATATCGGCGATTACATCGGTTAAGTACAACTCGCCTTGGGCATTATTTGGCTTCAACTTTGCAACGCCCTCGCGAAGGGCTGCAATATCAAAAAGGTATACCCCGGTATTAATTTCATCGATCGCTTTAATTTCATCGGAGGCATCGCGCTCTTCAACGATCGCAACAATTGCGCCAGATTCATCGCGGACAATTCGGCCATAGCCAGTTGGGTCTGGAAGTTCGGCGGTCAATACCGAAACGAGGTTCTTTGACTTTGCATGGGCTGCAACAAACTCGGCCAGAGTTTCGTGACGTAGTAGCGGTGTATCTCCAGCAAGAATAAGAACGGTTCCGGTTGTATTTAAATCTGCGAGCGCCAATTGCACTGCATGCCCGGTGCCATTTCGTTCGGCTTGGAAAACTGTTGTTGCGTTAGCAGCAACCTTCTTGACTTCTGGTTCAACTTGTTCGCGGCCATGTCCAACAACTACGCGAAGTTCATTTGGTTTTAAAACGAGTACTTGCGAGAGAACATGATCAATGATTGTTTTCCCGGCAATTGGGTGAAGCACCTTAGGAGTTGCAGATTTCATCCGCGTTCCTTCGCCAGCTGCTAGCACGATCGCTACATCTAGCTCGGTACTCACTTTTACCTCCGGTTCGGTCTTGCCTATCGGGGAACTGCGGTCTTGCGGATTTAGTGGCTCCGCCACCAGGTATCGATCCTGGACCCTGGGCTTCAAAGGCCCATGTGCTAGCCACTACACAATGGCGGAACCTGAATTGTCCTATATAAGTGCAGATACTGCCAAAACGTTCCGAATTATTTAACGAAACGAGCCGAATTAACGAGTTTCGATGACCCGCGCCCCAGGCACTGGCCCGCTTGCTCGAACTACCCCGGCCACAACCCCGCTGGCACTTAGCGCCACAGTTAAATCAAGTGACTTCTCTTCATCTGCAACTAAGAATGCAACTGTTGGCCCAGAACCAGAAACGATTCCACCAAGTGCGCCGTAATCGCGACCAACATCTAAAACTAAACGAAGCGCTGGGCGAAGTGAACATGCAGCTGCTTGCAAATCATTTGATAACGCTTTACCAAGTGCAACTGGATCGCCAGCTCGAAGTGCTTGCATCATCTCATCGCCAACTTGTGGCTTTGAAACTGTTAAACCTTCGCGAAGTCGATCGCACTCTTGATAAACCGCTGGCGTTGAAAGTCCTTGTCCGGCAAGGGCTAATACCCAGTGATAATTTCCACGTGCAAGCGCCGGTGTTATTTGATCTCCGCGACCCGTACCGATTGCAACGCCACCAGAGATAGAGAAGGGAACATCGCTACCAAGTTCGGCCGCCAATCTTTCTAATTCATCGCGCGATAAACCAAGTTCAAAGAGTGAATCAATTCCAACTAATACGCCAGCGGCATCCGCGCTTCCGCCCGCCATTCCACCCGCAACTGGAATCTCTTTCTTTAGGTGAATCGCAATATCTTCTTTAATCCCATAGTTAGTAACCATCAGCTTTGCCGCTTTATATGCCAAGTTAGAGGCATCGATTGGTACACCATTTGAAGTTGATCCAGAGACGGTTAATTGAATACCCGAATTTTCCGGACCGTACTTAACGGTTACATCATCAAATAAGGAAATTGCTTGAAAGATTGTGGTGACTTCATGAAAGCCATCTGATTCAAGTGGCCCAACAGCAAGTTGCAGGTTTACCTTCGCGGGAACCCGAACTACAACGCCGTTTCTGCTCATTTAGAAAGCGTAATGGCAATTTTTATAAAGTCAGCCAATTCCAATGACTCTCCGCGAATCGTTGGGTCAATTCCCGCAGAAGTAATTACTTCACTTGCCGCGGCGCTGCCACCACATAGATCAGAGAGCGCGGCACGTAACATCTTGCGGCGATGCGCAAAGGCGGCATCGATAATTGCAAAGGTCTTCTTTCGAAGCGCTTCATCGCCCGCTGGCTTATGGCGAATAAATCTGACTAGCGAGGAATCAACATTTGGTACTGGCCAGAAAATCGAACGACCAACCGTTCCGGCGGAAGTTAAATCTGCCCACCAAGTGGCCTTTACTGAAGGACTGCCGTAAACCTTACTTCCAGGCTTGGCAACCAAACGATCGGCAACTTCGGATTGCACCATTACAACGCCACCATTTAACGATGGAAACTTTTCTAAAAAGTGAAGGAGTACTGGGACTGAAACGTTGTATGGCAAGTTTGCAACAAGAACCGTTGGATCAATTGGCAACGAATCAACTTCCATCGCATCTTTTGTAACAACCGTTAATTTCTTATCGCCAAAACCATGGCGCTTTGCGGTTGCATTTAATTCCCCAGCAAGCCTCGGATCGATCTCAATTGCAACGACTTCCTTAGCTATCTCGAGCATCGCCAGAGTTAGCGAACCTAAGCCAGGGCCAATCTCTAGAGCTACATCTATTTCTGAAACTTCTGCCGCCTTAACAATTCGCCGGCAGGTATTGGCATCAACTACAAAGTTTTGGCCAAGTTTCTTTGTTGGCCTCACATCTAAACGTTCTGCGATCTCGCGAATTTCGGCGGCGCCAAGTAAGCCACTCATCTAGGCAAAGGACCCAAATAGTCGTTCGGCATTTGCCGATATCTGAGAACAGAGTTGATCTAAATCATCACCGCGTTCTTCGGCCATAAAGCGCAAAATATTTGGAATCTGTGATGGTTTATTTAGAGCGCCCCGATGTGGCGCCGGCGCTAAGAATGGTGAATCGGTCTCCACTAAAAGTTGATCCGGTGGTACCAATTTCACAGCTTCGCGAAGTGCTGGTGCATTTTTAAATGTAAGAGTTCCGGCAAACGAGAGAACATATCCTGCCTTGATGCACTCCTCGGCCATTGCCGCATCACCGGAATAGCAATGAAAAATGGTGATCTCTGGTGCGCCCTCTTCAAGCAGTACATCTAGAACATCGCGGTGTGCGTCGCGATCATGAATTACTAGCGCTTTATCTACCTTCTTCGCCAATGCAATGTGACGGCGAAAGGAATACTTTTGTTTTTCTTGCAACTCTGGTGGGGTTCTAAAAAAATCTAAGCCGGTTTCACCGATGGCACGAACGCGTGGATGTTCGGCAAGTTTTTCGATAATCCCCAAATCTTTCTCAAGATCTTCAACTACTGGTGCTTCATTTGGATGCAAGGCAACAGCTGCCAATACATTTGGCCAACTTTCCGCAGCCTTTACACACCACTCGGATTGTTCTGCGGAGTAACCAACTTGAACAATGCGATCAATTCCAACGCTCTGTGCTTCGGCAATTACCGCGCCAACTTCTGGGGAATCTGCGGCGGTATTTGTAACGATCTCCATATGCGCATGAGCATCAACGCACTTTACGTTTAACGGTTCTGGAAGTGGCGCGGGTTGGCGATCGATATCGCGATTGTGGCGATCGGCCATTAATTATTGACCTTCGCTCTTCTCTTCCAAACGTGGGAAAAGAACTGCGCCCTTTGTAACTTTGCTGCCTTCTGGAAGTACGCCCCACTTAGCAACATCGGCAATCTTCTGCTTTCCAATTTCGCCAAGTGTTGCTTCGGCGCCAAGCGCGCTCCAAAGAGTTTCGGTGGTTGCTGGCATAACTGGGTGTAACAAGATTGCTAGTGCGCGAATTGCATCGGCGGTGTTATATAAAACTTCATTGAGTTCTGATTTGCGACTTTCATCCTTCGCAATTGCCCATGGCTCCATGGTTGTTACATAGCCATTTACTCGCTTGCAATATTCCATAATCGCATTAATTCCGCCCTGGAAATCCAAAGCACAGATCGCAGCATCGGCGGTATCAACGGTCTTCGCCAATTCCATCGCCAATTCGGTGTTATTCGCCTTTGCCGGAATAACGCCTTCGCAATACTTTTCAATCATTGCAATTAGGCGCGAAGCCAAATTGCCAAAATCATTTGCGAGTTCTGAGGTGTAACGGGCCGACATATCTTCCCAAGAGAAGGAACCGTCGCTACCAAATGGAATTGCGCGCAAGAAGTAATAGCGGAAAGCATCAACCCCGAAGTGATCGGTGATATCACTTGGAGCAATACCGGTGAGCTTTGACTTACTCATCTTCTCGCCACCAACAAGTAACCAACCATGGGCAAAAACCTTTCCAGGAACTGGAAGTCCGGCAGCCATCAACATCGCTGGCCAAATAACTGCGTGGAATCGTAAAATATCTTTTCCAACTAGATGAACATCGGCTGGCCAAGTCTTAGCAAACTTCTTGCCACCTTCAGATTCCGGCGCATCACCAAGTCCAACAGCGGTTGCGTAATTTAGAAGCGCATCGAACCAAACATAGATAACTTGATCGGTATCCCATGGAACTGGAATTCCCCAGTCAAAAGTCGAACGCGAAATAGAAAGGTCTCGCACTCCGCTTTCCAAAAAGGCAATCACTTCATTTCGCGCACTTGCTGGTTCGCATGCTTCTGGGTGCTTTGCATAGTGATCGAGCAATGGTTGAACAAAAGCCGAAAGCTTAAAGAACCAGTTATCTTCCGAGAGCATCTCGACTGGCTTGCCGTGGACTTTGCATTTACCTTCATCAAGATCGCCAGGTAACTTAAATTCTTCGCAACCAATGCAATATGGGCCTTCGAATTTTCCAGCATAGATAAAGCCTTTATCTTTTAACAATTGCATAAAGCGTTGAACGCGGGTCTCGTGGCGCTCTTCGGTGGTACGAATGAAATCATCATTTGCGATATTTAGCGCCTGCCAATTTGGCTTCCATGCACTTTCAACTAACCGATCACACCACTCTTGGGGAGTTACGTTATTTGTCTTTGCGGTGTTCATGACCTTTTCGCCATGTTCATCGGTGCCCGTCAAGAACCAAACGCTTTCGCCCTTTTGACGATGCCAACGAGTAAGTACATCGCCCGCGACAGTTGTGTAAGCATGGCCAATATGCGGCGCATCATTTACATAATAAATAGGCGTCGTTAAGTAAAAGGTTTTATCGCCGCTCATGGTTGCAGTCTATCGGTTGATTTATGGCTCACCATTGCGTCAAAAACCTCGCGCTTTGCAACCCCAGTAACCCGGGCTACTTCTGCAATCGCATCTTTACGAGAAATTCCAGCCGCCTCTTGCGCCAAGACTTCTTTAATCAGAGTTTGGGTATCGAAGGTGCGAGATGCAGGATCAAAGCCAGCAACTACCAAAGTGATCTCGCCCAAAATATCATTTGAACTTGCCCAAGCTTCCAATTCACTTAGCGATCCGCGAATCGTTTCTTCATAAGTCTTGGTCATTTCACGACAAATTGCACCAGGGCGATCGCCGCCAAATACAGAAATTAAATCTTGTAATGATTCATTAAGTCGATGTGGAGCTTCAAAGAAAATCATGGTCCGCTCTTCTTGAGCCAATTTTGTAAATGTGGCAATTCGCGCGCCACCAGTGCGAGGTGGGAAACCCTCGAAGCAAAATCGATCCGATGGCAATCCGGAAAGTAAAAGCGCGGTTGTTACAGCACTTGGCCCTGGCAAAACTTTTATCTTTATATTTTTCTCAACCGCGGCTCTTGCAAGTCGATATCCCGGATCGCTAATTCCAGGAGCACCGGCATCGGTTACAACTAAGAGATCGTTGCCAGATTCCAAAATCGAAATAAGTTCGGGTAAACGTTCGATCTCATTTCCTTCGAAAAAAGAAATTACCTTTGCTGAATAAGTGACGCCAAGGTCGCTACATAAGCGGCCAAACTTTCGGGAGTCTTCGGCGGCAATATATTTAGAAGTCGCTATCGCCTCTTTCAGATTTGCAGAGGCATCCCCGGGATTACCAAGTGGAATCGCAGCGAGAATGAGCATTGGGCAATTCTCGCAGGTTTAGGCTCTGACCATGAACTTGCGACAGATCCGGATATCGCGGGATTGGCTCTACGCCAGTTCGTTCGCATTAGTCGGACTGTTCCTGCGACTTTGGCATTTAGGTACGCCAAAGGGTTGGGTCTTTGATGAGGTCTATTACGCAAAAAATGCCAATTCGCTTTTACATTATGGCGTTGAGATCGATGCAACCACCCATAGCGCGGAGTTCGTGGTGCACCCACCAATTGGTAAATGGGTTATTGCGCTAGGTATTAAGGCTTTTGGCTACAACGAATTCGGCTGGCGCTTTAGCGCGGCCATTATTGGAACGCTTTCTATTTTGGTTATGTACTTCACCGCCAAAAAGTTATTCGCCAGCCAATTCATTATTAATCTTGCGACACTTTTTATTTTGATTGATGGGCTACACCTAGTTCACTCTCGCGTTGCGCTCCTAGATATTTTCTTAACCTTCTTCATTCAATTAGCCTTCTTAGCTATTTTGCATGAAAGGTATTGGCTTGCTGGAATTTCACTTGGGTTGGCCATCGCCACAAAATGGAGCGGGCTTTATTTCCTGGTTGCCTTTGCATTCATTGCAATCGTTGCTGATTGGTTGCGCCATCGATACTTTGGCAAGGAACGACCAGTTGTAGAGATTCTCCGGGAAGATCTTTGGAAGCGGTTACTTCAATTTGTACTAATTCCTTTTGTTATTTACCTCGCTTCGTGGCTGGGATGGTTCATCACCAAAACTGGTTGGGATCGCACCAGATCTAAAAATATTTTAAGCAATTTTTGGTTTTACCATTCACAAATTCTTAACTTCCATGCCCACCTAACCGAAAGTCATCCATACAAGGCAAATCCTTGGGGATGGTTATTAATGGCACGTCCAACTTCTTTCTCTTATTCATCTGACAAGACTTGTAGCGCTAGTGCATGTGCTCAAGAAGTATTAGCAATTGGAACACCGCTTCTTTGGTGGAGTGCAACCTTGGCGCTCCTTGTTGCAATTGGGTATTGGATTTCCCGGCGCGAATGGAAGAACGGAGTAATACTTACCGCGATTGCAGCCGGATACCTACCTTGGTTTGCCTTTCAAAAGCGCACCATGTTTACCTTCTACGCCATCTCTTTTGAACCATTTTTACTATTAGCTCTAGCCTACGTATGTAATAAGTACTTAATAACCGCGGCAGATGAAGAATCTCTCAAGCGGCGCAAATTTACTTTGATGGCTTTTGCGGCAATTTTAATTGCGAATTTTCTCTACTTTTTGCCGCTTTATTTTGGAACTTCGATTTCGTATAACTCGTGGCTTGACCACATGTGGCTTACTTCTTGGATTTAAATTAAATCCAACTTAATTATTCGTTAACTGCGCCCCAACGCTCTTGCGCTGCTTCTTCGGCTAACACTTGATCGAAGAAATCTTCGGCTGGTGCTGCGGCCTTTAGTTCTTGTTCGGCACTCCAAGCACCCGGAACGGTTAGATCAATTACGCGCTTTGGCGTTACGGCCTTTGGCGCCGAAACATAGGTTGGCTTTGGCACACTTGTTGGTTGCCAACTCTTTCCATCTTTTGGAATAACAACTACGCCCGCGCTATCTAGACGTTCGGCAAGTGGAATCCAATGTTCGCGATTAGTTTCTTTTGCTTCAACGCGAGTTGAAAATGAAATTTTCTCAGTTGGTTCAATTATCGCTTTTGCGGTAGTAATTTGTTGAAGCGCTTTTAGTCTTCTTGAACGTGCTTGTGCCGCAATAACTTGGCGACGAACATGCACGGTATAGATTGCCATTGCGCTAACTGGGATCGCCAAAATTGTCGGCGAGATAAATTTAATTGCCACACCTAGGAGTGTTACTAAAAAAAAGATTGCGAGCGCGCTGTAAATCATGCGACGTTGGGCAATTTGTTGTTGCTTAGTAATTCGACTTTCACTTCCAAAAGTATCTGCGACAGTTGTTTGGACACCGTTCTCGCCAACAACTCGCATTGCACTCCTATATCTCTCGGCGGACTTTCCGGATGCTTCCTCGTGACTTGTAATCCAACGAGGTAAGAAATAGGCCACCCACATCGCAAGGATGATTAGGTAGATAAAACCGGAGGCCATGGAAGGTAACGCTAACTCCTCCACGCTCAAATCCGTTGGATTTCGGCGGTATGTCCGCCATCTGGTGGTGAGAGCTTTTCTTATTTAATCTCGGGATTTTCCTTAACGAAGACGATGTGATCCCGCCAGGTTCCGTCGATATGCAAATAGCGAAGGCGTGATCCTTCTAATTCAAATCCGGCTTTTTCAGCAACCCGACGAGAGGCGCCATTTTCTGGACGTAATCCAATTTCGATTCGATGGAGTTCTAGTTGTTCAAAGCCAAACTTTGTGACGGCATTAACTGCCCGCGTCGTGTATCCCCGGTTGGCATAGCGTTGGTCGATCCAATAACCGATATGTGCCCCGCGCATTGCACCAAAGACGATCCCGCCAAGTGTGATCTGACCGATAAATTTTTCGCGGCCATCTTCCTTTAGCCAAATTGCAAGAGAGATCGCGCGAAGGCGTCGACCTTCCTTTCGATATTGGCGAACCATTGCAAAGTAGGAAGGGTTTGGCAGATCCGAATCAATTCGTGGTCGGGTCGCTTCCCAGGGATTTAACCATTCACGATTTATCTCGCGGACTCGATCCCAAACTTTCTTATCGCGCATCCGAAGTGGGCGAAAATGTAATTCCCGGTCGCGAATATCAACCGGCCACTCAGCCATTGCGCTCCATGATTAGAACTTTGACCATCTCTCCAGCTTTATATTCGGCAACATCTTCCGGAACCAGAATTAATCCGGAGGCATCGGAGAGGGTTGTTAAATCACTTTGATTTGGCAGCGCAGTAACGACGGCGCCACCATCGTTTGCTAAGTGACCACGAATAAAAGAGCGTTCCCCGACCTTGGAATGAAGGTCGTTAGTCAACTTTGCTTTAATAATATTGCGGTAGATATTTTGCGCCCCGAGCATGGTTCTAATCATTGGGCGGACAAATATTTCTGCCGCGATGTAAGCCACAACTGAATCCCCCGGCAAGGTAATTACTGGAATTTTATCTGGGCCAATTAGGCCAAAGGCATGGCGACCACTCTCGCTCATCTTCGGATTTACCGTCTTGATTTCGCCAAGTTGCCGAAGCACATCGGTAATTAATTCAAATGATTCGTCATGGCTTTCACCGCTAATAACAATTAAATCAGCGCGAACTAATTGATCTTCGATAACCTCTAATAATTGTTCATGATTCTCCGGAATCATATGGACTCTAAATCCGGTTGCGCCGGCCTCTTTGACAGCAGTAGTTAGCATCCACGAATTTGTTTCGTATTCATCCTCGCTATCGCCAAGCAATTGGCCGGGTTCAACTAGGTCATCGCCGGCAGATAGAACTACAACTCGTGGGTGCGGCAAAGTAGGTAGATGATTTAAACCGATTGATGCGGCAAGACCAATTTGCGTAGAACGAATCTTGGAACCCTTGCGCAGAACTAGACGCGATCCGGCATAAACATCCTCGGCCAAAGTTGCACCGTGGGCATCAAGTAACGGCAAATCAAGTGGCGCTAGTGGGTGGGAAATTTCAAGAAGTTGGTCGATTAATTCATCAACGCTAACAACTTGATCCATGACTAAACCCTACTTTGTAACCTCTTTAATCTAGAGTATTTCCGTGGCCCAAAGTAAAGCGCAATTACGCTCGGATATTAGATCCGATCGCGAATTTAAGGATAAGCAAGATACTTGGCGCCAAATCTTAAATTCCAATGAAGTAAGTGGCGCAAACGTTATTGCTAGCTACTTGGCTTATGGGAGCGAACCAAAGACCGAAGATATAAATAGCCTCATAATTAAAAGTGGGAAAAAACTGGTGCTCCCACGATTGCTGCCGGATAAAGATTTAGAGTGGGTTCTTTGGGATGGCGCGAAGGATTCGCTAAATAAAAATGGCCGAATCTTTGAACCAAAAGGTGCCGCAATAGATCCGAGTGAAATCGATGTTGTAATCGTTCCAACTCTTTGCGCGGATAGATCGGGTAATCGCTTAGGACAAGGCGGCGGTTCTTATGATCGGGCACTTCCAAAATTGCGGGCTTGGCGAATTGGTTTAATTTATGCCGGAGAACTCAGCAACACCGAGATCCCAAATGAACCCCATGATGCAAAGCTAAATGCGGTTGCAACCCCAGATTTAATTATTCGATTTCAATAATTACTTGAGATCGCCCAAATGGCGAGCCATCACAACTCGTTGAACTTGATTGGTGCCTTCATAAATTTGCGTTAACTTGGCATCGCGCATCATTCGCTCAACTGGGTAATCAGATACATAGCCATAGCCACCCAAAACCTGGACTGCATCGGTGGTGACCGTCATTGCAACATCGGTTGCAAAGCACTTTGCCGCAGCGGAGAAAAAGGTCAAATCGCTCTCGCTTCTTTCGCTCTTAACAGCAGCCGCGTAAGTTAATTGGCGAGCCGCTGCGATATTCATCGCCATATCTGCCAACATAAATTGCACACCTTGGAAGTCAAAAATCTCTTTCCCAAATTGCTTACGTTCGTGGGCGTATTTCTCGGCAACTTCAAATGCGCCCTGGGCAATTCCAAGTGCTTGTGCCGCAATCGTTATTCGAGTGTGATCCAAAGTTTTCATTGCAAGGGCGAAGCCAGTTCCAATTTCACCAAGTCGACGGTCATCTGGGATACGTACGTTGTCGAAATAAACTTCGCGAGTAGGCGAACCACGAAAACCCATTTTCTTTTCATGCGCCCCGAAGGACACTCCGTCATCAGATTTTTCAACTAAGAAAGCCGTAATTCCTTTGGCCCCAAGTGCGGGATCGGTTTGCGCAAGCACGGTGTAAAAATCTGAAAAACCAGCATTTGAAATCCACTTCTTGCTACCGCTAATAATCCAATCGTTTCCATCTTTGGTTGCCTTGGTTTTCATCGCGGCAGCATCTGAGCCGGCTTCGGATTCAGAAAGGCAATAGGAAAAACCTTGGCCCTTAACTAATTGCGTCAAATACTTTTTCTTCTGCCCATTATTTCCGGCAAGAAGTACTGGCACCGATCCCAATTTATTTACGGCGGGAATTAGTGAAGACGAGCCACATACTCGCGCTACTTCTTCGATAATGATTACCGTTGCAAGTGCATCTGCGCCTTGCCCGCCAAATTCACTTGGCACATGCGCTGCTGCTAAATCTGCACTTTGAAGGGCGTCGAAAGCTTCTTGCGGAAAGCGCGCTTCTTCATCGACTACTTTTGCAAATGGCGCAATCTTTTTATCAGCAAGTGCGCGTACGCTCTCACGAAGTGCTTGATATTCCTCGCCGAATAAAGATTCCATACGACTATTAACTCAATTCTTTTCGGATTCGTCTAGCCTTTGTAATGAAGCAAGCAGCTTGTTGTATTTCGCAAGCTCATCATCTTCGCCCATCGCAGCGGCACGATCCGCCGCACGATCAATTCTTTTAGTCTCTTTCTTATCTTCGCGCATCCATTGAATGAAGGTGGCAACCAAAGCCATAAGGATTGGTACCTCTCCAAGCGCCCAACCAAAGGAAGCGCCTTTGTGTTGGTCGGCTAAGAGATCTCCGACCCAAGAAATATGAAGTGCGGAGTAATAACCGCCATCGACCAGGGTTGAAGTTGAGAGAAGTGCAATTGAGAAGAAGGCGTGGATACTCATCGCTGCAAATAGAACGATGATTCGAACGATGTGCGGCACCTTCCATGGATTTGGATCGGTACCAATAATCACGTGGAAGAAGAGCGCACCGGCCAATAAGAAATGAAGATTCATAAATAGGTGACCGGCATGGCTTTGCATTAAGTGACCAAACAACGGAGTCATATAGAGAACAAATAGTGAGCCATCGAAGATTGAAAGCGCGACAACGGGATTAGAAATCACTCGCAGATACTTGGAATGCATGGTTGCAATAAGAACTCCGCGAATGCCGCGCTCTTCACTATCGCGACCTTGTGGCAAAGTGCGAAGCGCCAAAGTGATCGGCGAACTAAGAACGAAACCAATCGGTGCGACCATTCCCAAAATCATGTGCGCCACCATGTGATAAGAAAATGCAAAGTGGGCATAAATTCCAATGCCACCACTTGTTGCATAATCCGACATCGCTATTCCAAATGCGAAGGCAATCGTTCGACCTACCGGCCATTTATCGCCGCGCTTACTCAAGACCCGCACGCCTTTTATATAGAGCGCGGTCAACAAAATAAGTAATCCAAGAAATGCACCATCTGGAATGTAGGCCCAGAACAATCGCCAAAGAGTTGGTTGTGGCTGTTCTGGTAATCCTGTTAGCGAGAGAATTGTGCTGATATTTTCCGGACCCTTGGGTACCGGAGGTGCAACGGTTGAAAGCCAGCCGCCAATTACAACGGTCATAACCATCACCATAAATTCACCAGCGAGCAGGTAGAAAACCGATTTGGTCTCAGTAATTCTTGCCGCAATATTTTTTCGGTGCTTTGCCCCAAAGGCGATTAGAACAATTGTTAATAGGACTTTCAAAATGACTAAGAGAGCGTAGAAAGTACTCCACGCCGACAAGTAATTTAGGCGAGTAATCGCATTTACTAAACCGCTGATTGAAACAATCACGGCTGACCAAAGCGCAAGTGCACTAAAACGCCCAATCGAGTTGGCTCTTTCTTTTGGCGAAATAACTAGAAGGCCAATAACGCCACCTACCCAAATAGAGATAAAGGCAACATGGAAAAGCAAGGAACCAATAGCCAGCGAGTGATTCCCAGCCGCAGCTGAATGGCTTTCGAAAATCGGTGCCAGCAATCCGACCATGACAACGACCAATCCAGTTATCGCCCCGGTTGTCGATTTCATTATTGTCAGAATTCCAAGAATCAGAACTGCACAAAGCAGGGTAATTAAATAAGTCTTACCGAGTGAGGTCTGGGTCAAAAAAGATTTAACGACTACCGGATCAAAAGCATTTACCAGCGGTTGATCGAGCAAATTTGCGACTTCCAAAAAGATAAGACCAAGAGTTGTCATGAACCATACGGCCGCAGCGATGGATGTTAGATTCCGAACCCGTAGCGCTTCCCTGCTAAGTTTTGATTTTTTCTCATGAAGGAAGAAGGCGATCGATAGAAGCAGCCCAACCAAAATTACTTCTGATAAAAGTTGAAGGTCTTTTACAAGTACAACAAAAAATTGCAGCCCAGATGTGTAACTATGAAAGTGGGTATTTGTTGCGGCTAAGTGCACGTGCAGCAAAATTACTTACGGTTTGGCTTGCGAGTAGTTTTATTGCCAGCTGGCTTCTTCGTTCCACCGAAACTTTGCTTGGCATACCAAATCAGGAAAATTAGAACGAAGAGCGCCAAAACTAAAAGCGTGTAGACAAAGGCATTTGAACCACCATTTAAATTGGCATTTGCGCCCGACGAAGAAGCGCTAGATGGTGCTGCGCTCGGCGTAGAGATAACTGAGGGCGCATTGAAATTAAATGTGTACGAACCAGTTAGTGGTGTGTCATTTACTCCAAGCAAGGTATAAGTGACGGTGTATACACCAGTTAAAGTCAAAGGCTTTAATCCAACAACGGCGCTATTTCCATTAATTGTTAACGAACCGTCATCAACCTGAAGTCCATTTGGATCGTTTACGACAATTTGGTTTCCCTGATCCATCAAAGCAGTAGCGGTTGTAATTGAAACTGCATTTGGCGCGACATTTAGCGAAGAACCAGCAACCGGTGAAGAAATAGTGATGCTGTTAGCAAAGGCGGCGGATGGTGCGGCAATCAACAAGATTCCCATCACTAATGCGGCTAAACCTGACTTACGCATCTGCCAACCCTTCCTTCGATTAGAAGTAATTCTCTCACCTCTTTACAATAGTGACCATGCCTACCTATGAATATGCCTGCACTGCCTGCGGCCATGAATTTGAGGCATTTCAATCTTTTAGCGATGCCGCACTCACCGAATGCCCAGAATGCAAGGGTGAAGTTCGCAAGGTATTTTCAAATGTTGGTGTTGTATTTAAAGGCTCTGGTTTTTATAAGACGGATTCCAGGTCATCTAGTTCACCATCATCTCCAGCGACACCTACAGCTAAACCTGCAACACCACCACCAGCGACGCCAGCAAGTTAATTAACCGTTAACTAACCATGGTGCGGGGGCTTATCGCCCGCAATTTCTTCATCTCTGCGACGCGAATCATCTTCCCGCGGATCGATTTCATCCGAGGTTACCTTCGGCAAGATATTAGGATCGCTCATAGATTAATTGTATTCGCAAATCCACAAACATCTGGAGTCAATTGTGTTCGAGAAACTTGGTCACTTAACTGTTCGCAGACGCAAGAGCGTTCTGGCAATCTTTATCGTTCTATTGGTTGCCTTTGGCGTCATGGCGAGCTTGGCGGTGCCAAGACTTTCTGGTGGCGGGTATTCAAATCCAAATAGCGATGCCGCAAAAGCGAGCAAGTATCTTCGCGATACCTTCCATGTTAAAGATCCCGCGGTAATTCTCGAAGTAAAGTCGACTTCATCCGTACAAGACCCAGCAGTTGCAGCGAGTGCGCAAGCACTTGAAAAGCAAGTTGCTGCGGAACCCGGCGTAATGAAAACACTTTCTTACTGGAGCGCTGGCGGAGCACCAACTCTGGCAAGTAAAGATGGCAAGGCAGCTTACTTATTTGTTTATTCAAATGAAGTCGATCCGCTAAATGCCAAACCGCTTGGAAAATTGATGGCGGCTAAGTACACCGGCAGCTTTAAGAATTTAACGATCTACGTCGGTGGTGTAGCAACGTTTAACTCCGGCCTAAGCGACAAGATTTCAAAAGATTTAGGGTTAGCTGAAGGAATTTCAATTCCGCTTACTTTCGTACTTCTTCTATTTGTTTTCGGTGGACTTATCTCAAGCGCTACCCCATTGGTTGTTGGAGTAAGCGCAATCCTTGGATCGCTGGCAATCATCTATTTAATAAGCCTATTTACCGGCGTAAGTATCTTTGCCCTAAATCTAATAACCGGTATGGGCCTTGGCCTTGGCATCGATTACGCGCTTTTGATTGTTAATCGTTTCCGCGAAGAACTCCACCACGGTAAGAATGTGGAAGATGCAATCGTTAACACTGTTCGCACAGCTGGAAAAACTGTTTTCTATAGTGGTGTCACCGTCATTATTACTTTGACCGCGCTTACCTTCTTCCCGCTTATGTTCTTAAAGTCATTTGGTTATGCCGGTATTAGCGTTGTTGCAATGGCAATCTTTGCCGCGCTAATTCCATTCCCAGCGATCTTGGCTTTGATTGGAACTAATATTGATAAGTACACAATACGAAAGAGTGCGATCACACCAAAGGCCGATGGTCGATGGGCGCAAACCGCACGTTTTGTTATGCGTCGTCCAATCGCAGTTGTTGTACTTTCTTTAACAGTTCTTGCCGTAATCGCTTCACCAATTAAAGACATTGTCTTCTCGCAAGCCGATGCTCGCGTTATGCCGGCATCATCACCGCTCTCAATCGCTAATGCGATGGCCCTTAAAGATTTCCCAGGCCAAGAAGGCAACCCAGTTGAATTCATTATTCCAAATGGGACTTCAAAGCTTGCTGAAATAAAGAGTTATGAAGCAAAGGTTGCAACCGTTAAGGGAATTGTTCGAATTAATCCAGAACAAGTTGTTGGTACCACTGTGCGATTTGCCGCAGTCCATTCAATGAGTCCGCGAACAAATGAAGCGCAAGCAATGATTCAAGCCATTCGCAAACTTCCAGCACCTTCTGGAACTCTGGTCGGTGGCATCGCAGCTGATTACACCGATACCCAAGCTGGCATTGCAAGCACTCTGCCATGGGCACTTGGTTGGATTGCACTTGGAGTATTGATTCTTCTATTCGTCTTCACGGGTTCAATCATTCTTCCAATCAAGGCCGTGCTCCTAAATATCATTTCTCTTGCGGCAATGATGGGCGCACTTACATGGATCTTTATCGATGGTCACATGACTTGGCTTGTTGGTTCCTTCACAAACACCCACACCATCGATACTTCGATGGTCATCCTTATTTCTGTTGTGACCTTTGGACTTTCGATGGACTATGAAGTTTTCTTGCTTTCTCGTATCAAGGAAGAGCATGAAAGCGGTATGAAGAATGTTGATGCTGTTGCAACTGGTCTTCAACGATCCGCTCGAATCATTACCGCAGCCGCGCTATTGCTTGCGATCGTATTCGCGGCCTTCGTAACAAGTGGCGTAACTAATATCAAGACCCTTGGGTTTGGCGTTGCCTTTGCAATCATCTTGGATGCCACATTGGTTCGTGGCTTACTGGTCCCAGCGTTGATGCGCCTATTTGGCGAACGAAACTGGTGGGCACCTAAATCCATGAAGCGATTTACGATTTCACATTAGTAACCATTAACCTTGCAGGGTGGATTTAATAGTCACCCTGCAATGTCAGGATCAACCAGGCATCGTTCATGCGATGACTAGCGCCATCCTGGAATGCAACGGCAACATCATCGAGAACCAACAGTTCACCGATCCAACAACAAATATTTTTGTAATGCGCACCCGATTTGAAACCGCGCAAGATGCTGATGCCGTTAATTCAAAGCTAAACGCCGGACTTGGAAAGTTCCAACCAAAGTTATCGATTCGCCTAACTTCGCAAAAGAAGCGGGTTCTTGTCCTCGTTACAAAGGAGAGCCATTGCCTACGCGACCTGCTCTACCTACAAGAGCTTGGTGAATTACCAATTGAAATCCCTGCCGTGGTTTCAAACCATGGGGATCTAAAAGAGTTGGTGGCAACCCACGGAATTAATTACGTAGATCAAAGCGGCAAGAGCAAGGCCGAGGCCGAAAGTGAAATTAACGATCTAGTTTCAAAGTTGGATATTGATCTCGTTGTACTTGCTAGATACATGCAAATCTTGACGCCAGAATTTTGTGCCGGACTATCTGGAAAGTTAATAAATATCCATCACTCATTCTTGCCAGGCTTTAAAGGCGCCAAGCCGTATCACCAAGCACATGATCGTGGCGTAAAGATCATCGGTGCGACCTCACACTTTGTAACGCAAGATCTCGATGAAGGTCCAATCATTGATCAAGATGTTGCACACGTAACTCATAATTCAACTCCGGAAGATTTAATCGCAACCGGGCGTGATATCGAACGCCGAGTTCTATCCCGAAGCGTTAAGGATTTTGCCGAAGACCGAATCTTTATTGTTGGCAATAAGACCGTCGTCTTTCACAATTAATTTTAGGTAAGTGTCCTAGGCGGGAGTTGAACCTGCGACCTACCGCTTAGGAGGCGGTTGCTCTATCCACTGAGCTACTAGGACGTAATCAATCTGGGTCTTTACTGGTTTAGTTTAATGACTATTCTCATGGCATGAGTACAGCGCTTATCACGGGGGCAACAGCAGGAATCGGCGAAGCTTTTACTCGCTTGCTTGCTGGAAAAGGCTTTGATCTAGTTTTAGTTGCACGCGATGAAGCACGGCTTAAGGATCGCGCGGCAACACTCGCTTCTAAGTATGGAATTAAGGCCGAGATCTTGGTGGCTGATCTTTCAATCGAATCTGGCGTTACAAAAGTTATTGCCCGATTGACCGATTCAACTAAACCAATTGAAGTATTAATAAATAATGCTGGCTTTGGTTTAAATAAAAGTTTCCTAAAGAGTGATCTAGCGGCCGAAACAGAATTATTAGATGTTCTTGTTAGAACACCAATGCAACTTTCACATTCGGTATTACCCCAAATGGTTGCTCGAAATTCTGGAACAATTATTAACGTCTCGAGTGTTGCTGGTTGGATCGCTGGTGGAACTTACAGCGCCGCAAAATCATATGTAACTGTCTTCTCTGAATATTTAAATACCGAACTCAAAGGCACGAATGTAAAAGTGAGCGCGCTCTGTCCCGGATTTACTCACACCGAATTTCATGCCCGTGGCAAAATGAAGATGGATGGCCTGCCAAGTTACTTATGGCTAGCTGCCGATCGAGTTGTCGCAGACTCTTGGAAGGCCGCCGAAGCTGGAAAGCCACTTTGTATTCCCGGCGTGCAATACAAGATCTTAAGTTTTATCTCCAGATTTGGTCCGCGCCCGTTGGTGCGAAAGCAAGGAATGAAGGTACGCAGGCGTCAACGCCCGAGCGAGGCCCGATAACTCACAGTCTTTTCACGGGTGATTCCTGCAAATCTCCCTAAGAATCTTCCCCTCGCTCGTTAGAATTCTTTTATTCAACCATGGAGGTAGTTCGTGTCTAAGAAATTCCTTGCGGCTTCAACCGCAGCTCTATTTTTGGTAACCACAATGGTTTCTGGAATCAGCGCAGCTTCAGCTGCGAACGTTAAGAATGGCGCCTGCACAAAGGCAAATGCCGTAGCAACAATCGGCGGCGCTAAGTACAAGTGCACATTCAACCCATCAAAGGCTGTAAAGAAGAACACCTGGGTTGCTCAAACTTGCCTAGATGCAAGTTCAAATTTCAATGATGTTAAGGATCTAAACGCTGCGATCGTTACTTCGACAAATGGCACAATCAATACCGCCAATCGCTCAAAGACAACGAACCAAAAGCAGATCACCATCATTCAAACAAAACTAACAACTTTGCAAAATGCTCTTAAGGCATTTATGGCCCAGCATCCAACAGTTATGACCACTGGTACCGCTGCTGATCAACAGCGTGTCTCTGATGCGAATGCAAATATCGCAAAGATGACCACCGAAGTTCAAAACCTAACCGCAAATCTAGCAACCTTGGATCAGACAATTACTGATGCAAATGCTTCAATGACAAAGACTTCTGCAGATATTGCTGCTGCGAAGGCTGTTGTTACAAAGGCTTGCGCTTAATACCGCTTAACTAATTAATACTTAAGTTCCCGGTTATCCGATTGTTGCAGTCGTAGCAGTCGCGGTAATCGGGAATTTTTGTAGCGCGGTACGTGCTGGGCCGTTGATTAACTTTCCATTTAACGCAAATTGCGAACCATGTGCTGGGCAAATCCAGGCTCCGTCTTGTTCCATAACAGTTACGCCATTGTGAGTACAAGAAAGACTGATTGCGGTTAAACCTTTTGTTCCGGCAGCAGTACGAACAATCGCCATCGAAGTTCCATCTTGGAAATCAATTTGAACCACTCCGCCAACTTTACTTAGCGCTTTATTCTGTTTTAGGTCCATTACCAATTTCTTGCCAACGACTTTTACACCAACTGCGGTGACTGCAGCTTGTGCCGCTTCTGGAAGTAATCCAACAGCCAACAATGCGACACCGCAAAGGACTCCACGGCGGCTTACTTCGACTGAACTAATCGGATTCTTCTCAAACATTCGCTCTCCTTTTTGCTTGCCTATTACTTCCGGAAATAATAATTGCGGATAACTCTTATGCCTTTTCTAAATAAGGCTTAGGCTCCTTTAATGGCCAGCGCCCGTGGAAGAACTTACCGCAGCCTGCGCATCGCGACCCCAATACTTCTATTCATTCAACTGGGAATTCGCTTAGTAATTCATGGTCCATCGGTTTTCCCAGATTTGATCCTCTTTAATTTAGTTGGCTTTATGGGCGCCATAGTTATCGCTTTGGCGCCAAGCTTCAATGATCGCCGGGCAAAGTATTCAATCGCCATAGCAATCGCTCTCTGGAGCTTTGGTTCCACTATTTCAACTTGGAACTCCTTTTACAAATTTCAAATATTTTCCGGCCTTACCGATTACACCTACGCCCTTTTCTATCCCCTAATGCTCTTTGGCATTCTGCGGGCGCTTTCGGTCTCAAAGAAAATCGTTGCGCTGGAACTCTTGGATACGGTGATAATCGCTCTAGGAAGTTCGAGTGTCATCGCCAGTTTCTTATTGCGTCCCGCCATGTTGAAATTCGATGGCTCGGCAATTTCGGTTTTTCTATCAATCCTTTATCCAACGGGGGATTTAATTCTGGTTGCGATCACAATCTCCTTGGTTGTACTTCAGAAACGAACCACGAGGTCGTTACTACTTTTATCTGGGACGTTGCTCTTTGCCATCACCGATCTCTACTTCTTACTTGTCTCAGCCACCGGTAGCTATTCCTTTGGAGCACTGACCGATGACGGTTGGGTTCTCGGACTTGTATTAATCGCCGAATCGCTTTGGCACCATGGCGGCGAAGTTGAAATAACCGAACGCGTCAATTCATTTATGACCACATCGGCTTTAATAATTAGTTCATCGATCTTGGCGGTAGCGGCAATTCATCCCGGCTACTTCCCCACATTTGTTTTAATTCCAGGTTTTGCCACCGTCACACTTGCCTTCTTGCGAATGGCGGTTGCACTTCGCGATGCGAAGAGTGTTACTCATGAACGAGAACTAGCTCGTACCGATGAATTGACTGGACTCCCTAATCGACGAAGATTCTTAGTAGAACTTGAAATTTTGCGACGCAAAGAAGGCGTACTTCTTTTGTTGGATCTAAATGGATTTAAAGCAATCAATGACCAATTTGGCCACGCAGTTGGCGACCAACTTCTTAAACAAGTTACGACCAGATTCCAAAGGGCCATTCCAAATGATGTGCTGCTTGCCAGGTTAGGCGGCGATGAATTTGGCGCCATCATCTATGGAAATGCGAGTTACGCAAATGAAATTGCCTTAGCGCTACGGGCAACTACTTCTTACCCATTCCAAATTCCATCCGGTGAAATA
>Ga0214164_1000236_pt1 | contig 38504 bp, 26 predicted proteins | sample TroBogepilimnion_13_FD_153003 | JGI IMG/M metagenome (GOLD analysis project Ga0214164, IMG submission 153003) | Freshwater microbial communities from Trout Bog Lake, WI - Practice 03JUN2009 epilimnion v4 | ecosystem: Environmental > Aquatic > Freshwater > Lake > Epilimnion/Euphotic zone ...
TTTTTTAATGAATCCCAATTTACGTCTATTGGATTCACTTCTTCATCAAAATTAGCATCAGTTGTGGTAAGTCCACCCTGCTGAACTAATGCGCCGTTTTGATCTTGTATTATTGCAAGGTTCTGTGGCTGAATAACCATAGGCAAACCGGGGGGTTTTGATAGTTGCGTAAGAAGAACATTAATTTCCTTCTTTGCCATTCTACCCGCTTTATTTGTCGCTGGGTTTACTTCTGCCCATTGTTTGCCTAGCCAGCGATATCTCTTACCCTCATACTCAACTTCTTTTGATTGTGCAAGGACATTAAGAATTGCACCAATTTCTTTCTTGGCGATTCTACCCGCTTTATCTGTAGCTGGATTTACCTCAGCCCAATGCACACCAATGAAACGATATATTTTACCGTCATATGGAATGGTTCTACCTACTGCTGGTTTGTATTCTTCCATTATGCTTCTACTTTTTTAGATATGTTACCGAGACGTGTTTGGATATCAGGATCACCAGAAGTTTCAGTCGTTTGTTGTGCTGATTTCTGTTGTGCGTTTTGTGTTTGTGCCTGGATTGTTGCGTTAATTGTTTTGGGTGACGTGGTTACTGCTTGATCCGTAGTTGACTTGCTATTTAATTCGGCTCCAGAATTGTTTTGTTGCTGAACTATATTAGCTGCACCACCTTTAAAATATACATCAGCCAATTCCATACGTTTGCGCTGGGCTGATTTATCTGATCTTTCATAGAAATCATCGATAGCCTTGGCCGCCATAGGTGCCGTGGTTGCCTGAGCAATTAAAGCACCATGAGATTTTTCTTCGCCTTGTGTCAACTCATACTGCATAAATTCGAGTTGTTCTTGTAATGATGATTGTCTGATATCTTTGTGCGCCCATTCAGCAAATTTTGCTTGTCTATCTGGATGCCACTGAGCAATACCATACGCAGCACCATTATCACCGGTTGCGTTGGTTTTAAAATTGCTTTCGATTTGAATATTGGCTGCAAAACCGGCTGCTTGTTCGCGTGTCCATCCTTTTGAAGTGAAGAAGCTTATGACTTGTTCGGCACTACCCATTTCATCTTTACCAACAGAACGATCTAATCCACTACCACCATTTGATACGGGTGTGTTACTTAATTGAGTTGCGTCATTACCTCTGCTACTAGAACTACTTGCAGGTGTTTCGTCACTACCACCGCCGCCAAGATCACCGCTGGAAGGTGAGAATGATGCTAAGGAGAAACCACCACCAGAACCTCCCATACCTTTTGTTTTCATTATTGCTGATGAAGGTCCGTTATCGTTACCATATGAATATTCATCAGCTTCAATAGTGATTTTTTCTGCATCGAAAACTAATTTCTGAAAATCCATGTCGCTATAAAGTATTTTCGCAAGCGGACTATTATCTACTGGTTTGGCTGTCTTCTTTGCTTCGACCTTTGCTTCTAACGTGCTGATATCTTTAGCTAATTGTGCGCTCTGTGCTTCGAGGTTATTCATCATGCTAGTATTATTCGCGGCACTTGCCTGGGAATACTTATCACCTATAGCAGCCAGTTGTTGTTTCTTTATTTCTATAGCGGCTTCATCTGTGTCTTGTAGAATTTTAGTTGCTGCTGGTGTTGCTTGGTTTGTTGTGGGTGTAGGAATTTGCGGTTGCATTGGACCTATTGGCGCATCCAATCCCCTAACGAAAAACATCTTGTATCGTTCATCTATAGAAGTAACGCCAGTTGGTGTTAATACTGGGCGTGGGATAGAATTTTTTTCTTCTCTAGTTTTGGCCGCTTTTCTTTGTTGATTATAGTCATCTAATTTTTTATCGTTTTCATCGATTATTTTTTTTGTATCGGCGTCAGGATTCAATCCTCTGTTTACACCATATGCTGTTAAACCAGCAATAGCACCCCCAACTGCTAAAGGCGCAGCACCAACTTCAGCAACAGCGGCAGCACCTTCTTCTGCAACAAATTTATATGCCTGTCTCCCGTATTTCTTTGCTAAATCAGTAGCTTTTCTGAAGACACTGGGGGTTGCTTTTGGTTTTGCAATATTTGTTGGTGCAGGGGGTTTACCAGATGGTTTACCAGATGGTCCGGGTGGTTCCAAATTAGGTAAAGCTGGCATATCCAAAATATTAGGATTAGCGTTAGACGAAGACCAACCGGCTAATATTTTTTCCAATAATTGATTTTGCGCATTGATATTATTTTGAGACAACAACAATAAGTGATTGGTGGTCTCAAAATTATCTATAGCACGTTCAGCAGACTTATGTGTTTGTTTATCGTCTGCCGAATCGGTTCTATGTGTTTCCTGCTCACCTTTTTCTTCACCCTCAAACATCGAAAAGACTTTGTTGAGTGTTGGAAACATACCAGCAAAAGTCTTATCGACAACCCTCGCTGCTAAACCTTTTGTTTTTCTTTCGGTTTTAGTTTTCGTTGCCATTAGTTGATCTTAGCTAGTTTTTCTTGTCCGCGAGTCCAAGCAGATACACCAAGAATAGCACCAAACGCGAGATGCATCAAACCACCGTTGCTAAGTGAAAGACTCTGCCAAGCAACATAATTCGCATTGATACCGTCATGTTTGAAGATAACAGGCAGAAACATTGATATTAGAGGGAAACCAATAAAGTCCATAAAACAAATAGCCATATACAGCCAACCCATTGCTGGTCGCCAATAAGATTTGACCCAATGTTCTTCTTCTTTCTTGATCTGCTCATCGACAACTTGCTGATCAATATTTGTTTGTGCTAATCCAACACTAGCTTGGGCCTGGGCAGTGGCTTGAACGGATTGCATCTGAACCGTTTGTTGTGCCATAGTTGATGAACCAGCGCCCATCATATTATTATCAATCACAACAACTGAAGGCGAAACAACAGGTGAAGCAACAGGTGAAACTATAGGTAAAACTATAGGTTGTGGCTTAACAGGTGGTGGAGGAATTGCAATGCTAGGTTGAGTATATTGCATATTGTTTATAGCATGAACCTCATCCATTGCTAATTTTACAGGTGCATCATCGTCATTTGGGTCTTTTACAGCAAATTTAGCCATTGACAATGTTCCTCTTTTTTATTATAATAGTTGTGACTATTTATACACCATTAGCCTTGTTACGCTGATCTTCTAGTTCCTTTAAATATTGCAGAAGCATATTGATAAAGATATCACGTTCAAACGGTATCAGGTCTTCCACTTCGCTTATGGAATACTTGTGATGCTGAATCAATGAGAACAGAGAAATGTAGTAGTTCTCTAGTGTGTTATGACTCAGCCCAAGGTAAAAAAATCTGTTAGCGTTGTGAGTTCAATTACTCTTTCGTTGCCGTTCGAATTTTTATACACGATCTTGTGATAAAGTTTTGGTGTTGTTTCCATAAACTTAACGATCTCTTGGAACGTATTGACATTAACCTGTTCCAAAAATTCTTCTACTTCTTCCTTGGTGTAATCATTCGGATCATAGATATCATCACCATCGAAGATTTTATCAACGCAACGAACGATCAACTCATAGAAAGAATCCTCGCCGCTCTTGAAATATTCCTTATCATCAAAGATAGAGGCTGACGGATACTTCATTGTCATACCGGTTTCTTTTGTGAGTTTGATTGTTTTGTTTACGTTATCAGCAAATTTAACTTCAATCTTGTTTAGATCGATGTTGAAATTATAAATTTTCTGATCTTCGTTATCTCGATATGATACCTCAACGATATTATTAACTGAGAATCCACGAATTCTAAGGAACAAATATTCTAGGTCAAAAATCGTCAGCTTGTCAACATCGAAGTTGTTATCGATGGCGCAGTTGTTTACTACTTGCTTAATCGATCTGAAAATATCGGTGGGGTCTTGTGATGACTTTGCCATAAGCAAAATCTTTTCTTCTTTGACAACGAAAGGTCTAAACGTTTCGAGTTTGCCAGTTGAAGGGATTTTCAATTCATGCGTCGGTTGTTTTAATTTTGGTAAAGCCATGATATAATTCCTATAATGTTACTGACCAAATACTGGTGTTGGTGAAGTTCCTGTGATATTTTGATATGTCCCGTCCGGTGTTATAGAATTCAACCTCCCATCTGATTGAGAAGAAGTAGCAGAAGAACTACCGGGCAGAAACCCATTAATTAAAGTGCTAGATGGATTAACAAAATTTTCTAACGTTACTGCATTTTGTGAAACAGACGGAACAAATGATGAAATCGTGCTGAGGTTTTCTATATACCATCTGTCAAACGTGAAGCCAACCGTAACTTTAAAATGGCTATTGGTCTTATTCCAATCCAAAGACACATCATTCACGGACGTTGGATATGCGTTTTCCATTAGCGCAGTTGTTACGGTATTACCCTCATAATCATAGATGTGTATACGGATATTTGTTAAATTTATGTTGTTTCCGTTATTATCCTTTTTATATCCAACACGATAAGAAGGTCTTGAAGTAACAAGACCACTATCAACCGCGCCAGTAAAATCGTATAGGCTGTTCATCCATATATAAAAATATTTGTATATCGTATTGTTTCTGTCATCCAAAAACGTGATGGAATTGCTTGTGAATTCTACGTTTGTCGGTTGTTTTCTTGTTATACCGATACCGTAAGGAACAACTGATTGTGACGTTACTGCAACCCCAGGAGCCGATACTTGTTGCGCTCTTAACGTAATCATCTGATCAATTGTTAACCATTCTGGTATAGCAGAACGAACAGCAGCAGGTGATAAAAACGATACATCAAAACGATTTTCAGAAAGCACCCCATTCTTGTTTAGGTTTTCTGAAAAATTTGCAATATTCAGCATTTATTTTACCATTCCTTGAGACTCGTTGAATACGTATTGTTTTGATTTTTTCTGGAATCGTTCTGTAGGCAACATCAATGCAGCATCCCACATTCTGACTTCTATATTTAGAAACTTGCTCTGGACGTGATTCCATAGGTATTGTTTTACACACGGTTTAAAATATTTATATTTCGATGCGGAATTGAGAATGTCATATGATATCTTCAACTTGGTGGTGTCATCATATTTTCGATTGTTCACCGTGTTGTATAGTGCATCCATTAGTTTAGCGCGAAGAACAGGAGGAAGATAGTGTAGATTGATGCCTATAAATCCTGTCTCTGTGAAGCTAAGAGGAAATATTAACGGAAACGTATCATAATATGGTAGAGTGGCTTTATGTTTTGGGTCATAGAAGAACATCACCATTCTACCAACATCTTCATTACTGATCGAAGGCTTCACATTTTCCTTGTCGTTCATCATTCGGTTTTTGTTGACAGATGTTACCTTACTGGCTTGTTCTCTAAACCATGTGCGAGTATCTTTCTGGCGAATAGTATCATCAATACCTTCCGCCTTACCCTTCTTCGCTAACTGCTGGAAAATATAGACCAATCCAATACTCCTATTATTTGGTGATATTCAACTCATGTTCTGTGAACAAAACAAATTTCCATCCACGATCTGCACAATATTCGCGGGCGGCTTTCCATTTCGCTTCGTTAACACCCCAAGTAAACACCTCATTGATATATCGTTTCGTGATCGTGCTGGGTTTCTTTGGTGGTATCGTTTGTGATTTTGGTTTCACTTCAATCATCAAAGTTTCTGGTTTGCCGTCTTTGTTATTTAGATGAACCACCGCATCAACGTAGTATCGGTGCAGTTTATTATCTACAGGAGAACGATACGGAATGATAAGTTCTTCACTCATCCACCATATTACATCAGGGTGTGTATCAAGTCTGGTCATAAGTTTTAGTTCCCACGAAGAACGATACACAATATTGGTATGGTCGCCTCTATACTTTTTTGGGTTCCGTGGTTTGAATTTCCCCTGGTAATATTTTCTTGCCATGTGTTCCCATATCATTATAAATAGAAATATCTAAAATATTTATAAGAGAGATACATGGTCACTGCAACACAAGTTTTAACTGCCGTCAAAGGAGTTATAGAGGTAGGTGCATTAACCGCTTTGGCATATGACGCCTCTGCTGCCTTTAATAGTGATTATTCTACCAATTATCAAAACACATATTGCTATCCAAAAGACTTGTTGAGCGTAACGAATCCGATTTACATGACTTTCAAATTTGAAAAATATGTGAAACGAGCTATTTCTCAGCAAGGAACTTTTACCTCAGACGGAACGATACGATTACCACTACCAAAACAATTACATGACAATTCAACTGTTCAATGGGATCAGCAACCTTTGGGAGCAGCTCTTGGTTCTTTTGTTGATTCCGCTGCTGGTGCCATTGGTGGACAATCAGTAAGTAGCATTACCGATTTGGCATAAAAAATAGGTGGCGCAGTCATTCAAGGTGCTGCTGGTGCCGCCGCTGATGCTTTGAGTAGCACTGCCGGTGGTAAGGGTGCATCTGCGTTAACTGGACTTGCTGCCAACCCATTCCTCACCATGCTATTCAAGCAAACAACATTCAAGACACACAATTTTAGTTGGACTTTTGCACCATCAAGTGAAGTTGAGTCCAACGATTTAATGTCGATATTGCAAACATTCAAGTATCACATGCTCCCCGGTCTCAATCCAAATGCCGGTAATATCCTATACAATTATCCCGAAATCGTAAGAATATCGATCAACCCAAATGACAAGTATCTCTATAAATTCAAACCTTGCATCATCGAAAGTTTCAATATCGATTACGCCCCAGGTAACACACCGGCATTCTTTAAAACACAAGATGCACCAGCGGTAATTCATGTCTCACTAGCATTAAAAGAAATTGAATTGTGGTCTAAGAACGATTTTCTTAATACTACATCTCAACCACAAATTGATTTAGCCGCTCAAAATGGTAACGCAGGTTTAACAGGATAAAAAATGCCAGAAAGATATTTCGATAAGTTTCCTCTTACCACATACAACGGTCAGACTGTTGTTGATATCACGCGCAGAACAACGTTTCTGAATAAGGTATACAACAACCCCAATCTTTATTACCTGTATGACGTAAAGCCAGGGGAACGTGCTGATAATATTTCATCACGATACTTCAACGACCCATATATGAGTTGGATTCTCTACATGTCCAACGGTGTGATTGATCCTTATTACGATTGGTATATGGACTCAACTTCATTCAGCAACTTCATTACGACTAAGTATGGTTCAATTGCTCGTGCTATGAATAAGGTTAAGTTTTATCGTAACAACTGGGCTGATGATACTAGTGCAATTTCAGTTGATACATATAACTCCCTTGCTGCTGCTATTCAAGATTACTACATACCTGATTACGGTAATGATCCAAGTTCGTCAATCGTTCTGAGATACTACAGAAAAAAAATTGATTGGGTTCTCAAAACAAATGCAGTGGCTGCTTTCACGTTCAACACTCAGACACAAAGCTTTGTCAACGATGAGGTGGTCAACATTCATTATGATAACAACAATACTGGTAAAGGTCAAGTCTGCTATTCCAATTCAACATACGTGGCATTGCAACATTTGAATGGCGTAACAACAACAGGAACCATAACAGGCAGTTCATACATATACGGAACCGAATCGAACGTTAACACATCAATAACGTCAGCGTCTCTTGTATCCAATAACATACCAGTGGGAATAAGCTCAGGCATATCCGAAACGTTATTCTGGTCGCCTGTAACATATTACGATTATGAGACAGAAATGAATGAGAACAACAAGGCAATACGTGCACTCAATCCCGCATATACAGCACAACTGAATACTGAAATGAAGAATCTTTTAGGTCAATAATGTCATACGTAACAGGCGATATATCAAAGGTTTCACTAATCGTATACTCACAGCGAGGGTCTTTGGACCTATCGCAATCGTTCTTTGCTGCATCGATATATGAAAGTATATTCACCCCAGGAACTGTTTGTGATATTGTGGTGATTGATACTCAAGACCTCATGGGAACTTTGGTATTTTCTGGTGATGAAACCGTAACGTTCAAATATTCGGTGGAAGGTAGTGATACAGCCAATTTCACATTTGCATTATATGAGATTGCTGGCGTGGGTTCAATGGGCGCACAAAAAACTAAGACATATACTCTCAAGTGTGTGTCCGAAGAAGCGATGTATGCGAAAACTAATTACGTATCAAAGTGCTATAACATGCTGTGTTCCGAAATGATCACAGACATACACAAGAACTATCTCAATAGCATCAAACCAATCACAGTCGAAAGCACTCAGGGACCACAAACCATTGTAGTTCCGAATCGCAATCCATTTGATGCTATCTCAATGATTAGACGTAGATCAGTATCAAATGTCAGCAAGTCGTCCATCTTTATCTATTATGAATCAAGAATAAAGGGTCAGCAGTCTTTTAACTTCACCACAATCGAATCGTTGTTTAAGAATGCTCCAATCAAAACGTTCAAGCAATCTGATACGATGGCACATAACACCATAGAAAACCAGATCGATGACAACAACATCATTGCATATACGGTGCCAAGACAGTTTAGTTCAATAGATAAGATCGATCATTCAATTAGTCGAGTGTCAAAGTATAACACAACAACAGGTCAATACGAAAGCGCAGTCATATCAACATCAGATACTACGTATGCAACTGGTGGTAACAAGTCATCCGATACCTCAACTGCATTCACCAATAAATATCTACAAAGCAAGAACCCGAAACAATCATTCATTCCTGTTGATTGGTCACAGCGCCCAGTAACTAATATTCCCGAAAGTTCTGCTGATTTTGCTGCATACATGGCTATTCTAATGCAAAACACAATTAAGATTCGTGTTGTTGGTGATACGGTATTAACTGCTGGTGTCATGATCAACTGTAACATTCCTAATAAGCAAGGATTAACAGGCACAACCAGCAATGATCCACTACTGTCAGGTAACTTTCTTATTAGCAGAATACATCACAGAATAGGCCAAACAATCGAGAAACCACGATACACATGCATAATAGAGTGCATCAAAGGCAAATATAATGAAGGAGTATAACAATGACAGATCGTAATCTAGGCGAATCAGGTTTTAGCTGGTGGGTTGGGACTGTTGTTGACGTTATGGACCCACATCAATCGGGTCGCGTTAAGGTTCGTGTTCGTGGTCGTCATGATGATACCACAAATATTCCTGATGCGTTATTACCTTGGGCATTACCGGTTCAGCCAACAACATCAGCAGCAGTAGGCAGAATGGGAACCGCACCTGTTGGCCTAGTAAAAGGTTCTAGGGTCATTGGATTTTGGGCTGATGAAGACATGCAGTATCCTATCGTTACAGGTTCAATAGGTAAGTCCGGTGATCCATTAGATAATCAATACGAAAACGGCGCACCAAAAATTGATACAACTGTTGGTAGCATAACATCTGGTGCGCAAGGTTCAGTAAATAACTATAGAACTTCACTGAATAGTGGTGCTGCATCCATCACAACTTATGATGCCAATGGTGCGCCTGATTCAATCAAAAATACCGATGGTGTAACAATCACCAAGGAAGTTGAGAAGGGTATGAGATTTGCAAAAAATCCTACCATTGGTTCAGTATCACCCAACAACAATTGTTCTATATCCAAAATGATCAAACAAGTAGACCCACTTGGTATAAATTCATCATTGAAATGTTTGCCATCTGGTATCGATTTGCTCAAGTCATTACTGGACATAGCAGGTAGTTTAGCCAAGTCTCTGATCAATAAACTTGCTGACGCCATTAGAAGTGCAGTCATAAAGCTAATGAGTAAATTGGGTATACAAAACATACTCAACCAACTCAATGCGGTATCACAAAATATAAGAAACGTCAAAGACATATTAGATACTTTGATGCAACAATCATGTGGTCTAAATCCTTTGACTTTAGGAGCATTCTTATCAGTTGATCTTGCTCTGGCTACTGCATTGAATGGTATCAATGATATATCAGGATTTTTGACTATGGCACCAGCAGCATTGGCTAATCTATCATCATATACGGTTAGTAGCCTTTTAAATAGTGCTATAACGTATCCTTTAGCGAGCGTGGCAACTTCTTTAACTACTCCTCCACCATCAATATCAGATAACCCACCACCGTCATATGTTCAGCAATATTATGCTGACGGTTCCGATCCATACCCAGGATATATTGTTTGGGTTGATCCGTCTGGTGCTGGTTCTCCTGTTTATACACCAAGAAACGGTCAACCCAATTTCACTTCTGCTTCACAACATACTACATATGCAATGGAAAACGCTATCGGCGGCCCACTCGAAGCTGCTATCAATACCGGAACATTTAACTCAGCAACGTTCTCTAGTATATTATCTAATGCCGAAACGGTTGGTAAGCAATTAGCCAAATCAGCTATTTTGGGTATTGGTTTTAATGTTGCAGGCGGATTAATTGCCTCGGCTGTAAGTGTCCCTCTAATTGCGGCTGATTTAGTGCAAGACAACATTCTAATAATTGAAGCCGGAACAATAATACCACAAACAACACTAGTAGTATCAAAATTCATTGCGGCACAGGCTTTCGCAGTTAAGAAGGCAGTGGGTGCAAGAATAATGGTTTCAAATACTCCAACACTCCCTGGTTCATGTAATATATAAAGGTGAATAATGTCAGACCCAAATAATAGACACCCCGATTCGGATTTTACCGCATCATATCCATATAATCAATCCACTTTAACAAGAAGCGGCCACGAAATTCATGTGAATGATACCCCAGGTAGTGAAAGCCTGAAGATTGCGCACAGAAAAGGAACTTATGTCGAAATAAATCAAGACGGCAGATGGATTCAAACTGTTGTTGAAAAGGGTTATAATTATTACAAAGACGGTTTGACTGAAACTGTTGATGGTCACAAGGATGTTAAGATTGCGGGTAATCTCAATTCCAATGTAGACAATTCAATCAATGACGTTACTGGTGGTGATCGTTTCATTTCATCTGGTGGTCTAACATCAATATCATCAGGTGGTCCAAGAACTGATTATACTGGTGACGATATGACTGACATTATTGATGGTGACAGAACCACAATGATAAGCGGTGACGATTCTTTTTCTGTTAGTGGTGATCAAGTTAATCTCGTTAGCGGTATCAAAAAAGATATTCTTGGATCGTCATGGCAAGCAACATCCGGTGGTGATATCGAAATCATCAACGATAATGGTATATTCAAGGTAAACTGTAATGAGTTTATTATTATCACTCCTTTTGGAACATTATCAATAGGCGCTGCTGGCATTAATATTACTGGTATCGGTGGGGCTGGCGTTAACTTTATCGCAAACGGACCTGTTGGTATTGATGGTTCTGTTGTTGGTATTAATGCTGGTATTGTCAGCATCAACGAGTTTATTTAATATGTTACGCGGTATATTACGAGCCACCATCGATATAACTGGTGGCCTCAATCTAACTGGTTCACCAAACGTATTCATCAATGGGTTTCCTGTTGTTAGAGTTGGGGATCGAGTTGCTGGTTATTCTCATCATGGTTCGGGTGTGATGGCTACTGGTTCGCCTACGTTATATGTTAATGGTATCCCGGTATGCAGAGTTGGCGATACTGCTACTAATGGTGGTGTGGGAAGACAAGGATCGTTACCATTTACGGTATTCACTAGTTAAAAAACACTAAGCTAACAAAAAAAGGCTACTATTATGTCAACAAGATCAGACCAAATCACTCAGCTTAAAAAGATGCCAGAAGTATATTCTGACTTCACAACAGCATTCAGCGTCAATCCTTTCAATGGTAGTCTCGCAAAAGTATCCAATGATAAGTCAATCACTCAGTCGTTACGTAACCTGATTCTAACTAATTACGGTGAGCGATTGTTCCAGCCTGATATTGGTTCTAATGTGAATAGAGTTCTCTTTGAGCCTAATGATATGATTGCGCAGGAGGATTTACAATACCACATAACTCAGACTATTACGCAGAACGAACCAAGAGTAAATCTAATGCAGGTTCTTGTTTCTCCTAACGTATTACAGGATTCTGTTGCTGTTAACATCGTATATTCAATAATAAATACGCAACAGGTTCAAAACCTTTCACTAATTTTGAAGAGAGTTCGTTAAATGCCAGCAAATAATTCGATCAGCCTAGTCTCACTTGATTTCGATACTATCAAGTCCAATCTGGTCACGTATCTACAGGGCAATCCGGCATTCTCGGATTTTAACTTCGAAGGTTCCAACATCAACGTGCTACTGGATATTTTATCCTACAACACGTATCTCAACTCATTCTATTTAAACATGGCAGTATCTGAAATGTTTCTGGATTCTGCACAACTAAGAAACTCTGTTGTTTCGTTGTCAAAATCTCTTAATTACACTCCTAGATCATATAAGTCATCAAAGCTTAATATCTACTGCCAGTTCCCCCAAACTAATCTAAGTGCTTTTAATATTCCGGCAGGCACAAAATTCTCGGCAAAAAATTCAAATGGAACTTTCACATATGTAACAAGAGACTCAACTACTCTGTATCCTTCGGGTGGTGAGTTCTCTGCAAATCTTACAGTATACGAAGGAAAGTATCTATCTGATGTATTTACTGTTGATAATACGATTGAGAACCAAAGATTTATTATGTCCAATCAAAGTATCGATAATGATAGCTTAACCGTAACTGTTATTTCATCAGATATTCAATACAATTTCGCACAGGCTTCGGGGTTGTTTGGTGTTAATAATTATTCTAACGTATTCTTTATTCAGGCAGCAGAAAATAATTATTACGAAATAGTATTTGGTGATGGTGTGTTTGGTGCCCCTCCACTAAATGGTTCAGTAATACTGGCTAATTATATGGTAACGGCTGGAACTGACGGTAATGGATGCCTCAATGTTCAGCTAGATGATAACCTTGGTTCTTATAATGGTTCTGGATCGTTTATTATTCCGGCAATCACAGTATCCAATGCCTCATTTAACGGTGCCAATTCAGAATCAATTGAGTCTATTCGTTTTAATGCTCCTAGATCATTACAGACTCAGGAAAGAGCAGTCACAGCCAACGATTATAAGCAACTTGTTCTTAATAATTATTCTGATGTTAAGAGTGTTCATGTATTTGGTGGTGATCAGGTATCAGGTTCTTATGACCCCGATGATAATAGCAGTTCAAATGCAGTTCAGTTCGGTAAGGTGTTTATTGTCCCTGCAACTCATTCTGGTTTTAATCTAACTGACTCAGAGAAAGCAGATATCGAATCATTCTTGCTAGAACGTAACGTATTAGGCATTCAGCCACAAGTAGTAGACCCAGCTTATCTATACCTGGACGTATATACTACAGTGAAGTATGACCCAACCAAAACAGCAAATCCCCCAGCAACAATCACCAACATTGTTTCAAATGCAATACAAGCATACAATTCCAATAACCTGCAATCATTTGATACTGAGTTCAAACTATCTGACTTCATGGCTGCTATCACTAATTCGGAACAATCAATCACATCTAATCAAACCTCAGTCAATATGAAAAAAATCACCACCCCTGATCTCAATTCTCCGCAGTATATCACAATCTCATTTAATAATCCACTAGCAGTAGGTTCCATCTTCTCTACTAACTTTTTAACAAACGGCAGAGAGTGCTCCTTCACCGATTATAACCCAAACAATAACACTTTCAACTTCACTCAGACTAATCAGGGACTCCAAATCAACAACTCGTCTAATATTATATACCTTCTGGATAATACTAACCCATCAAAACCAATTTATAACAGTGCAGGAACAATTGACTATTCAAGAGGTATCATATCACTCAATCAAATCACCATCAATGACTTTCTATCAAACGAGGGTATAACATTCATTGCCCAGCCAACTACAGAAAACGTTACGGCATATAATAATGATATCATAGAAATTGATATCGTTGCAGGTATTAATATCAACGTTGTGGTAGGATAAAGAATAATATGGATAAGTTTATTTCACCTCTGATTGCTTCTCAGTTTCCACAATTCTATAATCAGGATGGCCCAACATTCATTGCATTCATCAAGGCTTATTATGAGTGGATGGAATCAACTAATAATGTAATCAACAAGTCTAGATCATTACTGGATACTATGGATATTGACAAGACTGAACAGCAATTCATCAGTCATTTCACTAATACATATCTTCTATCATTGCCACAAGACATTATAACAGACAAGAAACTAGTTGTCAAGCATATTTTAGACCTTTATCGCACAAAAGGAACAAAAAGAGCATATGAATTATTGTTCAGGCTGCTATTCAATGAAGATATAGAGATTTATATTCCTTCCCAATATATTCTAAAACCATCAGATAATACTTGGAATATTCCTCATTATATTGAAGTGACAGGCAGAACTTCTAGTGGAACTTCTAGTGGAACTTCTCTTAATGCTAACCTTAATCAACTCATAGGTCAGCGTGTATATAATTCATCAAGAACTGCTCAGGCTGTAGTAGAATCCGTATATGCTAAGGTGGAACAGAATCGTATTATTAATGTTCTGTATCTAAATTCTGTGCAGGGAAGGTTCAAATATGGCGAAATTTTACTGAGCGATTTGGTTGATTTAAATGGCAATATTTTATTTGGTCTTGATAACGAAGAGCCTATAATCGTCATTGGATCGTTAACAGCCGTAGCGATTGATAATGGGGGATATGGGTTCAATATTGGCGATATCGTATCAATACAGGGGTCTGGCAGTGGTGGTCGCGCTCGTATCGTATCCACAATCGATGAAAATGGTAAGGTTGTCTTTACGTTATTAAATGGCGGTAGTGGATATAGCCTGAATGCACTAGTAACAATAAAACCTGCACTTGATATCGTATACAACAATGCACTGGGATTATTCAATAAAAACGATACGCTAACGGATACAACCACTGGCGCAACGGCTACCATAAGTTTCGCTAATTCAACATTCATACAAGCGGTTGATTTTACTGGTGTATTTAATTCTGGTGACGCAATATCAAATAATGCAGGATCATCGGCATACATCACTGGCGTATCTGGTGGTGGTGGTTCTGGCGCATCATTTAATATTGGTGGCTTAACGAATAAAGAAATTTACTACATCAATACTGACTACATCAATAATTATTTTTATACCAGTATGGAAACGTTGGGTATGAGCATTGGTGTTAATAATGAAACCGGATCATTCACGGTAGGCAATAATGTTTTGTCTAGTGCGAATGTGGTGGTTTTGGATTGCAACATTATCTATGGTGCTGTATCCAATGGTGAAATTTTATCCAATACAACAATATCAAGTCCGGTAACAGGTGTCTATGCGTATCGTTCTGATGGTGGTTTGATATACGTTACGGGGGCGACTGATGCTGTATTTGCTAATCTTGTTCCGGGTATCGTATTAACTTCTAGCGTTACTTCATCACAGGTCCAGATCAATGCAGTATATCCTAAGCAAGTCATTACAGGATCAGGTGTTATTTCGGCTCAGACAACATCAACCATTACGCTAAGTTCTACGGCAGGATGGATTGGGAATTTCAATGCTAATACGGGTGTTGTTGGAAGTGGAATAAATGCTATCGTTACAGGGGCAGCAAATACTCCATATTACACCAATGGAACAATCGTAACATACAAGACAAATACTGGTAATACGGTCATTACGGGTCTAGTCAATACAGCATCCTACGCTATAAGAACAGTCAATTCTACAGCGGTATCACTTGCTCCTAGAACTCCTTATGGTGTTGCACTAAATTCCAATACGCAGATCAATAATAATTTCATAAACATACCAGCAACCACGGCTAGAGTAAATTCAACCGTTCCATATTACTTTATGAATGGCGATATTGTTTCATATGAAACATTGGTCAATACTCCTGTCCTATCTGGTCTAGTAAATAATCAATCGTATTATGTCGTAAATGCAAATACTACGATAGGCGCTGCTAATGTTGGGCAATTTCAATTATCTCTGACACTCAACGGTAGTCCTATTCCATTATCACCAGACGGAACAAATTATCCTGGGCATATATTGATCGATAACGTAATGACATTGACTCCATCTACCATAAACGAAACAGGTCATACACTCACATTATCATCAGGATATTTTGTTCCGTCACACAATCTTATCGATATGGGAACAAGTCATACTGCAAATATTTTGACTACGAATACTTCTACTAGTGGAGTTGTTAGAAATACGAATTGGAATTTTGCTAAACAACCCGTAATGGATAATCTCGACGTTAGAATCGGTGACGCATTGACATATGTTCAGACGCAGGTAGGAACGATAACGTATCTTGCTAATGTTAATCCGGGCATAGGATATTCAGCAAGTCCTTATGTTGATATTATCGAACCTGTAATATATGCACTAGGAGAATCAGATGGTGCTGGTGGTATCAAAGGTCATAACGCTGTCGTAAATGCTGTTGCTACCAATGCTTCTGGTATCGCAACGGCTATCGCAGTAACGGATTCTGGTTTTGGTTATAATCCTGGCGAAACATTATCATTATATTCCGCTAATACAATCAATCAGACAGTCGTTACAGGAACTGCGGTAGTTGATCTTGATGGTATTGGAACAGGATCATGGCAGAATAATAAAGGATTCGTATCGGATATTAACAAGTTACAGGATAGCAATTTTTATCAGGATTATTCATATCAGATCATTGCCCAGCGCATGTTTAATACGTATGAGAAATTTGTTCGTGATATTGTGCATCCTTCCGGTATTGCATTGTTCGGTAAATTTGGTTTGAAGTCATATCTTGTTGATACGGATTCGGTTGCTTCTGACTTCGTAATATCTCAGGCCCAGCTAATCGATAACAACACGTATTATTATCTGATGGATGAAAGTAATAATATTCTGGAAGACGGATATTCCAATTACCTAGAAGATTACGCATTCATTCCTAATCATGGTCTTGTTGCAGTATACGAAGATAACGGAAACATCATTGACTATACGTTACAGGATGAATTTGGTAATTATCTCCTAGACGAAATTAATGACACCATGATCTCAGAGGTTAATACCGGAATTTAAAATAATATCACCATAAATAGCAAAGCGAAGCAAAGCAAAGCAAAGCTATAGCAACATTTTATAGAGCGGGAACTAGTTAATGGCTACTCTTACGATTAAACACTATATTGATCTGGTTACATCATTTATTTCGAATGTGAAAAGCACCAGAAACGCTTATTACATGTTCGCCGGTCGTCCTAAAGCATGGCTCGATTCAAATGGTCAAAATCCTGATAGTCCGGATGCGATTCTTTATAATACTGCAACGGATACCGTATTGCAAAACGAACAATCGATTTATGATGACTTATTGTTCGGAAAGCTTATCGGAAATACTGACATTCAATATATGATACCACGTTATAACTGGACTAACAACACAACTTATGCTCGCTATGACCAGAACGATACAAATCTTTATAACGAAAAGTTCTGTGTGGTTAACGATACGTATCAAGTATATAAGGTCATCAATAATAATAACGGAGCCAATTCAACCATAAAGCCAACACTAAATTCTACCACCGGAACGTTTTCTACTGGTGATGGTTACGTTTGGAAATACATGTATACGATTGATTCCGCATCCAATACTAAGTTCACGTCTAATAGCTATATTCCTGTTGTTCCTAATACGTATGTTTCAAATAACGCAATTCCTGGGTCTATCGATTCTGCTGTGGTAACAAACGGCGGAACGAATTATCAGGTATTCGAAACGGGTTATCTGCAAAATCTTATTGGTCCGTATTCGGTTCAATTACCGGAAACATCAAGTCCATTTGATAATTATTACACCAACTCATCGATTTACCTAAAGTCAGGATTTGGTTCGGGGCAGATACGACAAATTCAATCATATGACGGTGGAAGCAAAAAACTTGTTTCAACTCTACCGTTTGACTTTCATACCAATATCGAACTAGGAAGTATCAATGGAACGGTTGCGAAAGGATATCAAGCAATCCAACCCATTACCTACGTCTATATCAACAACACTCAGGGATTTTTTAATGCTGGGGATACCGTAACGCAAACGAATACTTTTGCTACCGGTCTTGTTTTGACTTCGAATGGTTCTACTCTTGAAATTACTACAACCTCAGTAGCTCAATTTTCATCTAGTTTTGCTTGGCCTTTGGTTAATAATAATGATACCGGAACACTTCAGACCGGAACCGTAAGTATTTCTGCTGGTGGTTTTGTTGCTAGTGTGGTTGGTGCTTCATTCAATCCTACTTCGATTTATACGGCAGGACAATATATTCGTATTGGCAATAATCCAAATGTTAACGTAAGAAGAATCGTATCTCTTAACTCAACATCCATTACGGTAGACGTTGCTTTCGATACCACATCATTAAGCGCAGCACATTATCTTGTTCATAGCGCAACTGAACCATACAGCCTTACGCAATCATCTGCTTCTGGTTACGTATCGGATTTAAATTTAACAAGCCAGAAAATTACACTAGGGAATTTATTACTTCCTGGTGTATCATTTACTACTGGTGAACTTGTTACGCTGGTAGATTCTGCTAATACGTTTCAGGGAGCTAATGGAACGGTTGCGTATTCAAATACCTCTACCGTAACATTATCGAACGTGCTAGGAACATGGATAACATCAACTACCGGAGCAGCATTTAACGGTTTCATTACCGGATCGTCTCTGTCAATTACTAGTATTTCATCAGGAACGATACGTGCTGGTCAGATCATTAGTGGGACTGGTGTTGCTTCCAATACGGTTATTACTTCCGGTTCAGGTTTATTTTGGCAAGTTAATAATATTCAGTCCGTATCACCAACCGTAATGACAACGATCAATCCTCTTTATGCTCTTGGTCAGTCATCGCAACAAATCGCATCCATATCGAAAGTTGCAACAAATCCAAATATTACGGTTCAGACACCATCAGGAACATTCGTATCGGGTATGCCAATTTACTTTAGAAATACCGCAACGAATGCTAATACCGGAAACGCAATTATTCAGACATATTCTACCGTTCCCAATTCGTTAACGGAATATGTTATCAGCCCAACCGTTGTTATTACTGGTGACGGGTCTGGTGCTCTTGCTTATGCTACCGTAAATAATTCGTTTGGTTCTGCAAATAATATCACAGGCGTAGTGTTTCTTAATGCCGGAACTAATTACACCCAGGCAAATATTACGTTCCAGGCAAATTCATCATATGGTTCTGGTGCTACTGCGAATCCTATTATTAGCCCTATAAATGGACATGGTTTTGATGCAGTAACAGAACTAGGTGCCAGATATTGCGGTATTACATCAACATTTGATACGTTGCAGAATGAATCATATTATAATTCCTATAGCGGACCATATCGTAAAGTTGGCATTTTGGAAGACCCTATGTTTGCCGATATTCAGGTTAAGCTTAATTCTTTCGATAGAGTAAAGATGAATATTACGTCTCCTAGTGGTTCGTTTATTACTGGGGAAATTGTGATTAATACCGCCAACGGAACAAGTTCATTATACTCCAACGCTTCGGGTATTTGTGTTTATTCTAATTCATCATACCTTGAGCTTAAAAACGTAAAAGGAACATGGACCAATACGGTATCAACACTAAACAAGGCATACGGCGTTTCATCAAATACACATGCCAACGTAGCTACTGCAAACGTATCATATTTTAGTGTTGGTTCCGCCGCTGAAATATTATCCGAAACGACTTCTGGTGCTACTGCCGATATTCTTTCAATCATTACCAATACGTCAAATACACAAATCGAACTTGGTAATATTACGGGGCAGTTTTCAATTAACGATCAGATTTATGATCCGGTAGTGAACGCATATGCTAACGTAACAAACATATATGCATCAAATGGACAGATTGACGTATCATCTATTTTTGCCAAGAAGTTTAATGACATGGCAAGAATTACACTGACTTCTGCAACCAATACCATTCCGTTCCAGCAATATGAAACCGTCCAGCAAGAAGTTACTTACGCTAATGGTGTAATTGTTTCTACTACGAACGATATGGACCTAAAACTTACTCTGCCTATTACGGGTTCGTTTAATGTTGGTGATACGATAACGGAACAGACATATTCGAATACCGCAACGGTAATATATGCAAATAATACGTCTGGTTATCTAAAATTGACTGCGGTAAGTAATACTCTGAATTTCTCTACTGGTATCGTTATAAATAATGGACTAGGAGGAAGCGCAACAATTTCAGCACCGTATTCAGTTCTTGTCCTAAATAATGTTAACGGTCCAAATAAGTTTCAGGCATCTTCTAGTAACAATATCGTAGGTCAAACATCAGGAGCCAAGGGTATTTGTTCTAATAGCAGTTTGATTACGTATCCAGACCTAGTTCGTAATTCCGGAAGAGTAATATATTTTGAAAACTTTGCTCCCGTAACTAAAAATGCCAATTCAGCCGAGCAGATCACACTGGTAATAAAATTCTAGTGATACAATTCTAGTCATCAAGTTTTAGAGTAAATAAAACAAGAGTAAATCAGAGGAATAAATGACAACATCACTACTTACTACCGACCTTTCACGTAGCCCTTACTTTGATGATTACGATCAGACAGCAAATTATTACAAGGTGCTGTATAAGCCAGCGACCGCCGTTCAGGTTCGTGAGCTTAATACCGCACAAAGTATTATGCAAGACCAAATCGATAAGTTTGGCAGAAGTGTTTATAAAGAAGGTTCGGTTGTAGAAGGATGTTCATTCACTTTTGACAACAGCTATAATTACGTAAAGCTTAATGACAACTTCACCAATAATTTTTCCATTTCAACAACAACTCAGTTCGTTGGTGATACGGTAGTAAATCAAAACGGTCTGACTGCACTGATCGTTAATTCTGCTGATGGTTTTCAGTCTGATACGAGTGGCAATCTCAATACTTTTTATATCAAATATTTGAATACCGCAAAGACTCCATATCCAAACGGTGTATACCAGTCTGTCTATGCTAATACTGACGTTCTGACAATACAATCTACAGCCAACGTTTCGCTCGGCAATGTTGTTGTTGCTACCGTTGCAAATTCTACCGGTAGTGGATATGCCGTAAGCGTAACAGAAGGTGTTATCTTTAAGAAGGGATTTTTCATTAGAGTTGCGCCACAAACATATATCGTTTCGAAGTATACAAATTTCCCTGATAACATTTCGCTTGGTTTCGATGCCCAGGAAGTAATTGTTGGTGCGTCTTCCGATACGTCTCTTTTCGATAATGCAGCAGGTTCAGCAAATTATAATGCTCCTGGTGCTGATCGTCTAAAGCTAGTTCCAAATCTTATTACGATTGCCACTTCGGTTGCTGCGTCTAGTTCTTCATTTTTCTCTCTGGTTGATTTTAAGCAGGGACTTCCTGTTACACTTAAGACCGATCCACAATATACATCACTCAATAAAGAACTGGCTCGTAGAACATATGAAACAAGTGGCAATTACGTAGTCACACCGTTTCTATTATCAACACAAAACAAAACACAATCGGATTCATACTCTAATACCTCATATCTGAATTTAATTTCTTCTGCCGGTGTTGCTTATGTTCAGGGATATCGTGTAGAGTTTATCAATAACAACAACGTAAACCTGCGCCGTGGAACCGACATATCACCAACAACATATCAGTCAGTAACAGGAAATTTTGGTTACTACGTTAATGTCAACCAATACTGCGGCGACTTCGATAACTTCCAGGCGGTTAAGGTTGAAATTCATAGCGTAGCAAAACTAGCTATTACTTCCAGAAATTTCTTGAACGTTGGTTATACTTCGTCAACAAAAATTGGAACAGCGTTTATTAGAGGTTTTGCATATTCTTCTGGAACGCCTGGGGTTGATGCTACCTATCGCCTATATCTGTTCAATATCCAAATGAATCCTGGTTTTAATTTTAGCCAAGCGCAAAGCATCGTTTATTATACAGGCGGAACCATTAACGCGGTTGCTGATATCGTATTAACAACTTCTAGTGTGTCCGGCAGTGTAAACTATATCGCACAAATCCAAGACCCACTAAACGAAATAATGATACATCCGTTTGGACAGAAAGCAATAAATCCTGCTGGTTTCGGAACTTCATCATACGTTCTTCGTGATAGAGTTCTCGGTAATACTTCGGCGGCTGCATTCAATTCTTCTGGTGTAATGTCTATACCGTTGTCTGGTATTCAAAAATTCTTGTATAACACTTCTCCTGGTTATTATACGCCATCACAAGAATCGTCGTTCAATGTTGTTCCGCAATATTCAATGTATTCAACTAATAAAACCGGAACAATCACAAGTAGTGGTGTTGTTGTTACTGGTTCGTTAACTTCATTCCTAACCGATTATGCAGTTGGTGATTATATCTTTGCCGTAACACCAGCAGCAACAAGAAGAATTGTTGGCATTTCAAGCGCCACTTCTTTGACGGTTGATTCTGCATTCACTTCTGATATCGGCAGTGCAACAAATCACCAGAAGACATATCCTGCTGGTGTTCCTGTAAATTTTGCTAATTCGGCTACCAGAACAATCGTTTCAACTTCTACTACGGCAACTCTAAGTCTTGGTGAGTCAATTTCAACACCATTATCAACCAATTGCTCTGTGTATTTTGATGTTTCTTTGTCACCATTAAACGCCGCAAAGAAAAAAATCAATCGCGGAACTTTGATTGAAATTGATACAACAACGCACCCAAACGGCACCACAGGTCCGTGGTCTCTTGGTATTCCTGACGTTCTATTATTGAACCATGTTTATTCTGGAACAACCGCAAGCACAAGCAATCCTGATATTGTTAATTCATTCATACTGGATAACGGTCAGCGCGATTCTTATTATGATCTAGCAAGTATCTCAACATCATCACCCCTACCAAAAGGTTCTAAACTGGTTGTATCGGTTGACAATTTCACCATCGATACTTCATATGCAAGTTACGGTTTCTTCACTGCTAATTCATATCCAATCGATGACGCAAATACAGCCAACACAAATGCCATTAGAACTGCGCAGATTCCTCAGTATCTTTCAATCAATACTAAGAATATTATTGACTTAAGAGACTCGGTTGACTTTAGACCTTACATGGCAAATACAGCCGCTATCGTTACATCATTGACTGGTATTACAACCAACCCAGCAAAAGCAAGCAATGTATATCTTTACAATGGCATTTCAACTTATCTACCATCACCAGATACAAATTTTACCACAAATCTAAATTATTATCTACCCCGTATTGATCGCGTTGCTCTTACTACTGGTGGCAATCTTATCATCACAGAGGGAACGCCTGCTGTAATTCCTTTTGCTCCATTAGAAACTCCGGGAACGATGACGATTGGGACTGTTTCAGTTCCTGCATATCCATCATTAACCCCAGGTGATGCAGCAAAATACAACAGATACGACTACGCTGTGCAAATGACACTTCAGCAAACCAAGCGTTATACAATGGCTGATATCGGTAAGCTCGACAATCGTATCACCACTCTGGAATATTACACATCACTAAACTTATTAGAACAATCTGCGGCTTCGTTGCTGGTAAGAAGTTCCGTTACTGGGCAGAATCGTTTCCAGAACGGTATCTTGGTTGATCCATTTAAAGACCACACTATCGGAAACACAAACGACCCATATTATCGTATTGCTGTTGATACAAATCGTGGTGAGGCTCGTCCAGAATTTACTCAAACAGTCATTCCTCTATTCCTAAATCAAAACTTGTCTACACCAAATATGCAAAACGGAAGCATAGTAACAATGCCAGTCACAGGAACTACTAAAATTCCTATGGTGCAGTTTGCTAGTTCGATACGTAATTGCGTTGAAGGTAACATCTACAATTGGACCGGAACAATTACACTTGATCCGCCTGGGTCAGTTGATCCAGACGTTACAAAAGGGCCTCAAGTTGTTGGAAATCTTGATCTATCACAAAATTGGGTAAACCTAGCCAACGCTTGGGGAACTCAGTGGGCTAACTGGACAAATGTGGGTAGCGCAACAACAACAAATTCCACGATAACAACACCAATTGGCACTACAACAAATGTTGATGGTTCTATCACAAATAGTTTCCAGTCTCAAACAACTAGCGTAACAACCCAGCAGCAACAACAAATCGGAAGCCAGATTACCGTAACCCCATCAGCAACAACGGTATCACTTGGTAACTATGTAACCAACGTAAGCATTCTTCCATATATCAAAGCAACTCCTGTTGTGTTTAGAGCGGTTGGGCTAAAACCAAATACCCAGCTATATGCGTTCTTTAATAGCGAACCCGTATCAAATTTCTGTATTCCACTAACACCGTATACAGGCACACTTCAAACAATCAATAATCAGTTGTTTACTACAGATGCTTCACCACTACCGGTTTATACTGACCCCACTTTGGCAAACGTATATTATTCATATACTCCTAATAATTGGGGTAACTCTGCCGCCAATTTATCAAACATGGTTACGGATAGCAATGGTAATATCTATGGTGTATTTTATATTCCAGATAACCATTTCAAGGCTGGTCAAATTCAGTTCATGCTTGCTGATACATTTAGTCTCGCATTAGGAGTAAACGCAGGAACAACATCTGCTTCAGTAACATATTTTGCAAGTCCTATATCTATTCAGCAAAGTCAAGTTGCTCTTCTAGTTCAGAATCCACAAATCTCAACTCAAGAAGTTACGAACAACAATACCGTCCAGCAAGTCAACACAACCACTACAATCAACAATACTATTATACCACCAACACCACTTCCTGTCTATATCCCTGTAACAACCCCAGTAAGCACCACGATAGATTCTCCCACAATCCCTGCTGTTATTGCGAAACCGGTCCCAGCACCAGCAACAGCAACACCAGCGGGTTCGGATATAACTTCGGTTGATTATAGTGTTGTTGCTGCAACGTTCTCTGGTGTCACCGTCTCTGATGTTGTTGGTGATCGCGGAGCCGCAGGTGATAGTATTTCATTCATGCCAAGTTCTCTTGATAATGGCGGAAACCAGGATTTTGCTGAATGTGGTGGGATGGGGATGTAATTAATTGATACTCATAAATAATGAAACACTAGTATAAAAGTAAAAGAGGTAATATGAAACCGATTGCGCAAACCTTCACAATAGTTGAACCACAGAACGGCGTTGATGGCGTTTTTCTTACGGGTATCGATCTGTATTTTCAAAATGTATCTTCCAAATTGGGAGTCACAGTTCAGATACGCGATACCGTGAATGGTGTTCCAAGCGTCGGCACCGTTCCTTATGCATCCAAAACATTACAAGCCAGTGGGGTTTCTTCTAGTTCGGATGCTTCGGTTCCTACTAATTTTACTTTTGATACCCCAGTAGTTTTGGAATCAAACCAACAATACGCCATCATTGTTATTCCTGCTGGCGGTAATTCGGATTACGCTTTGTGGACTGCGCAACTTGGTGGAACTGACGTTTCCAATCAGCAGCAACACATCTATGACAATAACCAAAACGGAACCTTGTTTATTTCAACCAACGACTTGAATTATACTGCGGTTCCACTCGAAAGCATGAAGTATAGCCTTTATATTTCAAATTTTTCCAGCACCCAGTCTAATGCTGTATACACAAACGGCAATACTGATTTCTTTTATGTTAATGGTATTTTTGGCGGCTTTACTCCCGGCGAAACGGTTTATGTTTCTAATAACGTATTATCTATGGCGTCTATTAATGTTAACAATATTACTGGCACATTTAATGTTGGTGATCTCGTTATTCAAACTTCTTCGGGAGCAAGTCCTAATACGGCTATTGGTAGAGTTTATTCTGTCGCCGGATCGGTTATCAAGGTTGGTAATGTGGTTGGAGCGTTTGCAAATTCTCTCAACGGCGCAACTAATACCATAATTAAAGACGTTACCAGCACTGCAACAGCAAACATTGCGTCAGCCAATCAAAATATAGCAACTTTCGGCAATTCGTCTATTGTTGTTCCCGATATTAACCATCCAGATTTTGCTAACGGAAATTATATTTTCATCGGCGCAAATACCAAAACTACCGTTCAAGTATTAAAGATTATCGCAAACAATTCATCTACAAATACATTGATTTTGAATAGCAACATTTTATTTGCAAATCAAAGTTCTGTGTCAAACCCTAATTCTGCTTTCATTGGTAGAGTTCGTGGTGACGCAAACCTTTATGGATATATGTCATCATCTTCAAGAACAGCACCTTATGCGACTGTGGTTCTCGATAACGTAACAGCAAATCAGTCTCTGAATTTCACCAATTCTTCTGGACAATATTTGATTGGTGGAACTACAGGTTCAGTAGCCAAGATCAATACTTTGTTTAATCCAAGATATGACAGCATTACAGCACAATTTGGACAAATCGTTCCCCACCAAACAAATTCGTTAATTTCCTTTGTTGGTGTCAATAATACCGCAGTATATGATTCTAGCCCAAATATTATTACTGCCGATAGTCCTTATGAATTTATCGACAATCAGCGTATCGTTATGTCAAGAAGTAATGAACTAGCAAATACTGCAATCAACGGTGGTAAGACACTAAGAGTTACGGTGTCTATGAATAGCTCGAATACTTTAATTTCTCCTTATGTCGATAAAATCAGAACCGTGGCAACCATCACACACAACAAAATCAATTCAAAATATTGGTTGTCTGGTTACACAATAAACATTTCCAACACAAGCGGTTCGTTTAATTATAATGACGTTGTAACACAAACAAACTCAACACAGGTAACAACTGCTACCGTCATTAGTGCAAATTCAACCTCATTGAATGTTGTTAACGTAACAAGTAGTAATGCTTCTTCGATTGCAGTTTTTGTTGCAAATGGAACTAGCACGATTACGGTTCCTACTACTGGCGCAATTGCTAACGTTAACGGTGTTCAATTACTGAATGAGTCCCTAAACGGTAGTTATGCTGCTTCTCGTTATATTTCAAAAAACGTTATTCTTGCTGCTGGACAAGATGCGGAAGACGTTGTTTGTTATCTTGGCGCATATAGACCACCAGGAACAACAATTCAAGTTTATGCTAAGGTTTTACATACACAAGACTCGGCAACATTTGACAGCAAGGACTGGTCACTACTACCAGAAACTTCATCACCTGCTCTTATCAGCAGTTTGGTTAATACAAACGATTTGGTAGAACTTGTTTATAGCTTACCTTCATCGGTCCAAGTATATCCAACTGGTATCACCGCAAGTAACACAAGCGCAACAATTACATTCCCAACAGGCAGTCCAAATCCTGCATTCACTCCTGGCTCATACATGTATCTTGCTGATCAAAGTTATTATCTTGCAAATGCTACGATTGTTTCTGGTGGAACAAATTATGCCCCAGGTGATACAATTGTATTTAATGGTGGGACTTCTTATAATTTCACCAATGCAGTATTTACAGTAGCAACGGTTTCATCAAATGTGGTGACGAGTTTGGTGGCAACTTCTGGCGGTGTTTACCCAGCCAATAACGTAATCACCGGAGGCACAACAAGCAATACTACAGGTGTTGGAACTGGATTAACATTGTCTGTTGCTGGTATTAATTACCTTCAATCGACTAAGTTTAACGTCAGACAAGTTATTGCAGCACCAGACCCATTGACTTTGGTTCTTTCTTCCAACACATCAATTTATTCTAATACGGTTGCAGTTGGGACTATTCCAAATCTACAATCACAATCTGGTGCTTTCAAATACGCCAACAACAATAACATAGCAAGATACGTAACTTCTTCTGATGGTGTTTTTGACACATATATTTCATTCGCAATCAAAATCGTTCTTTCTTCGGAATCATCATCCGTCGTTCCTCGTGTTGATGACATGAGAACTTTGGCACTTCAGATTTAAAATGCAACCAGATTTTTTAAAAGTAAGAGGTAGACCGGATTTGATACGTGAGAAAAGAAGCAGCGGGATACTAAATACTGATGTGTCTGCCCTGAATAAATACAGGGAAGAGCGTGATGAAAAGCTAAAGTTGAATCAAGTAATTGCAGAAACGCAATCATTGAAGTCTGATATAGCCGAAATAAAGTCTCTTTTACAAGCAATTTTAGGGCAGAAATAATCTATGACTATCACAGTAACGAACGTAGCTAATACACAATCTTTCGGTGCTTGGCTTGAAAGAACAAACCAAATCGCAACGATTATTTCTCAAAACACAGTCACCGCTGATGCTTCTCCTGGTGGGTCTGTAACAACAGGAAATAGCTTTGTTAATGGCTCGTTTGGTGTAAATTATCTTGTAGTTAATACTGCAATTGTTGGTGGTAATTTAACTACTGGTAATGCAGTATTCATTGCGTCAAACACAAATATCGGTAACGTAACTGCTAATGTGTTCGTTCTTACTACGAATTCAATGTCAAGTAATATCGCGTTACAATCAAATAATATCAGTCTAACACCTTCCGCTAATACTTTGCTTAGTGGCGTGAATTTCAATATCACCGCTACAAATCTTATTGCTAATACCGTTGCAACGATTAACGGTAATACTACGATACAAGCTAACGCAACATTCAATACGCTGACAATTCTTGGCAATGGTTCCGCAACTAGAATTATTGCAAACACCACAAACACCGTTATCACTGGCAACGTATTCATGGCTAATACGCTAAGTGTTAATGGTGCATTGTCAACTGCAAACGCATTCACAGCCACTGGTGCTGCTATCCTTTCAAATACAATTGCAGTTACTGGGGCAGCTACTTTCTCCAATACTATAGCTGTAACCGGTGCCGCTACTTTTAGCAATACGATTGCTGTAACAAATACAGCTACATTTAGCAACACAATTGCGGTTACTGGGGCGGCTACTTTCTCCAATACGATTTCCGTAACAAATACAGCTACATTTAGCAATACTATAGCTGTGACGGGTGCCGCTACTTTTAGCAATACTATAGCTGTAACGGGGATTGGCACTTTCTCCAATACGGTTGGTGTTACAGGCGCAGCAACATTCAGTAATACGATTGCTGTAATAAATTCAGCCACATTCAGCAATACGGTTGGTGTTACAGGCGCAGCAACTCTAGCAAACACTCTCAATGTTGCTGGTAACACAGTAATTAGTGGAACTGCGAACGTAACAGGTAATGTTGTTATTTCGGGGACCGCAAACGTTACTGGGAATGTTGTTATTTCCGGAACCGCAAACGTATCAGCTAACGTAACAATTCTTGGCACTTCGTCTCTTGGCGTTGGTGGGAATGGTGTTTTTGGTGGTAGCATATATGTAACGGGTTCGGCCAACGCTCTTTCCTTTAATGCAACAAATTTCACAGCCAATTCAAGTTTAGTAAATGCTACTGCCGTAAACGTAATTGGGGCAGTGAATGCTACTTCTATGAACGCAACTGCAAATATTACAACCAACTCGGTATTTGCAACAAATGGAACATTTTCCGGAACCTTAACCGCTACAAACTTAACCGTATCAGGAACATATTCCGTAACTGCACCATCAACAGCAACAGCTAATATAACTCCGGGAACAACAAACCTATACAATTTGGGTAATACAGTCGCCGTTTGGGCAAATTCATATGTCCAGAATTATATCGGAAACACAATCTCACTCTCTAATAATGCGACCATCAGTGGAAATTTATCCGTAGGTGGAACATTAACTACAACAAATACAGCAACATTCAGCAATACGGTTGGTGTCACAGGTGTTGCAACATTCAGCAATACGGTTGGTGTCACAGGTGCTGCAACATTCTCAAATACAATTGCTGTAACAAATTCAGCATCATTCAGCAATACTGTCACCATTACTGGTTACGTTTATACATCAAATACGATAAATGCAACATCTTTTACAACAACAAACTTCTCTGCGAATTCTTCTCTTGTTAATGCTGCTGCCGTAAACGTAATTGGGACAGTGAATGCAGCATCGTTGAATGTTTCGGGAGCAGTTAATGTAGCAACATTTAATGCTTATAGCTTAACAGGAACCAGCATAGTCAACAACAACTTGACCGTATTGGGAACTTTAACAACAAGCGGAAGTGTCGCGTTCTCGTCATTTGGTGGCACTTTTGTTCCATCAACAAACAACTCATTTGGCATTGGAACGGCTGCTAATACTTGGTTAAGTCTATATGCCACAACGATGAACGGCAACACACTAACGCTTTCAAGTTATGCTACGATCAGCGGGAATCTTGTTGTTTCCGGAACTGCGAATATTTCTAGTAACGTTGCAATTCTAAGTCCAGCAACCCTAACGGTCGCAGGAAATACAACTCATAGTGCCAACGTTGTAGTGAACGCAAACGTTTATACCAACGGAACACTTATTTCCAACAACACCGGCCAGATTTATTCTTCATCATTCACGTTCCCCAATTCGACAGCAGCGGCCAACGTAGACACATTCAGTTATTCAAGTTTCCGTGCTGCTGAGTATATTGTTACGATTACGGATAATAATGTCACACCAACAAAATATCAGACCACAAAGTTACTAGTTATGCATGATGCTAATACGACTGGTGGTGGCGGAACTTCTGCATATTTGACTGAATACGGCACTCTGTATAGCTCATCGATTCTTGGGACATTCTCAGCACTTTATAGCACAGGCACTATTGGAATTCAGTTCACACCAAATTCATCCGCCGTATCTACAAATTCAGTTGTGAAATTTACCAGAACGTCTATCGTTTTATAAATAGTATAAAAATACGAGGATGTTATGGGTCAAAAAATCAATATCGTAATAGACCAAGGGGCTACATTTACAACAACATTCAACGTTGTGGATAATAACAACTTGCCTATTGACCTATCGAACTATACCACCGTTTCCGAAATGAGAAAGACTTATTTCTCTTCTAACGCGCACACATTCACCGCCAGTGGTTATGCCAATGGGGCCATAATATTGTCAATGAATGCTGCCACCACCTCCGCAATTTGGGCTGGTAGATATGTTTATGATATCGATATTATAGACCAAACAGGGAACGTTTCGCGTGTCATTGAAGGCATTGTGACCGTAACTCCTGGTGTAACTTATGGTATAAGATAATGGCAAATAATTTCACCGTTATCAGAACAAATCCAAAACCAGCATACACCGTAAAGGTTAACGATCAAAACGGCGTGTTCCTTCCTTCTCAAACAGGAACTCCATTTGTTACGCCCCAAGTGCCGCTAGTATCACCAAGAACAATAGGCGAACTTACTGACGTTATTGAAATCAATCCTCCAAATAATGCTACGTTAGTATTCGATTCATTCACATCAAAATACATCGTAAAAGAATATAATATCGATGGGGGAACATTTTAATGAGTAACTTAATTCAAATTACACGTAGCCCAACAAATGCTACACCACCAGCATTAGCTAATGGACAACTTGCATATACATCAAATGGCGGTATCGTTGGTGCAGGTGGTGTTCTATACATCGGTGATCCAGCCTTAAGCGGAACTGCTGTTGCTATTGGTGGTCAGCGTTATCCTGGAACCTTGACTGCTAACCAAGCACTTGTTGCCAATAGCACTTCCGGTATTAACCAAATCATTACATCTAATGTAATCACACAATACCTTTCTGCAAACGGTTCATATGGAACTGCTGGTTACGTTCTTGCATCTGGCGGGACTTCAACAAACGCATATTGGATTTCTTCAAGTTCATTCAACACAAACGTAGCTGCTCAATATGCTTGGACCAATACGCAATCATTTTCAAATACGATTACGTTTACTGGTAGTATTCTTGCTAATACCATAAACGCAACGTCAATAACCATAGGCACAGCGTTCACCGCAAACAGCCAAAACCTTGTGTTTACAGGAACATCTATCACCGCAACGTCAGCAAATGCATCGTTGTTGAACCTTGTTGTCTCAGGAAATCTAACTGTCCAGGGAACTACAACGACTGTCGATACCACAAGCCTGCTGATTAAAGATAACTTCTTCCAAATGGCGGATCAGCAAGCAACAACAACAACATTTACTGATACGGTTGACGTTGGACATTTTAGTGCTTCTGGTAATACACTGACAGCATATTATTCAGGTATTGGTAGAATTGCGGCGTCTTCAACAAATACAAATCCGTATTTTAAGCTTTTTAGCACGACAATTCTACCAAATAATACCATTATCGATACGGGTGCCACAACAGGTTCACTTCAAGCATATCTACTCCCGTATGGTGTTGGTGGCGCTTTTGTTGCCAATTCGACCGTTGTTAATATCACAGCAAGCGGATCGGTATCATCAGCTATCGTTGCAAACAGCTTGACACTAACTACTGCTCTTGCTGCTAACTACGGCGGAACGGGTCAGACTACATATTCAACAGGTGACTTGCTTTACGCTTCAGCCGCAACTACACTAAGTAAATTATCAGTCCCTGGTTCAGCAGCTAATGGACAAGTATTACAAATTATTAACAACCTTCCGGCCTATGGAACTCTCGACGGCGGAACATTCTAAAATAGGAAACATATTATGGATAACGTTATGGAACAACAAAAACGTGAGCAATTCATTTCTGGATATATCAAACGCCAAGAAGAAATGCTACTTGAAAATCTTAGAGCACGGATTGAGGCAGAAGTAAATTCGTCAATCCGTTCTGCTGGTTTGGAGCAATTGGAGAAAGACAATACTCGTTTTTCATCACAGATCAATGATGATAAAAAAGTCATCGGTGAATTGACTGAAAAAAATGATAATCTTCTTAGAGTTTGTAACGAATATCTGCAAAAGATTAAAAGTCTCGAAGACGATAATGTAGTCCTAAAGAAAAATTATGATCTTGTGAATAATGCTTATAATGAATTGCAGGCTACAGCAAAACAGCGAGAAGAAGAATTTGCATTTAAATATTCTGATGTAGTAACCAAAAAAATCGCTATTGAACTAGAGCACGAAAAGTTGATAGCAAGTCATAAAGAAAACATCGAAATTCTAGAAAAAGCGAAAAAGAAACAGTCCCCCAAAAAAGCTAAAGACTGGGAAGACGAAACCATTATAAACTAGTAAAGAAGTCTAAATGTCAAACACAGTATTCCAAATAAGACGCAATACGATCAGCGGAACCAGACCAACAACGTCTAGTATCCAGCCGGGAGAACTTGCATTAAATTTGCCTGACGGAATACTGTTTTCGACTAACGGTTCGACTGTTTTTGAAGTTGGTGCTAATAATACCAATATCAACGTTACAGGAAATGCAACAATAAATGCTATCGTTGCGAGTGGTAGTCTTGGCACACTAAACCAAGTTCTTACATCAAATTCTATCGGTGGTATTTTTTGGGCTTCTCCTGGTGCAGCAAGTGTTAATACTGCCGCCCAATATACTTGGTCAAATACGCAGACATTCACGAATACTATCACCTTTAGTAGTCAACTTCAGGTTGGCGCTAATGTAATTGCTAATACCACAACAATTTTTGTTGGTAATTCTTCAGTCAATACAAATATCACTGCTGATACTATTCTATTAAATGGTGTTAATGTTAATACTGCTATTACTGGTAATGCTGCCACTGCTTATGCAAATGCTGTAGCAAATGCAGCTGCATTATATCAAACAACTGCTGGTCTATCTGCCAATGTGGCTGTCCTATCAGCAAATTCAGCTACTTATCTAGGTAACTCAGCAGGAACAATAGCAAACGTTGCATCATGGATAACTGGTAATGCTGCCACTGCATATTCAAATGCGGTGACTTATATTGGTGCTCAATCATTTGTTAATACATCACAATTATCATCAAATCTTTTAAATTATGCTCTATTATCTGGTGGTCTCTTCACCGGTTCTGTTAATGCCACATCATATACGGTAGGAACGACCTTTATTGCTAATGCCACAAATATTCTGGTTGGAGGAACAGGAACTTCAAACGGTGTAAATGCTAATACAACAACGATTTTCATTGGCAATTCATCTGTAAGTGCAACAATAAATGCAACATCATTTTCCGGCACAGCATCAAATGCCACAAACCTGAACTCGCAACCTGGGTCATATTACACAAACGCCACGAATATCACCACAGGCACTTTGCCATATGCTCAGTTGGGTTCTAATGTTGTTAATACTTCTGCCAACTTTACAATCACAGGAATGTATACCTATAGTAATGGTATAACATTCTCAAATACCATAACCGCAAACGCATCTAATGGAACTGCTGGTCAGGTTCTAACTTCATCTGGTTCTACTGGTAACGTTTATTGGTCAACAATTTCTGGTGTCAATACTGCCGCTCAGTATACATTCTCGAACACTATTACATTTTCTGGAAACCTAACATCATCAGGTTGGGTAAACTTAAAAACATACGTAGAAACAGCTTCTGCTCCAACTATTTCTGGTTCTGCATTAACTCTTGATCTTTCAAATAGCTCGGTCTTCAACGTAAACCTAAATAGTTCCATAACAATATTGACTATTTCCAATGCTCCTTCTACCGGAAATGCTGTATCTGGATTTGTCTTGATATTCACCGCAACAGGAACAGCATACACGGTGGTCTGGCCTTCATCTACACCAAACGTAAGATGGGCAAATGGTGTAGCGCCAACTATCACTTCGACTAATAATAAAAGAGACGTTTATGTTTTCTTTACAACAGATAACGGATCAACATATAATGCATTCATAAGCGGGCAGAATATCTAATGAGTAAATGGGCAGTAGTAGAAAATGATACAATCACAGAATACTATGATGTTTTACCTGAAAATTGGAGAAACGTCAGTAATCTTTTTGCTCTTGAATCTGATATAGCTACATTGGAAAAGCTTGGGATATATCCTGTCAAAGAAACTACACAATCACTTGGTCAAAATCAAACTTATGGTGTAATAAATTTTACATTTGATGCTGCTAATAAAGTAGTTATTAAGAATGCACCAATCATTGATGTTCCTGCACCCGTTATCGATACTATCACCCTAAGAAACAATTTTATGAACCAACTAAGAACATATAGAGACTTGCTAATGTCTCAATGTGACTGGACGATGATTCCTGATGTTGTGGCATTAAAAGGAACAACTTGGCAAACTTCCTGGGCAAATTATAGACAAGCATTGAGAGACTTACCGGAAGTATATAACACTCAATATCCGAATGAAACTGATGTTAATAACATAGTGTATCCAACTCAACCTTCAGGAGAATAAACTATGCTATTTGAAAAATTGATGGTTACGATTCCTCTGGCATTAACGGTATCACACAATCAATTATATGCTTGGGGTGATAATGCCGCAGGAGAACTTGGTGATGGCACAATTGTAAACAAATCATCACCAGTGCATATTGGAACTAATTCGTGGTCTCAGGTTTCCATTGGTACTTCATTTACACTTGCACTAAAGTCTGACAAAACTTTGTGGGCCTGGGGTTATAACTATTATGGCCAGCTTGGGTTTTCTACAGGTGTATACCATGCAGCGTACTCAACTCCGGTTACAGCAACAAGTCCAGCTACATGGTCAATGGTGGCAGACGGTGCGTCCCACGTTGTTGCTATTAAGTCAGACGGCAGTTTGTGGGGATGGGGTTTAAACACATCTGGGCAAGTTGGTGTTTCATCACTTGTTAACATTTCGTCACCTGTTCTTGTTTCGGGGCCAGCCGGAACTTCGTGGTCTGCTGTTGCTGCTGGGGCCAGCTTTTCGCTTGCTATTACAACAGCAGGAAGATTATATGGATGGGGACAAAACACTTCTGGACAGGTAGGGATAGCTTCGACCGCAACGGTTTCGTCACCTGTTCTTGTTTCAGGACCTGCAGCAACTTCGTGGATGATTGTTGCCGCAGGCGCATCTCATGCTGTTGCCATTACGTCTGCATTAGCACTGTATGCCTGGGGACAAAACACAGCAGGACAGCTTGGTGATAACACATTAACAAGTAAAACATCACCTGTGCTGGTATCTGGACCGGCTGGTGCTTCGTGGTCTGTAGTTGCTGCAGGCTCTTCGCATTCGCTTGGTATTACTACTGTAGGACAACTATATGGATGGGGACAAAACACGTCCGGGCAGGTTGGCATTAATTCTGTTACAACTGTGTCGTCTCCGGTCTTTTTAGCAGCGCCGGCTTCTACTTCTTGGGTATCTGTTGCTGCAGGTTCATCACATTCGCTTGGTATAACAACAACAGGTATTTTGTATGGCTGGGGGCAGAATACTTCTGGTCAACTTGGAATTGCGTCGTTAACAACCAAGTTGTCGCCAGTTATTGTATCGGGCCCTGCGGGCGCGTCGTGGTCTGTCATTGCAGCCGGTTCTAGTTTTTCTTTAGGTATTGCAAACGGTGTTCTTTATGGCTGGGGATTAAACACATCTGGGCAGCTTGGTATCGGGTCGTTAACAACGGTGTCGTCACCGGTGCTGGTCAACGCTGCTGCATCAGGAGCTACGTCTATCAGTGCAGGGTCGTTGTTTGCTTCTAGTATAAATTCTTCACAAATACTCTATTCTTGGGGTGACAACACATACTATCAAGCGTTTCCAATTCTACCATATATTACATCTCCAACTCAAGTTGGGTCATCTTCGTGGACTGTTGTTGCTGCAGGTGCTGCGCACAGCATTGGAATTCTAACTACAGGCGCGTTGTATGCGTGGGGATTAAATACTTCGGGGCAAGTTGGTGTTAATACAATAGTATCAGTATCATCACCTGTTTTAGTTTCAGGACCAACATCTACTTCATGGTCAGCTATTTCAGCTGGTCAATATCATTCCCTTGGTATCACGTCGTCTAATTTCTTATATGGCTGGGGACTTAACACAGCCGGACAAATTGGTATTAATTCCCTTACAACCAAGTCGTCACCGGTTATTGTAACCGGTGTAACTGCTGGTGTAAATTATTCTTGGAAGCAGGTGTCATCCGGCCAACAGTTTACCATTGCTGTTAAATCTGACGGCACATTGTGGTCTTGGGGTGACAACACCTCAGGCGAACTTGGAATTAATACGATTAGTGTTTCGGCCGTGTCGTCGCCTGTTCTAGTGTCAGGTCCTGCAGGAGCATCTTGGTCTACAGTTGCTGCAGGAAAACTTCATGCTCTTGCTATTAACACAGCAGGACAGCTATACGCATGGGGATCTGATACTTACGGTGAAATTGGAAATTTCACATCAGGCATTAACATTTCTTCACCGGTGCTTGTCTCCGGTCCAGTAGGAGCATCTTGGGCAGTAATTTCAGCTGGTACAGAATACTCGCTTGCCATTACAACAACAAGTCAATTATATGCATGGGGTAAAAATATTCAATATGGCAATTTAGGTATTAATAGTCTTATACCAGTGAGCTCACCTGTTCTAGTATCAGGCCCGGTTGGTCTGTCATGGAGTGCTGTAGCAGCAGGTCAAAGTCATACATTAGCACTTACATCAACAGGGGTGTTGTATGCGTGGGGATGGAATGCTTCGGGTCAACTTGGCACAACACAAAACTTTGTTGCTGCAAATTACACAACTCCTGTAACAGCGGTTACAACAAGTCCGGCTACGTGGCTACACATTTCAGCAGCCGACGAAGGCGGTACCACAGGTGGGCATACCCTTGCTATTAAATCAGACGGCACGTTGTGGGGTTGGGGAGAAAATGTCGTAGGAGAACTTGGAAACCTATCAACTACAACCGCTACCCAGCCAGTTCTCATTTCGGGACCTGCAGGCGCGTCTTGGAGTGCAATATCAACTGGGTCAGCGTTTTCTCTTGGAATAACAACTACTGGGGTTCTGTATGGGTGGGGTAATAATACAACTGGCCAGCTTGGCATCGGGTCAGCAACAACATCAACATCATCACCGGTTGCAGTTGCTACACCGTCGGCTGTATATTCATGGACGCAAATTTCTGCTCAAAACCAAGGATTACATTTTTTAGGTATTAGATCAGACGGAACTTTATGGGCGTGGGGGGTGAATGGCAACGGTCAGTTGGGTATCAACAGCACAACTTCACCTATATCATATCCTACTTTAGTTTCAGGTCCAGCGGGAGCATCATGGTCGGTTGTTGCTGCTGGGTCTTCGCATTCTCTAGGCATTACATCCGCAGGCTGGTTATACGCTTGGGGTTATAATCTGACAGGCGCTGTTGGCAACTTGTCTACAACAGATGTATCGTCGCCGGTGCTTGTTTCAGGGCCAACAGGCGCGTCGTGGTCTGTTGTTTCAGGCGGTCAAAATCATGCGGTTGGTATTACAACCACTGGTCTTCTTTATGCGTGGGGTTATAATGGCTACGGTCAGCTTGGTATTAATACGATTAGTGTTCCGGCTATGTCGTCGCCTGTTCTAGTGTCAGGTCCTGCAGGAGCATCTTGGTCGGTTGTA
>Ga0214164_1000237_pt1 | contig 38472 bp, 42 predicted proteins | sample TroBogepilimnion_13_FD_153003 | JGI IMG/M metagenome (GOLD analysis project Ga0214164, IMG submission 153003) | Freshwater microbial communities from Trout Bog Lake, WI - Practice 03JUN2009 epilimnion v4 | ecosystem: Environmental > Aquatic > Freshwater > Lake > Epilimnion/Euphotic zone ...
GTCTCTTTGCTTATGTCGCCGATTGAAACCCCAATCCGACCGCGAACTAATTTCCCGTTTGCCCTTAACTGATCAGCAACGCGCATTGCCTCATCAATGGGAATGGCAAATGAAATTCCCATATAACCACCAGAGCGACTAAAAATTTGTGAGTTAATACCAATGACTTGCCCAGCGGTATTGAGTAAAGGTCCGCCAGAATTTCCTGGATTAACGGCTACATCAGTTTGAATAAAGGGTAAGTAATCGCCAGTATCACGGCTTTTCGCTGAGACAATGCCAGCTGTGACAGTATTTTCCAAGCCAAAAGGTGACCCAATCGCTAGCACCCACTCGCCAACCCGAACCTTAGAAGAATCTCCCAGTGGTAGTTTAGGTAAGCCACTGGCCTCAATTTTAATTAGCGCGACATCGGTACGCTTATCGGCACCCAATAATTTTGCTTTTAATTCACGCTTATCGGTTAAGGTGACATAAATTGTTTCTGCACCCTCGATGACATGCGCATTGGTAAGAATATAGCCATTGGCATCAATGATAAAGCCCGAGCCGACGCCACGATCATTTTCTTGGGGCGCTCCAGGACGATTCTGGCCTGGGTTAGGCGCTTGATTTGGTCCCTTAGGTGAACCAGGCATGCCCGGAATATTGGGAAAAGGAATACCGAAAAAGCGTCGAAAAAACTCTTGCTGCTCATCCGTACCGCCGGGGCCATTAGCACCCGCTTGTTGCACGGCGACTTTTTCAGTGGTACGAATATTCACTACAGCCGGACTGGTTTTTTCGACTAAATCGGCAAAATCAGGGATCGCCACCCGGGGAGCTTGCGCCAAAGCAAGCGGCGTAAAAGGCGCTGGTGCAAAGCCAATCATGGCAATAACACTGAGGGTATGAAGTAATAATTTTTTCATCAGGACCAACTTAGTAGGAAACTTTGTAGCGAAATTCGTCAAGCGAAGATAACTCTATATCAGGACAACTTACCAAAAATCAAGGTGCCGTTAGTACCCCCAAAACCAAAGTTGTTTTTCACTGCATAGTCGATCGATAGATCCCGCGCTGTATTGGCGCAGTAGTCCAAATCGCACTCGGGGTCTTGATTAAAAATATTGATGGTGGGTGGTGATTTTTGATGATGCAAGGCTAAAACAGTAAAAACCGCCTCTAAGCCGCCAGCACCCCCCAATAAATGGCCCGTCATCGACTTGGTGGAGTTAATAACGACCTTTTTGGCATGATCGCCCAAGGCAGCTTTAATGGCCTCAGTTTCATTTTTATCTCCCAGCGGAGTGGATGTTCCATGCGCATTAATGTAATTAATTTGGTCTGGGTTTAAGCCTGCATCGTGCAAAGCGTTCAACATGCAACGGCGTGGGCCATCCATATTGGGGGCAGTCATATGAAAAGCATCCCCGCTCATTCCAAAGCCGACGAGTTCGCAATAAATCTTGGCGCCACGTGCACGAGCCTGCTCATATTCTTCTAAGACTATGACGCCGGCACCTTCACCCAGCACAAAACCATCGCGATCCTTATCCCAGGGGCGTGAAGCGGTAGTTGGGTCATCATTGCGGGTTGAAAGCGCGCGGGCTGAAGCAAAACCACCGACGCCTAAAGCGGAAATAGTTGACTCGGCACCACCTGCTAGCATGACATCTGCATCACCTGCTTGAATTAAACGGGCCGCCAAACCAATACTATGTAGACCGGTAGTACAGGCAGTAGCAGCTGCAATATTGGGTCCTTTTAAATTAAATAAAATACTTAAATGGCCTGAAATCATATTAATGATTGAGCCAGGCACAAAGAAGGGAGAAATCCGTCGCGGGCCGCGGGCTAAAAGCTCGGCACCGGTATTTTCAATCATCGGCAGTCCACCGATTCCCGAACCCACCATGACACCAATCCGCTCGGCATTCGCTTCGCTTACTTCAATGCCACTATCTCGTAATGCCTGAGTTCCAGCAGCAATACCATAGTGGATGAAATGGTCCATATGGCGAGCCTCTTTAGCAGAGACGTAATCTTCAATATTAAAATCTTTAACTTCACCCGCAAAATGGACACTCTGCGGGGCATGATCAAACTTAGTAATTGTAGCAATGCCGGATTTACCAGCAAGTACATTCGACCAAGCAGTTGCGACAGAATTTCCAACTGGAGAAATAAGACCTAAGCCAGTGACTACGACCCGGCGTTGGTGTTTTAAAGCAGTCACAGCGAGTCCAAATAATTAGCCCTGTGATGCTTTAGATTTTGCGAAATCGATCGCAAGCTGAACAGTCGTAATTTTTTCAGCCTCTTCATCTGGTATTTCAATGCCAAACTCATCTTCTAAAGCCATTACCAACTCTACTGTATCAAGTGAATCAGCGCCGAGGTCATTGACAAAAGAAGATTCATTCTTAATATCTGCTTCTGGTACGCCCAACTGCTCAGCAACAATTTTCTTAACACGTTGTTCGATGTTGTCCATCAAGTCCCCCTAGGGTAGTAAAAAACAATTTAGGGATTTTATCAGTTTGGCAAGACCACCTGCCGATTACCGCGCCCGGCCTCTAAAACCCCATACTATAAATCAGGCTAAATACAGGCCCCCATTGACGTGGAGGGTATTTCCCGTGATATAACCCGCAGCTCCTGAAGCTAAAAAGACCACTGCCTGCGCCACATCTTCTGGGCTCCCTAAACGGGCCAAGGGAATGTTCGCTTTCAGGGCATTTTGTTGCTCTTCACTTAAGGCGCGGGTCATATCGGTCTCAATAAAACCCGGGGCCACGCAATTCACGGTTATGTTGCGACTGCCAATTTCCCGCGCTAATGCCCGAGTCATCCCAGAAACCCCTGCTTTTGCAGCCGCATAATTTACTTGCCCTGGATTACCCATATGGCCGACGATCGAGGTGATATTAATAATGCGCCCAAAACGGGCTTTCATCATTGGTCGCAAGACTGCTTGGGAAAGCCGAAAGACAGCGCTCAAGTTGGTATCAATCACGTCTGCCCACTCCGCAATTTTCATACGCATCGACAGTTGATCACGGGTAATGCCAGCGTTATTCACCAAAATATGAATGCCGCCAAATTCTTTACAAATAGCCTCAATCATTTGCTCGCTAGCAGAAACCTCATTCACATTCAGTATTTCACCCCGCCCACCAAAAGCCTGTAAGCGCTCTGTAATAGCCAATGCACCAGCTGCAGAGGTGGCGGTGCCAATGACTGTAGCGCCCGACTGTGCAAGCTCTAACGCGATGGCTGCACCAATGCCGCGCGATGCGCCAGTAACCAAGGCAATTTGTTTGCTTAGATCAATTTTCATGCTGTTTTTCCTAAAGCGATTTTTACTTCATGAAGGCTTACATCATCAAATAATGCTAAGCCCTGTAATTGAGCGTCAATCCGCTTAGTTAAGCCAGCTAACACTTTGCCTGGGCCGCATTCAACTACTTGAGTAATACCTTGCGCCGCCATCGCTTGAATAATTTCTTGCCAACGCACAGGTTTAGCCGCCTGCCTTACAAGAGCATCTTTAATAGCCTGAGGATCACTCAAGACGCTGACGTCAACATTATTAATCAAAGGAATCGAAGGCGGATGAAAGGTGACTTTTTCTAAGTAGATAGCCAGCTTTTCTGAAGCCGTTTGCAATAAAGAAGAATGGAAAGGGGCTGATACGGATAATGGCAAAGCCCGTTTTGCGCCAGCTGCTTTGAGTAACTCACAGGCTTTGGTGACTGCCGCATTAGCACCAGCTATCACCACCTGACCCGGAGCATTAAAATTGACCGCCTCAACCACTTCATTGGTCAAGGCGCTCGCCTCAGCGCAGACCGCTTGCACTTGGGTACCATCTAAACCTAAAATCGCTGCCATGGTTCCTGTGCCTAAGGGCACTGCAGTTTGCATCGCCTCAGCACGGTAGCGCACGAGTGGCACTGCATCTTGAAAGGAAATGACTTCGGCAGCAACTAAAGCGGAATATTCACCTAAGCTATGGCCAGCAACAAAAGCGGGCTTTACACCGCCAGTTGCTAACCAAGCGCGATAACAGGCAACGCCAGCCACCAACATCACCGGTTGCGTATTGGTTGTCAGTGCCAGAGCCTCAGCTGGACCAGCAGCAATTAATTGCGTGAGATCTTCACCGAGGGCTAGCGATGCTTCAGCAAGGGCAGCCTGCACTTCGGGGCGATCGGCAAGTGAATTAAGCATACCCACTGATTGTGACCCCTGGCCTGGAAAAACGAATGCAAATGTCATTAAATAAAGATCCGCTTAATATTTTAGGACTACTGCACCCCAAGCAAAACCGCCGCCAACACCCTCTAACAAAAGATGCTGACCGCGCTGAATTTGACCATTACGAATCCCAAAGTCTAAAGCCAATGGAATTGAGGCAGCAGACGTATTGCCATGCTCCGCAACAGTCACAATCACCTTATCCATGGATAACCCTAATTTCCGCGCCGTGCCTTCCATAATGCGAATATTAGCCTGATGCGGCACTAGCCAATCAATTTGTTCAGGCCTTAATTGAGCGCGCTCCAAAGCTTCATGAGCAACCTGCTCTAAAACTTTAACTGCAAATTTAAACACCGCCGGACCATCCATAGTTAAGAATGGGGTACCTTCAATGCCGCCGGCAATTGCGCGACCGGGTACACACAAAATGGCGCGTTGCCTGCCGTCCGCATGCAGGGCCGCAGCTAAAATGCCGGGCTCATCTGCAGCCTCTAGCACCACTGCACCAGCACCATCACCAAATAAAACGCAGGTCGTACGATCATTAAAATCTAAGATGCGAGAAAAAATTTCCGCCCCAATGACCAAAACCTTACTGTACGTACCGGCGCGAATAAATGCATCGGCAATGGCGAATGCGTAGGTAAAGCCAGCACACACTGCTTGCACATCAAACGCCGCACAGCCATTATGAATACCCAGTTTGTCTTGAATCACACAAGCTGTACTTGGAAAACCGCCCAAATGATCTGGAGTTGAGCTGGCTAAAATAATTAATTCAATTTGGTCGGCGCGAAGATTGGCGTCTAGCAATGCAGCCTGTGCTGCCAACATGCCTAAGTCACTAGTTAATTCATTGTCAGCGGCAAAATGGCGCGCCGAGATACCACTGCGCGTTTGAATCCACTCATCACTTGTCTCTATTCCTACTTGCGCTAAACGTGCAGCTAAATCAGTATTACTTAAGCGTTGTGCGGGTAAATAACTTCCTGTGCCTGCAATGCGTGAGTATAAAGACCTTGGGGTCATTGCGTCACCTGCGCACTAAATGCTTCGGCAATGCGCTCAACCATGCGATTCTTGCCAGCTTCATACGCACGCTCCAGAGCGGCAGCAAACGCAAGGCGATCGGCCGAGCCATGGCTCTTAATCACGCAACCGCGCAAACCGAGCAGCACTGCACCGTTATAACGCCGATGATCAACCCGATTTTTGACCCGCACTAATGGCAGCATGGCACACAAGGCCATGAGCTTGGTTAACCAAGAGCGATTAAATTCAGTGCGGATCATGCCAGTCATCATTTTTGCCAGCCCTTCGCTCGCCTTTAAAACAATATTACCAACAAAGCCATCGCAAACGACAATATCCACAGTACCTTTAAAAATATCATTGCCCTCGACATTGCCAAAGAAGTTTAACTGGCTATTACGCAATAATTCGCCAGCTTCCTTAACGACCTCATTACCCTTAATTACTTCCTCACCAATGTTTAGCAACCCAATTGTTGGCGAAGACTTGCCATCAACTACGCGTAACATCACATCAGCCATTTGCGCAAACTGTAATAAATTCATCGGCAAACAATCGGCATTAGCGCCCAAATCGAGCACTGTAGTACCAGTACCTAATTCATTGGGTATGGCGGTAGCAATCGCCGGGCGATCAATCCCATCGAGGGTTTTCAGCAGATAACGTGAAATAGCCATCAAAGCGCCAGTGTTTCCAGAAGAAATAACCGCTTCGGCTCGGCCTTCTTTTACTTGCTCAATGGCGAGACGCATCGATGAATTTTTTTTGCGCCGCAAAGCAATCTCAATCGGATCATCCATTAGTACTACTTCTTTAGCAGCAACTATCTCAATCCGCGTCATTAACTCCGGTGCCGCCTTAGCTAACGCTTGCGCAAGTAACTGTGGGTTACCTACTAAGATAATTTGGGCAGAGGTATGTGCTTGGAGAAAATCGAGAGACGCAGGCACCGTAACTGCTAGCCCATGATCTCCGCCCATTGCATCCACTGCAATCCTGACGTTTATCAGAGAATTCATGGGCGCTGGGGTTACCAAATTTGCTTAACCAAGAAAAAAGCGGCCAATTTAAAGCCGCTTCAATTGATTAAATGAAAAAATTAATCGTTCTTTGTTTTAACCACTTTCCGGCCACGGTAAAAACCGTTGGGGGAAATGTGATGACGCAAATGCGTTTCGCCGGTGGTTGCTTCAACTGCTAATGCGCCAACGGTCAAAGAATCATGGGCGCGGTGCATGCCACGCTTTGAGGGGGATTTTTTATTCTGCTGAACGGCCATATTGGACTCCTAAACAAGGGGGCATTCTAGCATAAAAACGCCCCTAAATACGGGATTCTGGGCAATGATGGGCAGACGTTGCGGGCCTTAATAAACCTAGCCAAGAGAGCTATTTCTTGATATTTTTCAATAACTTAAAGGGGTTTTCGGGCTCTTCAATTATACCCAACAAGGGGCTTATGGAACAGCTGGCTGCAGGGTGTTTTGGCACCAAGGGCAAGGATAAAAGAATTTCATCTTCGATTAGCGCCAATAAGTCGAAATGGGTGCTGCTGACCAAGGGATCAAAAAGGTCATCTTCAATTGGATAGGCATCAGCAGCTGCTTCATTGGCAACAAAAATAAATAAGCGCTCCACATTCAATGCATACTGAAAAGCCTGTAAACACCGCTGACACGTCATAGATACTTGCCCCTTAAGCTGCAAACGCAAAGTGTGCTCGAGAGCGCCTGCCTGGTTAGCCGTAAACTGGGTTTGGATTTGCCAATCAAAGCCATCATCTGGATTACTGATAACCAGCTCTAGAGCCACGCGGGGCAAGGCACCTCCTGACAGCTTACCCTCACCATGGTAGGTCTGTAGAGCACAAAAATCCACCGCCCGTAATGCTTGCGCAGTTGCAGAAAGTACAACTTCAGGTAAAACTTGTTTACGATTCATCTCATCAGTCTAATTCAAGGCGCTATTTTTCATGACTAATTCCGTCGTCGCAACGCACCCAGCGCCAATCATTTTGGCCTCAAGTTCGCCGTATCGCCGTGAGTTACTTGGCCGTTTGGGCTTACCTTTTAGCTGTCAAACACCTGCAGTTGATGAAACCCCCTTACCCCATGAAACTACCCTTGCTCTGGCCTTGCGTTTGGCTGAACTGAAAGCAAGGGTGATAGCACAGCAGAATCCGGACGCATGGGTGATAGGCTCAGATCAGGTGGCTGATTTATTTGGCGCGGTATTAGGCAAACCAGGTAATTTTGAGCGGGCCTTAGCCCAATTGCAGTTGATGCGTGGCAATCCTGTTCAGTTTCATACGGCACTATGTGTCATGCGCGATGGGCAGCACACGACCCTGAGCGTGCCAACCACAGTGCAGTTTCGCGATCTACCGGATGCGATCTTAGAGGCCTACTTACATACTGAGCAACCCTATGATTGTGCTGGTAGCGCAAAAGTAGAGGGTCTTGGCATAAGCCTACTTGAATCTGTGCAAAGTGACGATCCCACTGCCCTCATTGGTCTGCCACTCATTGCTTTAAGTGGCTTATTGCGTAATGCGGGCTTTGAACTGCCTGCAAAACCATTGGTACACAATCAATAAATGGCTAGCGGTACACTTTTTCTTATCCCCAATACCTTGGGCACAGAAGATCGTCTCGAGCAATTGTCATGGGTTTTACCTGCAGCGACGATCACTCAAGCGGCTGAGTTGAAATACTGGATAGTCGAGAATGCCAAAACTGCGCGGGCTTTTTTAAAAGCCGTTGATTCTGTTTCATCGCTCTGCACGCCATTGCAAGAATTAGTCCTGTTGGAATGGCGTGGCGCAGCGCAGAATGCAAAATATAATTCGCAAACACGGCCTGAAAGTTTGTTACAAGCCTTAGTGGATGGGCACAATATGGGGCTTATGTCAGATGCAGGAGTACCTGGCGTAGCAGATCCTGGAGCCGAATTAATTTTGGCTGCGCATGATTTGGGTGCAACCGTAAAGCCTTTAGTTGGCCCTAGCTCGATTTTGTTAGGACTGATGGCAAGTGGTTTAAATGGCCAACAATTTGCCTTTCAAGGCTATTTACCCAATCAAAACCAAGAACGCATTACTCGCCTCAAGCAACTAGAAGCGGAATCACGGCGCTTGCAACAAACGCAAATGTGGATCGAAACACCCTATCGCAATGCTGCAATGTACGACGCTTGCCTGCAAGCATTATCTGCAGAAACCCGTTTATGTATTGGCGTCGATTTGAGTCTCGCGAGCGAATCGATTCATACTTACACGCTCTCGGAGTGGCGGAAACGCTTCCCTAGTGAAAAAATGTCAAATGAATTACAAAATCGCCCAGCGATTTTTTTATTATTGGCATAAATGCGCAGCAAAAAAAACGAAAGCCTTATTTCAGACTAGCATCTTTCATTAGCGCTTGACCCATTGAAGTGCCCATTTCTGCGCCAAATTTTTTAGCGACCCGTTCAGCAAAATTTTCTTTCAAGGTGTAATCCAAAACATCCGGGGCCTTAAAAATATCGCGTGCGACTGAATCCACACTACCAAAACCATCGGCCAGGCCTAATTGAACTGCCTGCTCTCCATTCCACACCCGGCCGGAAAATAATTCTGCATTTTCTTTCAAGCGTGAGCCGCGGCCCGCTTTCACAACCGTAATGAATTGCTGATGAATTTGATCTAACATCGATTGCACCATCTCGACCTGTTTCGGATTTTCTTTGCTAAATGGATCGAGCATGCCTTTATTCGAGCCAGCCGTGATCAAGCGGCGCGAAATCCCCAATTTATCCATTAATCCAGTAAAGCCAAAGCCTTCCATGACCACGCCAATGGAGCCGATTAAGCTCGCTTTATCAACTAAGATTTTGTCGCCTGCTACTGCCACGTAATATCCACCGGAAGCACAAATATCTTCTACTACTACGTAAAATGGTTTTTGCGGGTACAAAGCCCGTAAACGCCGAATCTCATCATTGATCATCCCAGCCTGCACTGGTGATCCGCCCGGGCTATTAATACGCAATATCACGCCGGCACTACTGGTATTTTCAAAAGCTGCATCGAGGGCGGCGTTCACATCGATTGCATTCGCTGTCGCAGTTGGCGAAATGATGCCCTCCAAACTAATTAAAGCAGTGTGCTTTTCAACATTCATCCCCCGTCCTGGTATATGTAAATCAAATACCTGGGCAATGATGCCAACAACTAACAGCAGTAGCGCTAAGCGGAAAATTGTTTTCCAGCGCCTAGCTTTACGCGTTTCTTTTAAATTTTCAAGCAGTAAATGCTCCAGAGCCTGTCGCTCCCAGTTTTCCTTCTGATCCATCACCGCTGTACTTTCTTGGTTAAGTTCGCACTATTTTCATACAAATGTTGCTTGCACCACTGCGCTAATTCGTGAACGTTATCAACGCAAATTAAGGCGTTAGCAGCGCGCAGCTCTTCTGGTGGATGAGCACCATAAGTCACGCCAACACTGTCAACTCCCGCATTTTGCGCCATGAATAAATCATGCGTGGTGTCGCCAATCATTAACATGCGTCGCAATGGTACTTGCAAAATATCAGATAACTCTAACAGCATTGCTGGATTCGGTTTCGAGGCGGTTTCATCAGCAGTACGGCTAGCATGAAATAGTCCATCTAGTTGATGAAAATCCAATGAGCGATCTAAGCCACGACGTGATTTACCGGTTGCTACCGCTAATAAGAACCCAGCTTGGCGGAGGTGTTCGAGCAATTCACGAATCCCGATAAACAAATGTAATTCATGATCGCGGGCTAAATAATGAAACCGAAAACGCTCTACTAGTGCTGGATAACGTGCAGGCGCAATACTAGGTACAGCGCGCCGCAAAGAATCGTTGATGCCCAAACCAATCACTGAACTAGCTAAAGTATCGTTAGGTTCTGCTAAATCCAAATCTCGACAAGCCTGTTGGATGCATTGCACGATGGTTGGAGTTGAATCCATCACGGTGCCATCCCAATCCCAGACAATTAAATCGTAACGTCGTTCTCGGTCCTGCTGCAGCATGTTGTTCAAACGGGCATTCCTTCACCAACCTAAAATTAAATAACTTCTCACTATACCGATTTGTCGCTTAGGGCGTTGCTACTTTGTCGTTGATGACTGTGCCGATCTTCAGCGCCTTTAATAAGGCGTTGAACTCGGCCGGTAGAGGCGACTCAATGCGCATTTTGGCGCCGGTGCGCGGATGAATAAAGCCGACCAAATGGGCATGCAAATACAACCGTTTGGATTTTAAGCGGCGATCTTCCTCTTCTAGCCCATACTTGTCATCGCCTAGGATCGGGTGGCCAATACGCTGCAAATGCACGCGAATTTGATGGGTTCGGCCAGTTTTTAATTGGGCCTCTGCTAGGCTAATTGCTATCGCATCACCCTCAAATACCTGTGTAACTCTTACTGCAGTATGACTCGGAAGCCCTTCGGCATCTACCCGAACCCGCCGTTCGCCGTTGGCTAAAAGGTATTTATGTAAGGGAAATTTCAGCTGCATCACCCGTGCGTCGGTGTCAATTTTGCCGTGCGCCATCAACCAATATCGCTTGTCAGTTAAGCCTTCGCGAATTTGGCGGTGCATCTCAACCAAGGCGCTTCTGCGTTTCGCTAATAACAATACGCCCGAGGTATCGCGATCCAGGCGATGAACTAGTTCCAGAAAATGGAGTTCTGGCCTAGTCAATCTCAGCGTTTCAATCACGCCCAAGGCAATTCCTGAGCCGCCATGGACTGCCAATCCTGCTGGCTTATCGATAATTAAGAGTACCTCATCTTCATACAAAATTGGCATCTGGGCTGCATATTGCTGCGCCCGCGCGGCATTTTGACCCGACTGCATGCGCTCCGGTGTGGCAATCCGCACGGGAGGTAAACGCACGATATCGCCCTCAATGAGTCGCGTAGCGGGTTCAGCCCGCTTTTTATTTACCCGCACTTCACCAGAGCGAATCAGGCGGTAAACATGGCTTTTAGGTACGCCTTTGGCCCAACGCAGCAAAAAGTTATCGAGACGCTGACCAGCCTCATCGGGGCCAATGGTTTGTAATACAACGGTTGGCGCAAGCGGCGATTTAGCGGAGGAAATAGAAGTCATGGGTACGCTTATTATGAACTTCTGCCTTATAATCAAGGCACTAGCCAATTTGGCTCAGATTGGGCTCAACTGAGAATATCCACTTGAATGCCTAATCGTGGCGTTGGAGTCAACCATCATAAATAGACTCCCAGGGTTGCCCCTCCCCTGTTTAACGAGGCGCAGGGTTGGCGTGCCGTATGCCGCGACCCGCGATTAGATGACAGTTTTCAGGCGCGCGCCTACATTGATGACCCTAAAGGAGGGTAACTGTGGCGAGCGTTCGGTGTGGCAACGATTCCCAGTAATGGGCTCGATTCGAACTAACTGATTTAGCGCTTAGTTCTCTTTTAAACCACGCCCTGTAGGGGCCAATAGAACCTAGTTCTTTGGATGCCCCTAATTTCATCTCCATCGCGACGCGCATCGACCTCCCGCCCCATTTGGAGAGAATTATGAAACGCATGCTGTTTAATGCAACTCAACAAGAAGAGTTGCGTGTCGCGATTGTCGACGGTCAAAAATTAATCGATATTGATATCGAAGCTGCTGGGCGTGAACAACGCAAAGGCAATATTTACAAAGGGGTAATAACCCGCATTGAGCCATCCTTAGAGGCCTGCTTTGTTAATTATGGTGAAGAGCGTCATGGCTTTTTACCGTTTAAAGAGGTCGCTCGCACCTATTTCAAAGAAGGCGTTGACGTTCGCACTGCATCCATTAAAGATGCCTTGCGTGAAGGTCAAGAAATCATTATTCAGATTGAAAAGGAAGAACGCGGCCAAAAAGGCGCAGCGCTTACTTCTTTTATTTCTTTAGCTGGGCGTTATCTGGTCCTCATGCCTAATAACCCTCGGGGGGGTGGTGTATCCCGTCGCATTGAAGGCGAAGATCGCCAAGAACTCCGTGAAGCCATGGGTCAACTCGAAGTTCCAGAAGGCATGAGCATCATTGCGCGCACCGCCGGAATTGGGCGAGATGCGGTAGAGCTGCAGTGGGACTTGAATTACCTCATGCAGCTTTGGAAAGCCATTGATGAAGCAGCTAAAAGCAACTCTGCGCCGCTATTAATATATCTTGAATCTAGCTTGGTGATTCGTGCGATTCGCGATTATTTCCAACCCGATATTGGCGAAATTCTAATTGATACTGACGATATTTTCGAACAGGCTCAAGCCTTTATGTCGGTCGTAATGCCGGATAACTTACCCCGCGTCAAGCGCTATCAAGATGATGTCCCGCTCTTTTCGCGCTTTCAAATTGAGCATCAAATTGAAACTGCGTACTCGCGTACCGTACCGCTGCCTTCAGGCGGTGCGATTGTGATTGACCATACTGAAGCCTTAGTTTCGGTTGACGTGAATTCAGCTCGCGCCACCAGGGGATCCGATATTGAAGAAACCGCCACCCGCACTAACTTAGAAGCTGCTGAAGAAATTGGCCGCCAAATGCGTTTACGCGATTTAGGGGGTTTAATCGTCATCGACTTTATCGATATGGAGTCTGCGAAAAGTCAAAAAGATGTTGAGAATCGCTTACGCGATGCATTGCGCCATGATCGAGCCCGCGTGCAAATGGGCAAAATTTCTAAATTCGGCTTAATGGAGATGTCACGGCAACGATTGCGACCAGCACTATCGGAAGGTAGTCATGTTACTTGTCCTCGCTGTAATGGCACTGGCCATATTCGCGATACGGAATCATCTGCTTTGCAAGTATTGCGCATCATCCAAGAAGAGGCGATGAAAGACAATACTGCAGCGATTCATACGCAAGTACCTGTTGAAGTGGCAGCTTTTCTTCTTAATGAGAAGCGGGCTGAAGTCATCAAAATTGAAAGTCGTTTTAAGGTCAACGTCTTGATGGTTCCTAATAAACATCTAGAAACACCGCATTACAAGTTAGAGCGCTTACGCCACGATGATCCCCGTTTGGATGATCAAAAAGCCAGCTACATCATGGCACAAGAAGCCGCTACCGAATTAGAAGCCGATACGATTGTGAGTCGTAAAGAGGAGATCAAAGTAAAACCTGAGGCTGCGGTTAAAGGTATTACGCCAAGTCAGCCGGCGCCAATGAACCAACCCCGTGCAGCGCGTGCATCTGCCAGTAATGAAAAAGCAGTGGCAGAATCAAGCGGTGGATTTATGGGTTTCATTAAGAAACTATTTACTTCGACTCCAGAAATAACCGTCGCCACACCTGAAGCACGTCCTCGTCCTAGCGGAGTACGTGAGGGACGCAATGGCAATGAACGTGGTGGTCGCAATCGCCGCGGTCGCAATGAACGTCCAGCAGCAACAACTACTAATGAAACAGGTGCTCCTGCAGAGGCCAATGGGCGTGAAGCAAAACCCCGTCAAGATGGCCGTGGGCGAAACCGTAACAACCGTCCCGAACGTCCAGCCAACCCAAATAGTAACGACAATGCAGAAGGCAGTGCAAGCGCTACTAATGTTACGACGACTGATCTAGCCAGTGCTGATAGCGTCCCCGTAGTTAACGCCAATGGTGAAGAGCGCCCTCGTGGTCGTAATCGCCGTGGGCGCGGTCGCGGTCAACGTGAGCGTGGTGATAATCGTGCTGATACTCCGCCTAATGAAGCCGAACAAAATCCAGTAGTTACCCCTGAAGCCAATGTTGTTTCACCTACAAGCTGGCCACCAGTAGGTATGGCGCATATGGCGGGTAATTCTGCTTCTTTGCCCCTGCACGATCTGCAAAATAATTTAAGTGGTGTACCCATCGCTCAGCCTCCTGCTAGTTTTGTGCCAGCATCGAATACCCCTGCTGTCGTATTACCAACGCAATCACCTTCATTGGCACCGAAGCCTGCCGCTGTTTTACCTAAGGTCTCTTTCTCACGTTTAGAAGAGGCGCCTTTAGTACAAGTGGTGCAATCAGCAGGCATGGTCTGGGTTGGCACTGATGCGTCTAAATTAGCAGAAGCGCAAACACAAATGAATGCCGAACCTATTAAACCGCGAACCGAACGCATCCCTAAGCCACCAATGAACTTACCGAGCGGCCCAATGGTTTTAGTTGAAACGGGTGGCCAAGAAAAAATGATTGATAAAAACTAGCCTGTTATTTTTAGGTTAACTAGGTATAAACTGATTTAGGTATGGTTGATCGAGCCAATCCGCGCATTATTCCCATTAGCAATGCTGTTGGTGCCCAAGCGGCGATTCCAGCAGTATTGCAAGGGGCGCATGCTGAAACGACTGACTTACGTCAGCGGCACTTACGTGATTTACGCATCTCGGTAACCGATCGTTGCAATTTTCGCTGTACGTATTGCATGCCGAAATCGATCTTCGACCAAAATTATCCCTATTTATCTCAAGATGCATTACTGCGTTTTGAGGAAATCACCCGTATGACAAAAATCTTTACTAGCCTGGGCGTGGAAAAAATTCGCCTGACTGGTGGTGAACCGCTTTTACGCAAAAATTTAGAGTCTTTAGTAACAATGCTTGCAGAAGTTCGCACGCCATCAGGACAAAAATTAGACCTTACCCTCACGACCAATGGGAGTCTTTTAAGAAAAAAGGCGCAACAGCTAAAAAATGCTGGCTTACAACGCATCACGATTAGTCTCGATGCACTCAGTGATGTCGTTTTTAAAAAGATGAACGATGTTGATTTTGCAGTTGACGATGTACTAGACGGCATTGAGGCGGCAAAAGAAGCTGGCTTTGAATCCATTAAGGTCAATATGGTCGTCAAAAAAGGGGTGAACGAGCAGGAGATTTTGCCGATGGCACAGCATTTCCGCAATTCTGGCATTACCTTACGGTTGATTGAATTTATGGATGTAGGAAGCTCGAATGGCTGGAACATGGCTGAAGTGATGCCATCCCGCGATGTCATCAAGCTAATAGATGCGCAGTTTCCCTTGCAATCACTAGAGCCAAACTATCTTGGCGAAGTAGCTCAACGCTGGCGCTATGTCGATGGTGGTGGTGAAATTGGCGTTATTTCTAGTGTTACGCAAACCTTTTGCCATACCTGTACCCGTGCTAGACTCTCCACTGATGGGCACCTTTTTTTATGTCTATTTGCACATCAAGGTGTCGATTTCAAATCACTATTACGCTCGGATAAAAGTGACTTAGAAATTGCGAATGCCATCATGAATACGTGGGCTAAACGTGACGATCACTATTCGGAAATCCGCGGTTCACACACGCCATCCGAAAATTCAAGTGGGCGTAAGGTTGAAATGTCTTACATCGGCGGCTAAGATCATTCCTGTATGGCCGCAATCCTAGCTTCATTACCACCTGCAGTAATTACTGGCTTAGTCTTAGCGGGTGGTCGTGCGGAGCGGATGGGTGGCAGTGATAAAGGCCTAATACCCTACCTCAAAAAACCCTTGATCGAAACGGCACTTACGCGCCTCAAGGGTCAGGTTAGCGCCGTTCTCATTAACGCTAATCGCAATCGCACTAATTATGAAAGCTATGGCTACCCCGTTATTGCTGATGACAATCCAACTGAATCAATGCCATCGTATTTTGGCCCTTTAGCAGGTTTTATGTCTGGTCTGCAGCATTGCCAGACTGAATATCTGCTCACGGTACCTTGCGATTCTCCGCTGTTTCCGCTTGATTTAAGTTCCCGTTTAAGTACTGAGTTACTGCGTGGTCAATTTGATTTAGTGTATGCACGTACTGTGGACTCTACAGGACGTCGATGGAATCAAGCCGTTTTTTGTCTGATGAAAAAAACAGTACGCTTGTCGCTTGAACAATTTTTGGCTAGTGGTGAGCGCAAAATTGACCGCTGGTTTGAGCAGGTGAATAGTAGTGCAGTACTTTTTGAAAATCAACAGTGCTTTGCGAATGCCAATACACCTGCAGAATTAGCGTCTCTAGAAGCATTTGCCTACCTCGAAGTGCAAAATAAATCATGACTCTTAATGCCCGTACTGGATCCTTATCTGTTCTCGAGACTCGCCACATTCTCAGCGAATTAATTAAGCAATTAATCGCGAAGGAGTACAAAAAAAATGGGGGTGTCGCGCAGGAAACGATTCAACTTGAAGACGCAGTTAATCGTATTCTGGCCGAAGATTTGTTATCGCCAATGCATGTTCCTAATGCAGATAATTCAGCCATGGATGGTTATGCCTTCAAAGGTGGCAACAATGACCCCAGCAATTCAGAGCAGAAAAAATTAAAAATTGTTGGTACCGCGTTTGCCGGCACACCCTATTTAGGCCAAGTGGGCGTTCAAGAATGCATCAAAATAATGACTGGCGCACTTATGCCTGCCGCATGCGACACCGTCATTCCCCAAGAACTCATTACCGAAATTATCACTAACGCCACGCAAGAAAACGCCTTGCTATTTCCAGCGAATGCCGTCAGGGCGGGAGAAAATCGCCGCTTGCAAGGTGAAGATTTACGTTTGGGTCAAGTTGCCATTCCTGCTGGGCGTATTTTGCGACCATCTGATTTAGGTTTAGCCGCCTCTTTGGGTGTTAAAACCTTATCCGTAAGGCGCAAATTACGCATAGCTATTCTCTCCTCTGGTAATGAATTGCGCAGCCTTGATCAAGCGCTGGATTCGGGTAGTGTTTACGATAGCAACCGCTATAGCTTGATTGGCCTGCTCACCCGTCTCAATTTAGACATTATTGATTGCGGAATTGTGCAAGACGACCCCATCGCCTTAAAAGAAGCCTTTTGTGCGGCGACTCTAAAGGCCGATGTCTTAATTTCATCGGGCGGCGTTTCCGTTGGCGAAGCTGATTTTACGAAGCAAGTTTTGCAAGAATTAGGCGATGTAGGCTTTTGGCAGATTGCAATGCGCCCTGGAAGGCCAATGGCTTTTGGGCTGTTAAAACCTATTTTGAACAACGCCAGCCCGCAAGAACTTCAAAGTAGCACCTTATTTTTTGGCTTACCCGGAAATCCTGTTGCCGTGATGGTGACCTTTTATCAATTTGTGCGTGCCGCGCTACTGCAATTGAATGGTGCCGCCCAGACCACTATTCCTGCCCTTCAGGTCCGGGCCGTTGAAGCCATTCGCAAAAAACCAGGTCGAACCGAATTTCAACGGGGTATTGTTACGCTTGATGACACTGGTCAAGCTACCGTTCGTACTACTGGCAGCCAAGGAGCCGGAATCTTGCGCTCGATGAGTGAGGCCAACTGCTTTATTGTTTTGCCAGCCGAGCAAGGCAATATTGAAGTGGGGGATTTAGTTACTGTAGAGATTTTTGAAGGACTGCTTTAAGATTACGGCATGATGAAATTAACTAAAAAAGAAATAACCTTCCTAGATCCAATGCATACCGCCAAAACCTTGGTTTTGGTTTATTTATGTTTTTCGGTGCCAATCGTCCTTTTAGCCCTCTTTGTTGCTTTTATTCGTGATGGCGCAATTCCAGGCTTTACGGTGCTGTCTGCCCTTATTCTCAATGCGATCCTTGGCTTTGGTTTGCTGTGGGTCGCTTGCAAGGTTTATAACTGGGTTGCCAATAATTTTGGTGGCATCGAATTGGCCCTGAAAGAAGTCCCGGAAGAAATCGACGACTAACCCTTGGTCGAGCAGATCCTCTCGGCCAATTGGTGCAAAAAATTACTTCAAGACTTCGGGGTTAATCAAGCTTGGCGGTCTGCCGCCTGCTAAAGCAGAGCGCACATTTTGAATCGCTAATTCAACCATGGCGCGGCGCGTTTTTTCTGTGCCACTGGCAATATGCGGCGCTAAAACCACATTACTCAGTTTTAATAAATCAGGATGTACTACGGGCTCGCCCTCAAACACATCTAGACCAGCGGCAAAAATTTTCTTCTCCCGCAACGCTTGTGCTAAAGCAACATCATCAACGATCCCGCCACGCGCAATATTGACCAGTGTCGCCGTTGGCTTCATGAGCGCAATTTCTTTTGCGCCAATCGTGTGATGATTTTCAGCAGAATAGGGTAAAACTAAAATAACGTGATCAGCTTGACGTAGCAAGCTCTCCTTGTCAACATAGGTGGCGCCACAGGCCTTTTCATCAACCTCAGGTAAGCGCCGACGATTGTTATAAATCACTTTCATGCCAAAACCTAAAGCCCGTTTTGCAATGCCTTGACCAATTCGGCCCATACCAATAATACCCAATGTACTGCCATGAATATCCATTCCTAAAGGGTTGTGGGTAATCGACCATTGGTCCCACTTACCATTACGAATCCAATGTTCAGACTCAGTCACACGCCGAGCTGTTGCCATTAGTAGAGCAAAGCCAAAATCGGCGGTGGTATCCGTTAAGACATCAGGCGTATTTGTCGCCATAATACCTGCGGCAGTAATTGCTGGTACATCAAAATTGTTATAACCGACTGAGATATTGGCAACAATTTTTAATTTTTTTGCCTGGGCTAATGCGTTCGCATCGATACGCTCGCTGCCAGCTACTAGGGCCGCATCGACTTCACTTAAGTATTTTTGTAGCTCGGCTGGCGTGAAAACGCGATCGGCCTGATTATCGATGACTTCAAAAGATTGACGTAACCCAGCCAAGGCATCTGGGAAAATGGACCTTGCGACTAAGATTTTGGGGGGTTGGATTGTATTCATCCCTGAACTTTACAACAAGCTGGAAATTCGGGTGGTCTGCGCTTTAAGCCCCATTTCAGCTAAAATGAAGTATCTGCCATTTATAGGCTTTTATTGACCCAGCTAAAATTATGACTTACGTTGTCACCGAATCCTGCATCCGTTGTAAATATACCGATTGTGTTGATGTTTGCCCAGTCGACTGTTTCCGCGAAGGCCCCAATTTTCTCTCAATCGATCCCGATGAGTGTATTGATTGTGCTGTTTGCGTTCCTGAGTGCCCAGTCAATGCTATTTATGCAGAAGATGATGTCCCCGGAGATCAGCAAGCGTTTATTCAGCTCAATGTTGAACTCTCACGCCTTTGGCCTTCAATCACTAAATCTAAGGCCCCTCTACCCGATGCCGATGAATGGCAAGACGTTAAAGATAAACTGAACGAATTAGTTAAGTAAACCAGCGACCGTATTTTTTAGGACTATTTGTGTCACTCCCTCCCATTGAAGCTGATGCCGTCATTATTGGCGCCGGACCCGTTGGACTTTTTCAAGTCTTTGAGCTGGGCTTGTTAGAAATTAAAGCGCATGTTATCGATTCATTGCCAGTCGTCGGTGGTCAATGCGTTGAGTTATATCCTGATAAACCGATCTACGACATTCCAGCTGTACCGATGTGCACTGGACAGGAACTCACTGATAATTTAATGAAGCAAATTGAGCCATTTGAGGCACAGTTTCACTTGGGACAAGAAGTGACTGCAGTCCAAAAGCGTAGCGATGGCCGCTTCGATCTGGCTACTTCAATGGGCACTCAATTTATTACCAAAACGATTTTTATCGCTGCTGGTGTAGGCTCTTTTCAAGCACGCACAATTAAGATCGATGGCATTGAAGCATTCGAAAATAAACAATTGTTTTATCGCGTCAAAGATCCGGTGCAGTTTACTGGTAAAAATATTGTCATTTGCGGTGGTGGCGATTCTGCTCTCGACTGGGCGCTGAATTTTGTTGGTAAGGCTGAAAGTGTTATCTTAATTCATCGCCGCGATGGCTTTAAGGCAGCTCCTAGCTCGGTTGCCAAAATGAAAGACTTATGCGCCAACTTCGAAATGCAATTTGAAGTGGGGCAAATTACTGGCTTTGAAGAGCAAGCTGGAAAACTAAGCGAAATCAAAGTGACGGGTAGTGACGGCGTTACGCGCCGGATGCCACTCGACGCCCTGCTGGTGTTCTTTGGCTTGTCCCCCAAATTAGGTCCAATTGCCGAATGGGGTTTAGGCATCGATCGTAAACAACTCACTGTTGATACTGAGCGCTTTGAAACCACCATTCCAGGCATTTTTGCAGTGGGCGATATTAACGTTTATCCCGGGAAGAAAAAACTGATTTTGTCGGGCTTTCATGAGGCCGCCTTAGCAGCATTTGGTAGCGTGCAATACATTTATCCCGATAAAAAAGTGCACTTGCAATACACCACGACTTCAACTAAGCTGCATAAAGTGCTTGGTGTTGAATCGCCGGTTTTTGATTAATCATCTGCAGACTGTCGCTGATGCGCCAATACCATGACTTAATGAAAGCAGTATTGGTGCAAGGGGTTGATAAAGCCGATCGCACGGGTACTGGTACTAAATCGATTTTTGGCTATCAAATGCGTTTCGATTTGGCTGCAGGTTTTCCCATGGTTACTACCAAAAAACTTCACCTCAAATCAATTGTGTATGAATTACTGTGGTTTCTGAATGGCAGTACGAATAACCAATGGCTGAAAGACCGCGGCGTGTCTATTTGGGATGAGTGGGCTGCACCCGATGGCGAACTAGGTCCTATTTATGGCTATCAATGGCGCTCATGGCCAACACCAAACGGTCAACATATTGACCAAATTCAAGAGCTTATGGCAACCTTACAATCTAATCCCGACTCACGCCGGATGATTGTCTCGGCGTGGAATGTTGCTGATATACCGCGTATGGCGCTTGCCCCCTGTCATGCCTTCTTTCAATTTTATGTCGCGAACAATAAGCTATCGTGTCAACTCTATCAGCGTAGTGCTGATATTTTTCTTGGTGTGCCTTTTAATATAGCCAGTTATGCAGTCCTTACCCATATGGTGGCACAGCAAGCGGATCTAGAGGTCGGCGACTTTATTTGGACTGGTGGCGATTGTCACCTCTATAACAATCATTTAGCCCAAGTTGAATTGCAACTAGCCCGCGAACCATTTCCCTTGCCAACACTACAAATTCGTCGTAAGCCCGCTTCTTTATTTGACTATGAGTTTGACGATTTTGAGGTGATTGGATATCAGTCGCACCCCCATATCAAGGCACCTGTCGCCATCTAAATCAAAGTAAATATGACTAAACCCGCTATTGCTTTTATCGTTGCTCGCACCCGTAATCACGTCATTGGCAAAGATAATCAAATTCCGTGGAAGATTTCTGCCGACTTACAATTCTTTAAACGTGTCACTATGGGACACCCCATTATTATGGGACGAAAGACGTGGGATTCCATTGGTCGACCATTGCCAGGGCGACGTAACTTGGTTGTCAGTCGCAACCTCAACTTGCAATTAGCTGGGGCAGAGGTAGTTCATTCTCTAGAGGATGCGCTTAAGCAGCTTGCTGACGTACCACGTGTATTTATTATTGGCGGCGAACAATTATTTAAGCAGGCGTTTGCAGAAGCAGATCAACTCTACCTCACCGAAATAGATTTAGAGGTTGCCGGCGATACTTTTTTTGAAGTTCCTGACCCACAAAATTGGCAGGAAGTTGAATGTGTCGAAGGTCAAGAAGGTGAAATTCGTTTCCGTTTTTTAACCTTAGAGCGAAAAAAATAGTTGCGCGCAGTAATACGCCTCCTTATTTACCACCAATCGTCATTGACCCAATTAAGAGCGAGCCTGTTTCTTTCGAACCTCGTACTAAAACATCACTGCCTACCATTTGAATATCGAGTAACATCTCCCGTAAATTACCAGCAATGGTAATTTCTTCAACTGGATACTGAATCTCTCCCCGCTCGACCCAATAACCAAAGGCGCCGCGCGAGTAATCACCAGTGACATAATTGACTCCTTGACCCATTAATTCGGTAACGAGTAAGCCAGTACCCATCGCTCGCAGCAGTCCAGGCAAATCACCAGCAGCGGTGTTAGTGCTAGAGAGGCGCAAATGATGCGAGCCCCCTGCATTGCCAGTACTTTGCATCCCTAATTTCCGCGCGGTGTAGGTCGATAAAAAATAGCCTTGCAAAACGCCGCTTGCGACTACCGAACGTGCCTGCGTGCGCACACCCTCTTCATCAAATGGAGCGCTCCCGGTAATGCTGGGAATATGAGGATCTTCATACAAATTTAAATGGGCTGGAAAAACAGCTTTACCGAGGCTGTCGAGTAAAAAACTGGAGCGCCGATATAAGGCGCCGCCAGATACGGCTTGAACAAAGGAGCCTAACAAACCAGCGGCTACGGGCGCCTCGAAAATAACGGGGCAGCGCCGAGTGCGTATGGATCGCGCTTGTAAACGCGCTAAAGCACGCTGAGCGGCATAACGTCCAATTTCAGCAGGCGGCGCTAATTGCGCTGGAATACGTGAGCTCGAATACCAATCATCACGCTGCATCGTGGGGTTTTTTCCGGTTGAACTAGCAATGGGTGCACAGGAAATAAAGTGGCGTGAATAGGGGTAGCCGCCTAAAAATCCTTGGCTACTCGCCAAAATAAAATGGCCTTGATGCGTTGATACTGAAGCACCATCACTATTTTGAATTTGTGGACTCACTGCAAACGCTGCTGCTTCAGCAGTGCGTGCTATTTCAATTGCATCAATGGCTTCAATTTCCCAAGGATGAAATAAATCGAGATTGAGTGGATTTTTTTCGAGCAAATCATATTCAGGTAAACCTGCGCAATCATCTTCGGCAGTATGTTGGGCAATATGAAAAGCAGCTTCAACGGTAGCCCTGAGTGAGCTTGGTGAAAAGTCGCTAGTGCTCGCATTGCCGCGGCGTTGCCCTAAATAAAGGCTTACCCCCACTTGTTTATCGAGGCTTTGCTCAATTGTCTCAATTTCACCTTTACGGGTCGTGACAGCTAACCCGTGGCCCTCTGAGATCTCTGCCACCGCATCACTGGCCCCCAAACGACTGGCTTCTGCCAGCATAAATTGCACAATTAATTGAAATTGCTCAGATGTATATGTAAACATACCCTAATAATAGCTAGAATAGCGTAATGAAGCACACCGAAGCTTGGCGACGCAGCTCGCCAAATGAACTTAAGATTGGCTTGGTCTCGATTTCTGACCGTGCCAGCCAAGGGGTATATACCGATGAAGGTATCCCTGCCTTGCGTGCTTGGCTTGATAGTGCCCTGCTCTCACCCCATGTTTTTATCGAACGCCTTATTCCCGATACCCAAGAGTTGATTACCGTAACCTTAATTGAGTTAGTTGATGAATATGCTTGTGACTTAGTGCTCACTACAGGGGGCACTGGACCATCTCGGCGAGATATTACGCCGGAAGCAACTTTAGAGGCGGGCACAAAAATAATGTCTGGATTTGGAGAGCAAATGCGGCAAATTAGCTTGCATTTTGTTCCTACTGCTATTCTCTCGCGGCAGCTTGCGGTTCTGCGCGAAATTGATGACCACACGGCATTAATTATTAATTTACCAGGGCAACCAAAGTCAATCAAAGAAACGCTGGAAGGCCTTAAGGATGCTGAGGGCAAAGTACTTGTCCCAGGTATTTTTGCTGCGGTGCCTTATTGCATCGACCTCATTGGTGGACCCTATATGGAAACCAATGAAACGGTAGTGAAAGCTTTTCGACCGAAAAGTGCGCTGAAAAAATAGTGGTTGCCGCGATGCTGCACTGCTGTTGCGCTAGCTTGCTAATGAGGGGCAATAAAGAATTTTTCGCGGTAATACTTTAATTCTTCAATCGATTCTAAAATATCGGCTAAAGCCGTATGGGCTTGCTGCTTCGCAAAGCCTTTCATTAAATTAGGTTGCCAACGTTTGGCCAATTCTTTAATCGTTGATACATCCACATTGCGATAATGAAAAAAAGCTTCAAGCTTAGGCATATAGCGCGCCATAAAACGGCGGTCCTGACAAATTGAATTGCCACACATTGGAGAAACCCCTGCTTTCAAGTATTGCTTAAGAAAATCGATGGCAGCCTGCTCAACCATGACTTCATCAAAAGTCGAAGCCTTCACTTTATCAATTAAGCCTGATTTACTGTGTGTGCCGGTATTCCAGGAGTCCATACCATCTAAAACCGCATCGCTTTGATGGACCACATAAACAGGTGCGGTAGCTAGTAGGTTCAAGTTCGCATCGGTAATAACGAGGGCAATTTCCAAAATTCGGTCACTTTCGGGTTTAAGACCTGACATTTCCATATCGACCCAAATTAATGACTCGCTAGCAGTGCTTAAGGCAGTTTTTTCACTCATAACTATAATCATCTCATGACCTTCACAATTATCTTCTTGATTGCCTTTTTTCTCAGCTTTGGCATGCGTTACTGGCTTGCTCAGCGCCAGTTGCGCCATGTGGCCCAATATCGTGACGCTGTCCCAACCGAGTTTGCAGCCAAGATCTCCTTAACAGAACATCAAAAAGCTGCCGACTACACCATCGCTAAATTACGCCTAGGGAACCTCGAAAGCATATTGAGCGCCATCGTTTTAATCGCCTTCACGCTCTTGGGAGGTCTTGAATATTTAAATCAAATACTGACACAACAGCTTGGGAATGGCATTTTGCAACAAATCACTTTACTGTGCAGTATCTTCATTATTAGCGGGGTAATCGATCTACCTTTTAGTTGGTACAAACAATTCAAGCTGGAAGAAGCCTTCGGCTTTAATCGCATGACACCAAAACTGTTTTGGCTGGATTTACTGAAAGGCTTAGCCTTGGGTGCTGCTCTCGGACTGCCACTGCTATGGGTAATCCTCAGTTTAATGGCTGAAGCGGGCCCGCTCTGGTGGCTGTGGACTTGGTTTGTCTGGACTGCATTTAATGGTTTGTTACTGTGGCTCTTTCCAACTTTTATTGCGCCACTCTTTAATAAATTTAAAGCGCTTGAAGATGGCCCCCTCAAAACCCAAATTGAACAACTCCTAAAACGCTGTGACTTTGCTAGTCAGGGTCTCTTTGTGATGGATGGTAGTACGCGTAGCGCCCATGGCAATGCCTATTTCACGGGAATTGGTAAGGCGAAGCGGATTGTCTTTTTCGATACGCTAATTGAGAAACTAAATCCAGGTGAAGTCGAAGCGGTTTTAGCGCATGAGTTAGGCCACTTCAAACGTAAACATATTCGCAAACGCTTATTGGTGTCATTCGCTCTTAGCTTAGTGGTGCTGGCACTCTTAGGCTGGCTGAGCGCACAACCCTGGTTCTATATTGAACTGGGCGTGACTCCGAGTCTTGTTGGATATAACGGTGGTTTAGCACTGGCCTTATTTATGTTGGTGTCACCCGTATTTGGATTTTTCCTCACCCCGCTTAATAGCCTGGCTTCCCGTAAACATGAATATGAGGCGGATAACTTTGCAGCCGAAAAATCGTCTGCTAGCGACTTAATTTCTGCTTTAGTAAAGCTGTATCAAGACAATGCTTCAACCCTAACTCCCGATCCCATCTATACCGCCTTCTATAGTTCACACCCTCCTGCGCCCCTGCGGATTGCTAATTTACAGCAATGCCACTAATCCTATCTTGAGTCCAATGGCCTGCGTTCTATGTCAATTAGTCGCGCCCTACTAATAGCCTCGTATGGTAGGCATTATTTAGCCCAAACCCTACATCCAGATGGCACCACCTGTCCATCACATAGTGGGCCACTAATCGAAGTGACCACGCCAGGTAAACGCCACTTAGGTGCTGTTGGCGATATTTTGCAATTAGAAAATAGCTCTGCTACCCAAGCGCGCTTAATTGAAATCGAGCCCCGACGTAATTTGCTTTATCGTTCCGATGCCTTTAAAAGTAAATTAATCGCCGCTAACGTTGATCAAATTCTTGTGGTCTTGGCAACTCAACCTGCTTTTTCGCCTGACCTACTAGGGCGTGCAGTAGTCGCAGCAGAGGCCAATCAAATCGGCTTGCATATCTTGCTCAATAAATGTGACTTAAGCGACTCAATTGAAACCGCCCGTAAATTAATTGAACCCTATGCGCGCATGGGTTACCCAGTGAGTGAGGTCTCAGCAAAATTTGATGCCGCATCACTCGAGCGGCTTCATGGCGCGCTTCAAGGAAAAGTCTCTGTACTGGTTGGCCAATCGGGCATGGGCAAATCAAGCCTACTCAATCGCTGGGCACCCAATGCTGCTGCTGTCACCCAAGAGTATTCGGTACGCCTTGATACGGGTAAACATACCACTACTGCCTGTCGCTATTTCGATTTACCTAGCGAATGGGGTATAGCAGATGGCAAATTAGGCGCCCTCATCGACTCACCCGGTTTTCAAGAATTTGGGCTGGCACATTTATCGGTGAGCGAGTTACAACATGCATTTCGCGAGTTCAAAGACTATTTAGGGCACTGTCGTTTTCATAATTGCGCCCATGAAATAGAGCCAGGCTGCGTGATCCGTGAGGCAGTTGCTAAACACCGTATTGCGCCAGAGCGTTTGACTTTATTTCGTCAACTACGCTCAGACTCGCAAACTGCTGATACCCAAATTATGGGTATTTCTACAGCCAAACAGCGATGGTCAACATTGCCAACAAAATCATCAGAGCAATAATCACTCGCCAGACTAAACCAATTGCAGAGCGCAAAGTTCTTTCGCTCGGCTCAAGTCCTACATCGTAAATCGGCGCCTCGCCTGCTTCGGCCATGCGTAAAGCTTCTTCACTATCGGGCTCACATAAAGGCTCACCTAAACGCACCCCTAAAGCGCCACTACCAGCCGCTAAAATCACCGCTGATAATTCATCGGCCCACTTATGGGTGAGATAGCGCCAAGCATAAATAGTGTCTTCAAAATTACCGGCCAAAGCAAAACTCATCGCTGTTAAACGAGCCGGCACCCAATCGAGTACATAAAAAAAATGGCGCGCTGCCGCTTCTAAATGGAGTGAATTTGGTACGTGCTTACCCCAACGCTCGGCTGCCATATCGGCTAAACGATATAAAACTACACCGCCGGGTCCAAGAGGCATCAGAAACCAAAAAAATACGCCGAATACATGGCGATGCGAGCCAATAATGGCTTTTTCTAAAGCTAGCGAAATAATCTCAATTTCGTTTAAATGGGCAACTACTAAATCGGGGCCATACCACTCAGCCAATGCGAGGCGTGCCGCGGGCAGATCATGGTTTTGAATGGCTTGATGAACCGCAGTAAAGGAATGGCTAAATTGACGAAAACCAAAAAACCAATACACAATTAAAACGTTCCAGAAGAAAGCCAAAATTGGATACGTCATCATACAAGCGACATGAATGATAAAAACTAAGAAGGTCGGCAAAATAAATGCGATTAAGCACGCTAGACGAGCCCCAACTGGAGTGGCGCCTTGACCCGTTTTGCCGCTAAATTCTTTGGCTACCCAATCTAACCAAGCAACACTCCACCGACGCACCCAATGCTGCGCAGTGACTGGTCGATATTGCTCGGCAATGAGAGCGAAGAGAATAGAGAAAAAAATCATACTTTGAGTAAATGATAAAGGTTGCGCAGCATACCTGCTGTAGCACCCCAAATAAAACGATTTTCAAAGGGTATGGCATAAAACCGGCGACTCCCCTCCTTGCTAGTTGCCACACGCACTTGGTGATGGGCGGGGTTCATCAAAAATGCTAAAGGCACCTCAAAGGCGTCTGCAACTTCGAAAGTATCTAAAACATAATTGGTCTGTGGTTGCACTAAACCCACTATGGGAGTGACGCGATACCCTGAGACTGTTAAATACTCTGGCAATTGGCCCAGTAACTCAACCCCATCGGCAACTAAACCAACCTCCTCATAACTTTCTCGTAAGGCGGTAATCGCGGGGCTGCTATCGCTCGACTCCATCCGCCCCCCGGGGAAACTAATTTGACCTGCATGGTCGTGCAGATGGTCGGTTCTTTGGGTCAACAAAACGGTAATACCAGCAGCTCGTAAGACCAGTGGAATGAGCACGGCAGCTTGGGTCGAAAGGCCTTGCGCTTGGCGCCGCGCAATAATGTCGCTAGCCATCACATGGCGATTTTCATCGGTAATTTCTGGCGCCCATGGTGGTGGCGCGATAAAACGCTGGCGTAATTGATCTGGCTGAAGCTGACCATTTGCTATCGTCTTCTCGCCAGCGCAATTCGACTGAATTGGCACTGCCTGCGGATCAAAGCCAGGTGGCACGGCAATTGAAGTAGATGGCACAGAAAGTTTAGTCAACATCACGCTATTTTAGGGTAATAAAAAAGGCGACCGAGGTCGCCTTGATTGAGTAACTAAAAGATCGCCCTTATTCAGCAGCGGGTCCCCCAGCAACTTCAGCAACTTCAGCAACCACCGCTTTAACGCGGGCTTGCAATTTTTCTTTAATACGCGCAGATTTACCGGAGCGATCGCGCAAGTAATAAAGCTTGGCGCGTCGAACATCACCACGGCGCTTCACTTCAATATTAGCAATGAGAGGTGAATACAATTGGAAAGTACGCTCGACGCCCTCTCCAGAGGAAATTTTCCGCACAATAAAGCTTGAGTTCAGGCCACGATTGCGCTTCGCAATCACGACGCCTTCAAAAGCCTGTGTCCGCTTTCGTGTGCCTTCAACCACATTGACGCTAACCACAATAGTGTCGCCAGGTGCAAAGCTGGGCATTTTTTTATTCGCACTGAGACGAGCAATTTCTTCTTGCTCAATTTTTTCAATCAAATTCATTACAACTCCTTAAACATCATGTCTGCGTTGAATCCCGTTGACCTCTTAGTAGTAAATACTTTAGAGCGGACCAGATAGAGGATGCAGTTAAACCATTTCATTAAGCTAGAGAATGCAGAAACTGTTCATCCTCTTGGCTTAATAACCCTTTTGCACGAGCAGACTCAATGAGATCTGGTCGCACCCTTTTTGTCAGCGCTAAAGACTGCTGCCGACGCCAACCCATTATTTTAGCGTGATGTCCGCCTAAAAGCACGTCCGGAACTGATAAATTACCAACTATTTCTGGTCGGGTGTAGTGCGGATAGTCCAAAAGGCCATTCATAAAGCTATCTTGGGCTGCTGACTCTTGATCCCCAAGGGCCCCGGGAATTAAGCGAATCACCGCATCCATCAACGCCATGGCGGGTATTTCACCCCCGGAAAGCACAAAATCACCCAATGAAAGCTGTAAATCAACCTTACGCTCGATAAAACGTTGGTCAACTGCCTCGTACCTACCGCAAATGAGGGTTAAATTACCATAATTGAGGATATCTGCTGCTATCTGTTGCGAAAAAGTTTTTCCTTGGGGGGCTAAAAGGCAGATTGGACCCGAACGAATGTCAAGTAGTTGATGTTGTGCCTGAATTGCCTCAACCGTATCTTCCAGTGGCTTAGCCATCATTACCATGCCAGGCCCACCACCATAAGCCCTATCATCGACAGTTTTACGGGAATCCGTAGAAAAATCCCTTGGATTCCAAAGACTTACAGTGCTCAGCCCTTGCTCACAAGCACGGCCAGTAATGCCCCACTGAGTTAACGCAGAGAACATTTCCGGGAAAATTGAGACCACATCAAAGCGCATTTATACTCATTTCTTACCAATCGGCTTGCCAATCAAGCTCAATGGTACGGGAAGATAAATCAACTTTTTTAATAATTTCAGGAACAAAGGGAATCAGGATGGCTTTTGGTCCTACTGACAAGATCGGGTGGGCGGCGTTATCCGTAACCTCCATCACCTCGCCTAATTCTTCGCCTTGGAGATTAATGACCTTACAGGCAATCAAATCCACCCAGTAATACGCATCCTTCTCAGGTTGAGGAAAATCGCTGCGTCTCGCTAATATACGGCCGCCCTTTAATGCTAAGGCAGCATCACGATCTGTTATGCCTTCAAGGTGGAGTACGACTAGGCCGCTATGATTTTTGGCCTGCTTAACGGAATATTCTTGTGGGGAAAAAACCGAATTAGCAGACTTTTCACCAGCTGCATCAAGCGCCAAATGGGGGCGCAAAGACAACCAAACTGACTTAATTGCCAATAGTGCCACGGGATCGGGTGAAAAGGGGCGGACTTTAATTCCGCCCTGCAAGCCTTGTGCGTCTTGAACTTGACCTAACTCAACTAAATCATCTGGCAGTAAAGCGGCCACCTCAGCTTAAACTACAGCAGCGGGATGATCTTTGATCAAACGTTTTACAGTTGGCGAAATTTGTGCACCAACGGTCGTCCAATAGGTTAGGCGCTCTTGCGTAACGCGCATGGCCTGCTCTGATTCAACAGCGTTAGGATTGAAATAACCTAGGCGCTCAATAAAGTTCGAGTCACGACGATTACGTTTGTCGGTTGCAACAATGCTATAAAAGGGACGGTTCTTAGAACCTCCACGTGCCAGTCGAATGACGACCATACTTATTCCTTAAAATCTAAAATGAAAACGGGTTATTGATGACTCATGCCAAAGCAGAGAACCCCATATTCTAGATGAAAACCGAGCTTTGATCCATTGAATTCCTTGACCAATAAGCAGCCAGCCATGAAAAACCCCTTAAAAACAACATCTTATGCGCCATCTTGGTCCTTAGCAGGGCGCTCCTCGTTGCCCCTAAAAGTTATCCTGAGCAGCTGTATATTGGGTCTCTTTACGGCCTGCAATAGCCTCACCCCGCCTTGCGCTGCCAGAGTAAGCCCGCCTTACGCAGAGTTACGCGGCACCAAGTGGGAACTCATGCGCTGGAATTTACCCCCCAATGCGGCCGGAGAGGTGCGTCAGCGCCCGATTCCTCAAGGCGATGCGGGCCAGCCCATTCAATTTGAGTTTGCCACCCAGAGCCTCAACATCAGCGGTTTTACTGGGTGCAACCGTTTTACTGGTGAGATTGTTGAAGAGCCACGGGGTATTAGTATCGAACGCGTGGCTAGCACGCGCATGACGTGTTCGGGACCACGAAATGAATTAGAAAATGATTTTCTGTATGAACTCAACGACTACCGTAACTTGGTGCGTGACGGTGACCGTCTACTGATGATTGGCCGTGACCGTGAGGTACTCAGTTTTATCCAACGTCCTGCTTCTGTAAACCCAAAAAAGAATTAAGAGAATAACGCTACTTGCCTACTACCCAAATTAAACGTAAATCTAAACTACTCTTTTGTGCTCTTGGCTTACTTTTGCCAGGCACAGGCTTGAACTGTTTTTATTTGCGCGGCCCTACTTCATTGTGGGCTTGGTTGCAGTTAGTCGCGCTACTATTAGGCTGCAGTGGCTGGATCAGCTTGCAGAGCGCCGAATTAAATTCCGTACTCGGGTGGATATTACTGACTCTGGGTTTTATTTCTTTAGAGGCGAGTTGGCTGACGACGATTGCCTTTGGCTTACGCCCCGATCAGCGCTGGGATGCTCAATTTAATCCGTTAATAACACCACAGCAAGCCACACAATCAGGTTGGCTCACCGTTTTAACCATTATTTTTTCGTTGGTTTTCGGCGCTGGGGTAATGATGACTTTTCTGGCGATTGCATTTGAGCAATTTTTTATTGCCCAATTGACAGAAGCGCGCAAACTCTCGCAATAAAAATACAGCGCTTATCCGCCTTAGAATTGTTCACTAGTGAGGGCGTTGGTAATAGCGCCTCCAGTTGTGATACTAGTAGCCAAAGCGCTGGCTTGCGGCAGTAAATTTTCGGCAAAAAATTGCGCAGTAATCATTTTGGCCTCATAAAATGCGGGATCTTGAGCGCGCAAACGTTCTGCTGCTAAAAGTGCGCGGGCCATCTGCCAGGCGCCCAAGACTACACCACAAAGCTTTAAATAGGCGCAACTACCGGCATACACATTTTTAATTTCTACTTTAGCGTGCAATAAAATATAGCCAAGTGCTTGCTCAAAAGCCATACGACCCATTTGTAATTGTGTTAACACCGCAATTGCTGCAGCACTATTGCTGGCCCTCAAGTCAGCCTCTGTAGCAACGATACTAGCAATCAATTCATGAGCAACTTTGCCGCCATCGCGTACCGTTTTGCGACCGATCAAATCATTTGCCTGAATTGCTGTTGTACCTTCATAAATTGTCAAAATCCGTGCATCCCGATAATACTGAGCAGCGCCAGTCTCTTCAATGAAGCCCATGCCGCCATGCACTTGCACGCCAAGACTAGCGACCTCAATCGCCATTTCGGTCGAGAAGCCTTTAACGATTGGCACTAAAAATTCATAAAGCGCTTGGCTCTGTGCGCGTATCTCAAGTGATATAGCAGCGTGCGCAGCATCATATTGAGCGGCAGCAAAATAGGCGAGTGCCCGCGCGGCTTCGGTGTAAGCCCGCATCGTTAACAACATCCGCTTCACATCAGGCTGATGAATAATGCTGACAGAATTTTCTGAGCCATCTAAATCGCGCCCTTGAACGCGATCTTTGGCATAAGCAACCGCTTTTTGATAGGCTCGATCGGCCACCGCTATGCCTTGAATACCAACTGCAAAACGGGATGCATTCATCATTACAAACATATACTCAAGGCCCCGATTTTCTGCGCCAACCAGATAACCCTTCGCCCCACTTTGATCGCCAAACTGTAAAACTGCAGTTGGACTCGCTTTAATACCCAATTTATGTTCAATTGAAATGCACTCAACTTCATTGCGCGTACCTAAACTACCATCTGCTTCTAGTAAGAATTTTGGCACCAAAAATAAAGAAATGCCTTTGATTCCCGCAGGTGCGTTCGGCGTTCTCGCTAATACCAAATGCACGATGTTGTCGGTCATATCATGCTCACCATAGGTGATATAAATTTTGGTACCAAAGAGTCGATAACTGCCATCAGCTTCTGGTTCGGCGCGCGTGCGCACCAAGGAAAGATCTGAGCCAGCTTGCGGTTCTGTTAAGTTCATGGTGCCGGCCCAAGCACCTGAAATCATGGCGGGTAAATATTGGGCTTTTAATTCATCATTGGCCGCAATTAACAATGCTTCTATTGCCCCATCTGTTAATAAGGGGCATAAGGCAAAAGAGAGGTTAGCTGCATTAACCATCTCTAAACAGGGAGTCGCAATCAATTTGGGTAAGCCCTGCCCGCCATAAAGCGCAGGATGAATCACCCCTTGCCACCCTGCTTCGGCATATTGTTTCAGGGCTTCTTTAAAGCCGGCAGTCATAGTAACAGTGCCGTTGTTCCAAGTACTGGGATTTTTATCACCCACCCAGTTGAGCGGCGCAATTACGGTCTCATTGAATTTTGCCGCCTCTTCTAATACGGCAGGGGCCAGCTCTGCATCGGCACCAGCTTTTGCATAGGCTGGATATTGCACTACCTTAGCCAAATCCGCCAACGCTTGCATCACAAACAACATTTCTTTCACGGGCGCATGGTAAGTCATGGCAATGCCGAATCAGCTTTTTAACAATGCAGTAAGTTCAGGTATTGCAGTAAATAAATCGGCTACTAAACCATAATCGGCGACTCCAAAAATAGGTGCTTCAGGATCTTTATTGATAGCCACGATAATCTTCGAATCTTTCATACCGGCCAAATGCTGAATGGCGCCAGAAATTCCGATCGCGATATAGAGCTGTGGCGCAACAATTTTGCCGGTTTGACCTACCTGATAATCATTGGGCACATAACCAGCATCGACTGCTGCGCGCGAAGCCCCTAAAGCTGCGCCTAATTGATCGGCTAAAGGCTCAATCAACTCATGGTATTTTTCACCTGAGCCAAGCCCACGTCCACCGGAAACAATAATTTTTGCTGCGGTTAATTCAGGGCGATCTGATTTAGTTAAATCGCGCCCCACAAAACTTGATTGACCTGGGTCTGCAACTGCAGTTTGCTGATCGATACTCGCTGTACCTCCCGTCGCAACAACAGCATCAAAACCGGTAGTACGCACTGTAATCAGTTTTTTAGTATCACTCGATTGCACGGTAGCAATAGCATTACCCGCATAAATAGGTCGCTCAAACGTATCTCCGGAAACGACCTTAGTAATATCAGAGATTTGGGCAACATCTAATTTAGCCGCCACTCGGGGCAACACATTTTTGCCGTGTGAGGTTGCAGGCGCCAAAATATAGTCGTATGCAGGCGCCAATGATAAGACTTGCGCAGCAACGGGCTCAGCTAATTGATTGCCTAAAAACTCGGCTTCAATGAGAATAACTTTACGCACGCCAACGATTTGCGCTGCCGCTTGCGCAACACCTTCTGCTACATAACCAGCAACCAAGAGATCGACTTCGGGGGAGCAAGCCAATGCAGCGGCAACGGTGTTCAATGTGGCAGATTTGAGCGATAGATTATCATGCTCGACAAGTACTAAAGCGCTCATTTAAATTACCTTTGCTTCATTTTTTAATTTATCAACTAAAGCCGCTACATCGGCAACCATGACACCAGCAGTGCGTTTCGGCGGTTCTTCCACTTTCACGATTTTTAAGCGCGGGCTCACATCAACACCTAATTCTTCTGGTTTAATGATCTCTAGGGCCTTCTTCTTTGCCTTCATAATATTAGGCAAGGTTACATAGCGCGGTTCATTTAAACGTAAATCGGTAGTGATAATAGCTGGCAAACTAATTGAAATAGTCTCGAGACCGCCATCAACTTCACGAGTTACATTGGCCTTACCATCAGCAACCATGACTTTAGAGGCAAAAGTAGCCTGAGGGAAATCTAATAAGGCAGCTAACATCTGACCAGTTTGATTGCTATCGTCATCAATCGCTTGTTTGCCAAGAATAACTATTTGCGGGGCTTCCTTAATACAGATGGCTTGCAAAATTTTTGCGACTGCTAAAGGCTGCAGGTCAAGCTCGGTCTCAACCAAAATGGCGCGATCTGCACCAATTGCCAAAGCGGTTCGCAAGGTTTCTTGACATTGGGGTAAGCCAGCTGAAACCACAATTACCTCGGTAGCCAATCCGGCCTCTTTTAAGCGCACCGCTTCTTCAACGGCTATTTCATCAAAAGGATTCATACTCATTTTGACGTTAGCGATATCAACCCCAGATTGATCTGATTTGACTCGTACTTTAACGTTGTAATCAACGACTCGCTTTACCGCAACTAAAATTTTCATTGCACTCTCTTTGAAAACGAATATAACTATAGGAACTGAAAAGATTGCTGGAGAACATCGTGCTAACCAACGGCATCTATTTTATCAAGCATTAGCTAGAGGTTAGCTAAACATCAATTGCAGCCGCTGAACCAGCACGTTTGCGTAACTCAAATTTCTGTATTTTGCCAGTTGAGGTCTTGGGTAATTCACCGAAAACAACCGCCTTAGGCACCTTAAAGTTAGCTAAATGTTGCTTGCAATGGGCGATGATCTCGCCAACAGTCACTGTTTCGCCGGCTTTAATTTCTAAAAATGCGCAGGGCGTCTCACCCCACTTAGGGTCTGGTTTCGCAACCACTGCTGCTGCCAAAACCGCAGGATGGCGATAAAGTACATCCTCGACTTCAAGTGAAGAAATATTTTCGCCGCCAGAAATAATAATATCCTTACTGCGATCTTTCACTTTAATGTAACCATCAGGATTCATTACGGCTAAATCGCCTGAATGAAACCAGCCACCTGCAAATGCTTCTTGCGTTGCTTGCGGGTTTTTTAAATAGCCTTTCATGGTGATGTTGCCGCGAAACATAATTTCGCCCATGGTTTCTCCATCAGCTGGCACAGGCTGCATGGTTTCTGGATTAAATACCTTAAAGGCTTCTTGCAAGTGGTAGCGCACACCCTGCTGCGCATTCAGACGTGCCCTAGTACCTAAATCTTGTTGTTCCCAATTATCCTGCTTGACACAGACAGCAGCAGGACCATACGTTTCAGTCAGGCCGTACACGTGGGTCATATCAAAGCCCATCATTTCCATACCCTCAATAATGGCTGCGGGTGGTGCCGATCCCGCGATCATGGCTTTAACACCACGGGGCACGCCGATTTTTAATTCAGCTGGGCTATTGACGAGCATGTTGTGCACAATAGGTGCAGCACAATAATGAGTCACACCGTGCTCTTTAATGGCTGCAAAAATAGTTTGTGGCTCAACCCGGCGCAAACAGATATTGATACCCGCACGGGCCGCAACAGTCCATGCAAAACACCAGCCATTGCAATGAAATAGTGGCAAGGTCCATAAATACACCGGATGTTTTGCCATATCCCATTCCAAAATATTGGAAACCGCATTGATCGCTGCACCCCGGTGGTGATAAACCACCCCCTTCGGATTGCCGGTGGTGCCAGAAGTATAGTTAAGGCAAATTGCGGCCCATTCATCTGCAGGCAATGCCCATTTATATTCGGGATCTCCTTCGGCCAATAATTGTTCATACGTCAGATTGCCAATTTTTTCACTAGTGCCTGAGTACTCAACATCTTCAGCATCAACAACCAAAATCTCACGGCCACTTTCTGCGCGTGCTAAGGCTAAGGCTTTTTTCATGGTTGGTACAAATTCAGGATCTACAATCACCGCCTTAGCTTCACCATGATTTAACATGAAGGCAATCGCTTCCGCATCTAAACGGGTATTCAGGGCATTTAATACTGCGCCCGACATCGGTACTCCAAAGTGAGCCTCAACCATTGGTGGCGTGTTTGGCAACATGACCGCTACCGTATCTCCCGTGGTAATCCCCCGTTTACTGAGGGCGCTGGCCAAGCGACGGCAACGCGCCGCTGTCTCGCTCCAAGTTTGGCGTAAGTCTCCATGAATAATAGCTAAATGGTTGGGGTATATATCTGCCGCTCGCTCAACAAATAACAGCGGTGTCATCGGCGTGTAATTGGCCGCGTTACGTTCTAAACCATTTTCAAAAATACTTGTCATCTTGACCCCAGAAATTATTTTTGCAAATTTACTTATAAATCAGCTAACGCCTTTAAATGCGCAACCACGCTCCGACCAAGTGCAGAAAGGTTATAGCCCCCCTCCAAACAACTCACAATTCGACCTTCGGCAAACTCATGCGCCACCATTTTTAGGCGCTTGGTAATCCATGTGTAATCGTCCTCAACTAATCCCATTTGACCTAAATCATCTTCACGATGGGCATCAAATCCGGCCGATATCACAATCAGTTGCGGTTGAAATTCCCGTAAGCGTGGCAACCATACGGTGTCAACCAAGTCGCGCACTATTTTGCCGTTAGTTGCTGCGGGCAAGGGAATATTAACCATATTATCGGCAGCCTCTAGGCCACTATAAGGATAAAACGGATGCTGAAAAAAACTACACATCAACACCCGCGGATCGTCAAGAAAGGCAGCCTCAGTACCATTACCATGATGCACATCAAAATCAATGATTGCCACCCGCTCTAAACCGTATTGTTGCATAGCATAGCGCGCTGCAATGGCAACATTATTAAAAATACAAAACCCCATCGCTCGATTCGGCTCAGCATGATGTCCAGGTGGCCGTACCGCACAAAAGGCATTTTCGACCTTGCCCTTCATCACTGCATCGACTGCTGCAATCGCTGCACCAGCAGCACGCAATGCCGTTTGCCAAGATGCGCTATTCATAATAGTATCGCCATCGAGCATGTAGTAGCCACTATCTGGCGCGTGCGATTTTACAAACTCAACATGATCAGCACCATGCACCAATTCTAAATTTGCTTCGGTTGCCAACGGGGGATCTATTCGGTGTAAATAACCGTCAATACGACTTTGAATAATTTGATCTTCAATAGCCTGAATGCGCTCAGGACACTCGGGGTGATGGGATCCCATTTCATGTAAAAGAAAATCAGGGTGACTGATATATGCGGTGGTCATTTTTACTACCTTTTCATCTAAACGGTAAACTACTTCTGCTCTATGAATAAACCTCATTCCATTCAACAACTACATACTGTAAATCGCGGCTTCGTTTTCACTGTCATTGCCAGCATTTTTCTCGTACTTGGCTGTACAGCCTGCAGTACCCCATCTAATCCTCTAACCCCCACAGCACCCTTGGCGCAAAGCACTATTACTGCTGACCAAGCAAGCGACACGAGCGCCATTGATCCCAATTTCGCCAAAAACTTGACCGCATTATTACAGCAAGTATCAACTAATGAAGGCTTGCCACTACCGATCCTAGAAGCTGGTTTTCAAGATACTAAAACGATTCAAAGTATTAAGAAATTGGTATTACCCCCATCTAAGGAATTTAAAAAGAATTGGGCTGCTTACCGCCTTCGTTTTATTGAGCCCGTTCGGCTTAAGGCGGCAAAAGTGTTTTGGGAGCAAAATCGCGACTTTTTGAGTGAAACCGAGGCTAGCACTGGAGTACCGGCCCCTTTAATTGTGGCGATTATCGGCATCGAAACAATTTATGGGCGCCAATTAGG
>Ga0214164_1000240_pt1 | contig 38325 bp, 53 predicted proteins | sample TroBogepilimnion_13_FD_153003 | JGI IMG/M metagenome (GOLD analysis project Ga0214164, IMG submission 153003) | Freshwater microbial communities from Trout Bog Lake, WI - Practice 03JUN2009 epilimnion v4 | ecosystem: Environmental > Aquatic > Freshwater > Lake > Epilimnion/Euphotic zone ...
CAAACAATCACAACCTAAAATTGATTGGGAGGCCAGACATTATGGTGAACTCAATAATGGTGAAAAACTTGATTACCAAAATCAATGGTTCGAAAAGTTTGCTGAGCTAATCGTGCAGGAATGTGTGGAACAGGTCTTGACCGGAGTCCGGACAAATCCACCACAGTCAGAACCGCCTGAGTTGGTACAGACTCTGGTACGCAGAATACAACGACATTTTGGAGTTGCGGAATGATAAAAGGTTTTGATCATGTAGGCACAGACCACAAGTGTAATGTATGCTCGAGTGAATTTACAGATGATGAAGGCGGAGTACAAGGATATTTTGGTATACTGCCAGTAGCATTTTGTCCTACTTGCTATAGTTGTATGGTAGACATGGTGAGCCAAGATTTTGAGTTAATTTAACTATTGGATAAATTTTATGATATCAGGAAAAATTTTAGAACCAAAGTACCAACCAACCAAGCAAGAATGGGCAGAATTTGTACAGGAGTACGAATGTTGGGTAGAGGAGACACAACAAAATGACTTTTTGGACAATCAAAAGTCATAAAGTGGTTGACTTTATAACTAAAATCAGTTATAATATTAATGTAGCAAGAAGTTTTTATTTTAATTTAGACAGGCAACTTAGAAAGGCATCAAATGAAACAGGAACATTTATTTACAGTAGCAGGTACAAGTAACCGCCAAGGCGAAGTTAAAGTTCGTTTTGCCAATGATTTGGTATCACGTGTTAAGGCACTTAATCGTGCGGGTCATAAGGATGTAAACTTAGTTGAGCTTCCAAAGCCAATGACTAAGTTAAAAGCATTACAGCATTTACAGGCAATGGGTATTGCCACTGGTGATGCCAGTTATGCTGTGGCAAGTAAGTTAGTTGAAAAAACTAAAATTGCCAAAAAAGTCGAAGTAAAGATTGCTGGCAAAGCAGTAAAAGCCCAAGCTAAAAAAGCTACTTCCGACGTAGAAGCGTGATTAATAGGGGCAGGGCTATCCGTAAGTCCCCTAGTATTGGTTGTATTGTTTTGGAAAAACCCTGTGCCACCAGGATAATGCACTCTCACTGTACTGGACGTCGACTAAGAAGGTACACGAGTTGAGGATAACGAAAAAGTAACGACGGTTACGCTAATAAGTTATTGTCGGTAAAAGCAAACGGTAGCGGGTGAACGCTATCCATAACGAAACAATACAACCAATACTTTTAGGCTTCCCGACTGTGCGATAAATAATTTTATGCCAGATGACATTGAACAACAAGCTCGTGTGATGATTATGGAAATTATGTTTGTGTTATTTAAACATAATATTAAACAAGTTCACATGGGTGGATTACTAAGACTAATGGGTGTATCAGAAGAAAAAGCTCGTGAAAGCGATGGTGAATATGTTCAATTAGATGAAAAATTCGCTAAGTACGTTAGTCAGATGATGGATTTGTCTGCCGACACTAGTGACACAGTACACTAATTAAACACCTGGTATTATATGCTTTACGAAATTATTCTACGTAAATGACTTTGCCTATTTTTAAAAATGGTGACCCATTATTCACGATAATTTTACGCGATAAGGAAGCTAAAAGTAAATTATCTAAATGGCTTAGTTCCAGTCGTTCTATTCAAGCCAAAATAGAAGATAATAAATTACAGATATACGACCACAATACGTTAAATCTTTTTGTAATTACTTGGAGCCATAATTGGGATAATATTTTGATTTGGGATACATGGGCCAAACGGCACATATACTTCTAAGAAAATTTGACTTATAGGCGTAATCCTGTATAATTACTAGTATGCGAAAGCATAATAACAAAGGAAAATATCAATGGCAACTAACCACGAAGCAATCGTAGAAGCATTTAATACTTACTTGGCAGAAAATGAAAAGTTCACAGGCAAAGGTGTAAAAGCCGCAGCCGCTCGTGCTCGCAAAGCCCTACAGGAAATGAGTAAAGGCATTAAAGAGCGTCGTAAAGAAATTACAGCAGAAAAAGAAGCACTTTCAGCAAAATAACATGATGCCAAAAAAATTCTTTAGCTCAATTCAAAGTATGATAACTGAAGATGAAAAAGAAGAAGTGCCGGAAAAAATAAACTTCCAAGATGTTAATGTTATCAGTAGTGTGGGTAGTGTGACAGAACCAATTACTTTAAATTACAGTAATCATGGTTACTACCCACCGAATGCGACAATTACTACTAATTCTTATGGAAGCCATAATTATAGTCTTCTTGGTATAACTTCTGGGTACGGAATTAATTATCCAAATTACAATCCCAGTTCCAAAATATCTTTGTCAGGCGACAAAGCAGATATTGAAATCAACGGATGGAGTTTAGTTGATACAATTAAAAAAATTGAAGAACGTTTAAACATCTTAACGCCCAACAGTAAAATGGAAAAAGAATGGGATCAATTACGTGAGTTGGGTGAACAGTATCGCGCTTTAGAAAAAAAATTGATTGAACAATCAGAAATGTGGGAAAAGTTAAAGTCTATGCCCCCACCCCCATTAAATACGTAGTTAATCCTAAAAAGCAGTAAAAAAGTTCGCATTTTACACACAGTTTTAACCTATGCACTAAGTATTTAGATACAGTAACAATTGAAAGGAAGAAAATAATGAATGTTAAATCAATTTTAACAGCAGTGATTATCACCGTGATCACAGTGACGTCAACTTTTACATATTGTGGAGAAATATCAGATGAAGTAGCTGTTATGGAAAGAAAAAGTTTCTTTGATAGTGCTTACGAAATCAGCACTAATCAACTTGAAACTTTGATGCAGACTATTTCTAAACCTTGGATTACATTCAAAGTCAGCAGTCGAGACGAAGAATGTCTAGCTCGTAACATTTACTTTGAAGCTAGCGGAGAACCAGAAGAAGGCAAAGCGGCTGTGGGTATCGTAACTATTAATCGTGTGCTAGACGGAAACTTTGGCAAGACAATTTGTGCTGTGGTAAATCAGCGTACTGTCTTCGTAAAAAGCACTGTAGTACCTACTACTGAATATGTACAAAGTGGCTATTTTGGCGGAACGCATACCGTAGTTAAAAATCAAACAGTAATTACTCATGTTCCGGTATGCCAATTCAGTTGGGTTTGTGCGTTTGTCCGTGTTCCAAAAATCAGTAATCCTGCTTGGGAAGAAAGTCAACGTGTGGCTCATGAATTACTAAACAACGGATACAATGATTATCGTAAAAAATACGAAGATGCTTTATATTTCCATTCTACCATGCTAAGACCAGCTTGGGCACACAGTAAGAACGTTGTGGCCAAAGTGGGAAGACACATATTTTATCGTGATATTTAGGTTGACTTTTTATTCATAATATACTATAATAGTAGTATGAATAACTATACGAGGTTAACTTTATGACAATGCATTTACTGCCACCTATGTACAGTACTACAGGAAAAGTCAAAGGTAAAAAGAAATGGCCATCAGCCGAAGCCAAACGAAAGGCAGAAATGTTAGAATCACAATGGAAAGAACTGCTAAAAAAACAAGGCATTGAGGCAGAAGAAAAGCGTCGTAAACGTGCTTTGGAATCTGGAGTACTGACTACTAGTCCACGTATTCCTCCTGGTCGTGAAACTCCTAAAATTGCCAGTCTTGACACAGGTTGGGTCCCATGTACTAAAACAACTGATAAAGTCTACACAGGTAGCGCAGTAGTTGGCATAGCAACCCTTCATAAATCAAATGGCATTCCTGTGTTTAGCCAACAAGAAGCAGAAGATGTCGCTAAGATGCGTAGATAAGTATTATTAATGCCTAAAGAATTTAAACCAACTTACCTTTATATCAAAACCCATAATATCACTGGGCTCAAATATTTTGGAAAAACTACAAGTAATCCGCACAAATATAGAGGATCAGGATTGTACTGGCTAGCACACCTTCGTAAACACGGAAATGATGTAACTACAGAGATTGTAGGTTATTTTGATAATCAACTTGAATGTACTAAAATGGCACAAGAATTTTCAATATCAAATAATATTGTTAAAGCAGTTAATGAAGATAATACTAAAGTTTGGGCTAACCAAATTATAGAAAACGGAACAGATGGTGGCGCAACTACTTTTGGGCCGCGCACAGAAGAAGTAAAGCGTAAGATTAGTGAAGCGCAAAAAGGTAAAATCATTAGTGAAGAGACAAAACTAAAGATTAAAGCCGCAAGGGCACTACAAGATAATTCGCATCTTAAAGGAAGGGTAATTACCGAAGAGTGGCGAGCAAAGATTAGTGCTACCCTTAAAGGAAGACGTCCTTTAGAGGAATCTATCAAGAAATCAGCAGAGTCTCGAAAAGGGCTCAAACGATCCGAAGAATTTAAGCAAAAAATGCGTAAACCTAAATCCGAGAAAACTAAGGAAAATATGCGAAAGGCACAGCAGGCACGGTTCGCTAAAGAAATTAGTTCTATGCGTAGATAAACTAAGTAATACTAATGGGCAAGGAAGATATATTAAAATTAGACGGGGTAATTACCGAAACACTACGCAACACAATGTATAGAGTTAAACTGGAAAATTTTGAAAAAACTGTTCTTGCCACCTTGTCGGGTAAAATGAGACAAAACAATATCAAAGTAATTGAGGGCGATACGGTAGAATTAGAATTCAGCCCTTATGATCTCACCCGTGGTCGTATTACAAGACGCCGCTAAATATTAGTATGCGTGAAACAATAAATTTAATCGAAGCCAGTACAGTTCCTGCTAAATTAGAAACAACTCCATTGCCATACGGAGTTCGAGATCTGGAACCTGTTATGAGTGCTGATACAATTAACTATCACTTTGAACATTTGGCCAAAGGTTATGCTCAGAGATATAATAAAGGCGAGGGAGATCCCAAGTTCAATCGAGCAGGTAGCTTTTTACACAATAAATTTTTCCCCCAGTTTAAAGCACCTAAAGGGGCTAATCGTCCCAAAGGTGCTATATTAGAATTAATTGAATCTAACTTTAAAACTTATGAAGATTTTAAAGCGGCAATTAAAGAAACTGCCATGAAAATACAGGGATCAGGTTGGGTTTATTTAAGTACCAACGGCACTATTAAAACTATTCCAAATCATCAAGTTCGTACAGACATAGCACTTTTAATTGACTTTTGGGAACATGCATGGAGCTTGGATTATCAATGGGACAAAGAACGTTATCTTGATAATATTTGGAAGATTATTAACTGGAATGTAATCAACGAAAGAATATAATATGCTAACATTATCAGAGTCAGCGGTAGTAAAAGTTAAAGATATATTCGCAGAAGAAAACAATCCCAACTTAAAATTACGAGTTTTCATACAAGGTGGGGGCTGTAGTGGTATGCAGTATGGATTCACTTTAGATGAAGAAATTGGCGAGGATGATTGGACTGTGGAAGTAGGTGGAATCACAGTACTAGTGGATTCTATGTCGGGACAATATCTTCAAGATGCTGAAGTTAACTATAAAGAAAACCCCATGGGTTCTACATTTACTATCAAAAACCCCAATGCCCAAACTACCTGCGGCTGCGGATCCAGCTTTTCACCCTTTTAATCCGCATAATAGTAACGCCATTTTAGCTAAATAATTAAAAGCTAATAAGGAAAACTATGTCTCAGCAGATTATAAATGTAGGATCAGCCCCGAATGATGGATTAGGCGATCCAATACGTACAGCATTTATCAAAACCAATAATAATTTTACGCAATTATTCAGTAGTCCGTCTCCTAACACTATTATTAATGGATCAAGTAATGTAAGTATACCTTTCCCTGCTTCCGATGTTCTCATACAAGTAGCAAATGTTTCTAACGTAGCTGTTTTTTCTACAAGCGGAGTTACAATCAACAATAATATTGTTGGTAATAATCTTCATATCAATACTATTGTTGACCCTGTTTACACTAACGATTTATTGGTAACAGGACAAGTTTTTATAGATTGGCTTGACGGCAACGCTAATCCATTACCGGGTACAGGAATAGTAGCCAGCACGTCTAATATCTATGATATTGGATCTAGTACCAGTGCTTTTGCCAATGCTTATTTTAATGGAAATGTATACGGCGGTAATATTTTTGCCTCTGGGACTTTTTCGGCGGCAGGTGTTACTATCGGAAATAATATCAGTGTAACGGGAAATATATTCGGGGGCAATTTACTTACTAGTGGTCAAGTATCAGCTACCGGAAATGTTATAGGTGGCAATCTCTTTTCTTTAGGGAATATTTTTTCTGTAGGGAATATAGGCGGAGACTATATCTTTGGAAACGGTGTTACATTAGGTGGTGGAAATATTATTGCGTCTAATTTACAAGTAGATGGTCAAGTATCAGCAGGTGGTAATATAGTAGTTGGGAATATTACAATAGATACAAATAGCATAACAAGCCCTAGTCCAATCAGTATAGGTTCTTATGTGGGAAATACTGGGCAAGTTATTATTTCTGGAAATTTACAAGTAAACGGTACTACAACAACTGTAAATTCTAATATTGTTAGTACAAATCAGTTAGTAATTTATTTGGCCAATAATGCTTCAAGTAGTTCTTTAGCTAATGGTGGCGGAATGGCCGTTGGTCCTTCCGCCGGGCCATACGCAACTATAACTTATAACTATAGTTCTAATTCCTGGATTTCAAGTCTTCCTCTAAGTGTGAATGGCAATGTATCAGGTTCTCAGTTTAATGGATCAGGAGCAGGCTTAACTAGTATACCTGGAAACAATATAACAGGCTCAATAAGTGTTACTGGAAATATATCTGCTGGTTATTTCTTAGGTAACGGTAGTCAATTAACCGGATTACCTGCTGGATATGCTAATAGTGATGCTGCCAGCTTCTTGGCTTCATTTGGATCTAATACAATATCAACAAGCGGAAACATATCTGCTGGTTATTTTATTGGTAATGGAAGTCAATTAACTGGTTTGCCAGCCGGATATTCTAATGCTACAGCGGCTAGTTTTTTAGCTAATTTTGGCTCTAATACTATATCTACTACGGGATCAATTAATTCTGGTAGCATATTTGTAACTGGCAATATTTCAGCATCAGGAAACGTAACTGGACAATATTTTAACGGTACGGCAACATCTGCTGACTATGCTGACTTGGCAGAATGTTATACCGCTGACGATGAATACAGTCCCGGAACAGTAGTATCATTTGGCGGGGACAATGAAATTACTTTAAGTAGACAAGATGGCGATGTTACAGTAGCAGGCGTGGTATCTACTGATCCTGCTTACTTAATGAACACAAAACTTAAAAGCGTTTACATTACTAAATTAGCACTAACTGGTCGTGTTCCTTGCCATGTACAAGGCACAGTTACTAAAGGTGCTATGATGGTATCCGCTGGTAACGGTCGTGCTCGTGCCGAAGCTAATCCTAAAATTGGATCTGTTATAGGCAAAGCACTTGAATCCTTTAATGGTGAGTTTGGAACCATTGAAATTGTTGTTGGAAGATTGTAACTATGTCAGCACAACCGGTATGGGTAACTCCTCCTGGTAGTTTAGGTACAATACCGCAAGGTGTATTTTACCAAGTTAACCCATCATTACGTGCTACAACTTCAGACAGTAGCACAGTTTATTATAAACCTATAGCCGGCGATCTTCCATCAGGTATGGAGTGTACTGTAAATGGAGTCATACAAGGTGTACCAACTAATATAGTAACAGCAAATCAAGTTATTGAATCAGAGTTGGTACCAGCAGATGTAATTTCAAAATTTACAATACGTGCTTACAATACTAAAGTTGTCAATGGAAAAACCGTTGTTGATAGATTTGCTGATCAAACTTTTACTATATCTATTATTGGGCAAAATAGACCTAGCTGGATTACACCCCCAGGATCAATAGGCGATTACTTTAATGGCTTAGTGCTATCTCCTGGCATTCAATTAGAGTATTATACTGATAATAACACTGGCGTTCCTCCTCCTGTAAGTTTAGTTGGAGGTAGTTTACCGCCTGGATGTTATATTAATTCTACTGGATTAATCTACGGAACAATAGATTTGCCAACCAATGAAACAGATTTATATCCAATATATTCTTTTACATTAGAAGTAACTGACGGAGTATTTTCTGCTTACCAAACATTTTCAATGAGGATAATTAACACCGATATATTCAATGCCTCTACAACTTTGTTAACAGCCGATCAAACTTATCTACAAGCCACTCCTCCTCTAAGTCCGCCGGTTCCTGCTTCAGCTGATCTCAGTGATTTCATAGCACCCGTTATTACTAATATTCAAGGCAGCATAGGAACTATACCAAGCGATACTTATTTTGCTTATCAGTTTATAGGGTACTGTGATAACTTATATCCCTTAAATTACGCAGGATATAGTTTACCACCTGGATTAACATTAGATGCTATTACTGGATATTTGTACGGCTATGTTCCTCCTATGGGTTTAACTGAAACAACTTATAACTTTCAAGTTACTACTTATAATGCTAATAATCCGTCGTTAACCAGTATACCTTTTGAATACAGTTTAACTATTTCTGGGCTACTTTCAAATAGTATAACATGGTTGGTTCCTAATAATTTAGGAACAATTGCCAACGGGTCTACAAGTATTTTTTATGTAGCCGCTGTTAATAGTTCTGGATTAACTTTAAACTATAGATTGTCTCCGGGAAGTACTAGTTCTTTACCACAAGGACTTACATTACTGCCTTCAGGCAATATTGTTGGTCGTGTAAGTTTTAATACTTTTGCCTTAGATGGCGGAACAACAATATTTGATCACAACACTACTACATTTGATTTAACATTTACATTTACAGTTAATGCTTTTAGTTCTAACGGATATGTAAATGTCAATAATACTTTCACTATTCATGTGGTACGTTTATATAATATTCCCTATAATAATTTGTACATTCAATGCATGCCACCGCAAAATGATCGAGCATTAATCAGTAGTTTATTGGAAAATAGAAGTATTTTTACACCGTCATTATTGTATAGATCGGACGATCCTAACTTTGGATTAAGTTCTACTATAATATATTATCATGCTTATGGCTTGTACGCTGAAAGTATTGATACTTATGTGTCGGCATTAACATTAAATCACTACTGGAAAAATTTAACTTTAGGTCCAATAGAAACAGCACAGGCTGTAGACCCAGATACTGGAAATGTTATATATGAAGTTGTTTATAGCAAAATTATTGACAATTTAGTTAACAATCAAGGTGTAAGTGTAGATAAAGAAGTTGCTTTAGCTTATCCAATAAATCCCAATACCATGGATGAAATTGTTACAGTTTATCCTAACAGTTTGGAAAATATGCGTAATCAAGTAATTGATGTTGTAGGGCAGGAAAGTAAGATGTTACCGCTATGGATGTTGAGTAAACAAGCCGATGGTACGGTATTAGGATTTACTCCTGCTTGGGTAATTGCTTATACTATACCCGGGGCTAGCGGGCAAATAGCTTATAATATACAATCTGAGTTTGGGGTACAACTTAATTTAGTAGATTTTATAGCAGATCGATATGAATTAGACAATTCATTAACTGTAAATTGGGACGCAGAAGATCAGCATTGGGTACCTAGTCCTCCGGAATCAACTACGTTTGATATTAACTATCACTATAACGTTACTTTAATATCAGGCGGAACCGGATATGCAGTGGGTAATCAAATAAAGATATTTGGAAATCAAATAGGCGGTGCTTATCCAATAAATGATTGTGTTATTAACATAGATACTGTCAGCAATACTGGTGCTATAATAAATGCGTTTTATAGTGGAACAGGCAATTTATTGTCTTATGGCAATACATACGAATCAATTCTTGGAACAAATATTACAGGTACAGGCACCGGAGCTACTTGGACAGTCGCTATAGTTCCGGGATTAGACGCAATAGTACCTGATACTAGTACTTGGGTCAATAACACAAACACAGGAATTAGTTGGTTAAATAATTCTGGTGAAATTGCTTTATGGAAAGCCACTGGTAATGTCACTGCTACATTTAATACACAATTTGATGGCGGCAGTATATCATTTAATGCTCCTGCTGATCAAAATACCAATACCAATGAGTACAATAAATATTTAATGTACCCAAAAAGAAATATTTTAGGATAAAAAATGACCATACCATTTACTTTTGCTAATCAATCAGGAACTATACTTTTAGAAGAACTTGATGCTAATTTTACTGCTGTCAATGCTTACGCTAATACCGCAGGTACTGTAGTTTCAAACAGTCAACCTAATATTACTTCAGTTGGAGTATTAAATAGTTTAAGTGTAACTGGTAATGTGTTTGGAAATAACGTTTATACGGGAAATGTCACAGCAGGAAATATCAGTATTACTGGTAATATACATAGCGATTATTTTCTTGGAAATGGTAGATTTTTAACAGGAATCAATGCCGGAACTAGTTACGGAAATAGTAATGTAGCTGATTATTTGCCAATTTATACTGGCAATCTTACAGCAGGTAATGTAAGTGTTTCGGGTAATGTTTATGTACACGGAAATGTTGCTATGATATCTAATATACCTCGTCAAACTTATGTATCTAATTTAGCACCTACTTCAAGTGATGGTAATATAGGAGATATTTGGTATCAAATATCTTAACTTATGACTAATATTCAAGTTAAAACAGCACCAACCACATGGCAACCTGTGGCTAATGTTTTGATCAAAACTGATACTACCACTTGGACAACTGTACAGTATGTTTACATTAAAACTGATACAAATACTTGGCAACAAACTTATTAATGGCATTATATAATTAACTAAATAATAGCAATAACTAAGGACAGGAAAATGACTTCACAAATAAATCCGAACAATATTAACGGTGCTTACCCTGTAGCAGGGCAAGATAATAATTCACAAGGTTTTAGAGACAATTTCACTAATACCAGCACAAATTTCCAATACGCGGCTAACGAAATCACAGCTTTACAGGGCGCCGCTATTTTAAACTCACAGATATCCGGCGGCAGTGTGTTGACAACACAAAATAATATGAATAATAATCCGCTAATTAATGCTTTAGTTAAAGATTTTGCAGCTACATCTGTATCACTAGGGACATTAACTGGCACAGTTACTATTGACTATACGGCTGGGCATTTTCAAAATTTTACTATCAGCGGAGTTATTAATTTAGGATTTGCCAATTGGCCAATATCAGGACAATATGGAGCTGTTACATTACAAATTACTGTAACTGATCCAACTACTCAACATATCGTATTTCCTAGTTCTATAAATGCTAATAGCAATCATAATATAGTTGGATGGAATTGGGCTACTAATTCACTATATTTTGGGTTTGCTGCCACTTATGAATTTACCTTCAGCACTACCGACGGGGGAACTAATATTAGAATTAGTGAAAATAACACACTACTTAATCCTTTAAATTACAGTGTAGAAGATGTCAGTTCTAATGTAGCATTAAATTTATCAAGAACTACTAGCTATGGTAATACTGCTGGTGGTGACATTACAACTACATTAGGCTACGGTGCCGAAGGACAGGTAAAAGTGATAGTTTTAGTTAATCATGTTGGAAATATGATAGTTCAAGTAGCTAATTCTGGTTGGCAAGGAGGCTCGCCCGGAAATATTGTACTATCAGCCCAAGGACAAGCCTGTACTCTTCAATTAGCTCATACTAATTGGTACTGTATCGGAAATAATGGTGCTACTTTTTCTTGATTTATTAATGTAATTTCTATATAATTACTATATGGAACATCCGTTAATAGGCGATATCAGTGAATTAGATGCTGATGAACTAAACACTAAAATTACCGAGCTACACAAAAAATTATCTATAGCTTATAGATTAGGTAATCATGTCCTTTGTAATCAAATACAAATGGCTTTGGAAACTTACCAAAACAAATATCAAGAGAAACTTAAGAAAAATCAAACCGATACAGGATTTGACGGAATGATTAACATATCATAATGAACGTAAGACTAATATACCCAATAAATTTTAACGCTGGGGTTTATCATAACGGTGAAATGGTTATGAATAATTACACAGCTAAAATTTATATGATGACTAATTCAACAGATTCAAACATTACCAATACTGCATTTGATCGTATCAAACATTTTATGTATAGTCAAATTGACAGTTGTATTTTTATAGATGAGGATAATGTTGAGCAAGCTAAAAAATTTATTTCAGCAGGTATCAACATTACCACTTTACCATCAGAGCCAGCTGACCAGTTAATTGGCATTATGTTGTTTTATAAATTGACAGCTATTACAGAAAATAAACTACTGATAGGAGAAGTTGAAATCAGTAGTCAAATGGGAGATGGATTAGTTTATATACATGGCGACCAAGAAAATTTAAATGAATTAATTATTCCCGAATGGTGGAAAACGTCTGATTTAACTCACGCTGATCCAGAATTGACTTCTTCGGAAAAAATAGTTACAATAACACAAACTAGTGTATGGCGAGAAGTTGGCTTAGCTTGGGACAGCGAAGATGTTACTGTCAACACTGACCCCGGAAACACAATAGTATTTGCAGATTTCAAACAATTAGATGAAACAAAATAAATTTGGCGAAATGATTTTTTCAGAATCAGATGTTTGTGATTTAATGATGCGTGGGCATGACTTAACAATCCTTGATCACATGACAGTAGATGACTCTGTTAATCTCGACAGCTTGTCTAATATTTTATACTCTGTACCTAAATTAAAAAAACAACAAATTACATCGTTATCTGAGTCAGAATTTCATAGACAGCAACAACGAAATTGGCACATGCCACAAACGTATAAAGATATTGATATTGCTCAATACCTGTTAGATTTGTGCGATGGCGAAATAGAATTACAACGTGTAGCAGAAGAATTGCTACTGTATCAAGAACGTGATTTATTTGATTTACTGCGTTATTTAAAATATCTAGTGGACGTTATGCGAGAAAATAAAATAATTTGGGGTGTTGGCAGAGGCAGTTCAGTTGCCAGTTTTATATTGTACAAATTAGGCGTACATAGAATAAACAGTATTACTTATAAATTAAACATTAATGAATTTTTACGTTAAATACAGTAAGAATCTAGGAGAATTATATGACAACCAAAGTGTATAAAACAGCAAGAGGTAAAACAGTTGATATTGGATCGCTGAGACTTCAAAACGAAAACGTTCGTGCTGTGGGAAATATGGGTGTTAATGCCCGAGGCGATCGTATTGATAGTCAAGGAAATGTAATTGATCCTATCAATAAACAAATTCAAAGACGTATTCAAAAACAGACGAATGTGTCTAGTGGACCAGTACAATCAAGTTCAAAAGCAACACAAAAACCTGTTGACATTCCTGAAGTTGAAGATGATCCTTTGGGACCATTAGATGCTGTTGATAATACAGTTGTTGAACCTGAGACTGTTGATACTGGGGATGCAGTTGATACTACAGACAGTACAGATACAGCTGAGCCAGCGCCAACTTCCACTAAAAAAGTTGTAACTACTGATTCATCTACTGGGCTAGCGGCGGCTATTGCTCGTAGCAAAACAATCAAACAAGAATTAGAAAAATCACCAAAAAGTCAACCACAAAATTTAAGAAAGATCTAATGAACGAAACAAAAAAATTAGCATTTGCTCCGCATCGTATTGAACGCCAACAACTTAAAGTACTTAAAGATAATATCGTTGTTGCAGACATGAATTTTGAAGGTCGTAAGTTACAAAGCGGTATAGTATTATTAAACGACAACGGCAAAGGATATGGTATTCGTCCTCGTTGGGGTCGTGTATACGCAGTTGGCCCATCACAAACAGACGTAAAAATTGGACAGTGGATTTTGATAGCTCACGGTCGTTGGACACGTGGCTTAGATATTGAAGATGAAACAGGTGCCAAAACTATACGCAAAATTGATCCTAAAGATATTTTATTAATAAGCGATAGCGAAGAGTGTCCACAAGATGACACACAAAGCGAAGCTGTACACGTTGATAAAAAACAGTAATGGGTTTTCGAAAACCTGATTTACTTCCTGCTTATCATGCCATTTCTCGTAGTTTGGTAGAAATAAAAAGTCCTTATAATGACGGTTTTACCGGAAGTTCTTGTAAACATGATCTTTATCTGTTAAAATGTTATTTAGAAGATGCTTATAAAACATTGCCTAAATTTACAGGAGAAGATGAGTGGGAACAAGAGAGACTAGTGGAAATACTGAAGCAGTAACGTGTAAGATATGTCATAAAAGCATACAGCCTAATTGCGATTGGAACCAAGGTCGTTGCCCACATCGTCAACCGTTACTACACATGCCATACGTAGAACGTTTTTTAAATTTAATCAATTTATTCAAACCAAGGAAAAAATAAATGCGCCAGTTATGGACAGAAAAATTTAGACCCAACACAGTAGATGGGTATGTGTTTACCGATGACTCACAACGTCAACAGGTATTAAACTGGATCAAACAAGGATCAATTCCACACTTATTATTAAGTGGCAGTCCGGGTACAGGAAAAACTACACTAGCAAAATTATTAATCAACGAGCTAGGGGTTGATGAATATGACGTAATGTCAGCTAACGGTAGTAAGGATGCTCGTAAAGTTGAATGGATAGACAAACTGATAGGATTTTGTCAAACTATGCCGTTTGGCAAATTTAAAGTTGTACTGATTGACGAAGCAGACTATATGAATATTAATTCTGTGCAGCCAGCTTTGCGTAATTTAATGGAAGACTATAGTGAAAGTGTTAGATTTATACTAACCTGTAACTATCCCAATAAAATTATGCCGGCAATACACAGTCGTTGTCAAGGATTCCATATTGAAAAAACTGATGCTGTAGAATTTACTGCTCGTGTTGCCACAATATTAGTAACTGAAAATGTAGAATTTGATTTGGATACCTTAGACAGTTATGTTAAAGCTTCTTACCCAGATTTACGTAAATGTTTAAATTTAGTACAGCCTAACAGTATAACAGGCGTATTATCTGCTCCAGGTGAAAATGATTCTGCTGTAAAAGATTGGAGACTTGATGCTGTTAGTTTGTTTAAAGCTGGAAAAATAAACGAAGGTCGTAAAATTATCTGTAGTCAAGCCAGCACAGAAGACATGGATTCGATGTTTAGATTTTTTTATGACAACTTAGAGTTGTGGAGTAAAGATCCAGAAAAACAAGATCGGGCTATTACTATTATACGTAACGGATTGGTAAACGTGCCATTGGTTACTGATCAGGAAATCAATATTGCGGCTACACTTGTGGAGCTTACAACACTATGAGATACTTAATGTTTCAATATCTTAAAAAACCCTCAGGGCAATATGACGAAGCTATGAGCATAGGCGTTAAACTTAAACGTCGTGACTTACAGACCATGTCGGTTATATTAGACTTTCAGGAACAGAAAGTTTTACAATGTAGTATCAATGGCGAAGCTATGCCCAAAGACTGGGATCGAATAGTAAGTTATTATTATGAACACTACACCGCTACTATTGAACGATTGTTCCAGGAAAATGGACATGCTGTTGATATCAAAGTAGACCCCAAACTTACTTGACTTTTTAATCCTATGCTAGTATAATATTAGTATGAAAACAAAATATAAAAGTAGTAAAAAATTAATTCTTTCAGATGTCGATGGATGTTTATGCGATTGGGAATGGGCATTTAATATTTGGATGCAGGAACATGGATTTGAAGAAGTTCCTGGTAGCAAACTTAATTATGATATGTCTATACGTTATAACATATCAAAAGAACAAGTTGTGAAATTAATTCGTATATTTAATGAATCGGCTGCTATAGGATTTTTACCAGCACAACGTGATGCTATGTATTATGTTAAACGCCTTGTAGAAGAATACGGATATAAATTTCATGTCATTACTAGTTTGAGTTTAGATGCTAATGCTCAAAAACTACGAGAAATGAATTTATCTAAATTGTTTGGAGAAAATACTTTTGAACGTATTGTATGCCTTGACACTGGAGCTGATAAAGATGAAGCATTAGAAGAATATGAAGGTACTGGATTATATTGGATTGAAGATAAACCTGCAAATGCTGAAGCAGGTTATAAAGCCGGACTCAAGTGTTTATTACTTGAGCACGGCCACAATATGAATTACTACCATGAAGGTATTACACTCGTAAAAAATTGGAAACATATTTACGAGCATATTACCAATCAGTCTGAGTAAAGGCGTAGCACACTATCAATGATTTTGTGCCGCTGTATGTCGCGATTGTCTAAATTACATACAGCTATACCTTTTACACCTCCCCTCTGTAATCGTTCGCATAAATCTACTAGGCCATTACTGCCTCTTTTGTGATCTGACTGTTCGGCATCCCCAGTTATTACAATCTTACTACCTTCCCCAATACGGGTCATAAGCATCAATACTTGTGCGGCGGAACTATTTTGAAATTCGTCAGCTATAATCCAACTATTTCGAAACGTTCGACCTCGCATAAAAGCCAGTGGAGCTATTTCTATTTTTTGATCAGCTATCATTGCGTTAATATCTGGTTGTCGATAATACTCACGCAATATATCAGTTAATGGACGAACCCAAGGATCCATTTTTTGATTTAAATCTCCGGGTAAAAATCCATGTTTTTCATCTTCTACTGTTACTGCTGGTCTTGTTAGTACAATACGATCTATTTCTCCCTCTCTAAATGCTTTTACTGCGGCCAACATAGCAAGATAAGTTTTACCTGAACCTGCTGGGCCTGTAGTTACCACTATGTGTTGTTCAGAACTTTGTAAAGCCAATACCAAGCGTTCTTGATTTTTAGTTCTAGGAACTAAATTAATTGGACGCTGTTTTACTGGTTTTACTTGTTCAAAATTTATAGTGTTTTCTTGGTATGTCATATGACGTTTTTGTGATTTTAAAGCTCGGTTTCTACTCAAGTGTGACTCCATTTGTAGTTAATGTACTTCCGACAGCACCCTGCTGTCCAAAGTATTTAAAAAACAAAAATTAATCATTTAATACGCTTACTAAATGGTGAAAAAATAGCATAAGTATTAAGCTCAACCCCGAGTTTTTCATTCTTTACACATATTTCTAATTCAACTAAATACTATACTATGTCCAACAATAAATCATTCGATTCAGAACTTTTCAAAGATCATGCCGACTACTGGCAAGTGGCTGAAAATATTAAAAACCTCTATCTAAGTGAAGGTAGTTTATTAACACTTTTGGACTTTGAAAGAGTACTAGATGAGTTAGATGTTTATGCTTTTAAGAACTGGGATATAGGTGAATTAGTACAAGGACCAACTATCAGCAAATACAAAGTTACTTGTGTATTTTTGTGGCCTGAAAAACTCATGCCAGATCCACGTGGGGCACGTAGATTATTGCCCTTTGATTGCGATGTGAAATATAAAAAAACTAATATGAAGATTCCTATCAAAATTGAGGATCCATCAGATTATCGTCCAGGTACAAAAATAGCTAGAATTATTGAAAAGAAAATTTGGTTAGTGGAAATCACTATGCCTAAAACACTATTAAGTGATATAAGAACAGGCAGTGCTGAATTAGAAAATCAAGAAATTGATTTAAAAGAATTAGATGATGCTTATAAAGAAGATTTAGATAAAAAACAACTACAGCCCAATAACAATGAACAACAATTACCTCAACAACCCCTTCCTCAAATCTAACTCAGCAGTTTTTGAAAGTTTAGGATATAAGGATATGGAGGGCTTATTAAAGCCTGAAATCCACGTTGACGAATTTACCAGTAAAATGGGCGACGATGATGATATAATAGTTGTTTCGTTTTTTGTGCGTGACCCACAAGCAGCCAAAGACCTAATGAATTGGTTTGAAAAAGGCTATGATTTTGTTATCGATGCTGATCGTTCGCCTGGAGAAATCAAACCCAATCGTTATCTAGTTTATGTTGAAATACGTAGACGCAGCACAGCTGGCGCTCATGTTCAACAGTTAATAGATGATTTGGCAACATTGACAGAATTTGAATCTAAAGATTGGCATATGAAGTACGGCGATAAAGTTGTGTCTTTTAGCCAAGAAGAATTTGAAAAGTTAGTACCGTTAAGTCCTAAAAAGTATCGTGAAATACATGACAGTGACTTAAATGAAATGCGTGTAGCCGCTGGTATTCCTACCAAAACTATCTACGAAAAAGACGCTGAAATCACTAGTTTACAATCTGCCGCTGGATTAATTTAATAAAATTTCTTGACTAAGTTATATAGTTTACTATATAATAAAAACACAAAAGGAAATTTATGACACAGCGAATTCTAATTATGGGTTTACCAGGATCTGGCAAAACTTATCTAGCAGAAAGATTAAAAAAATATCTTGAAGATAACGGATCAATTACTTACAGTAGGGCAGAAATGTTGCCATTTGATAATAAATGTCAAGTAAGTTGGTTCAATGCTGATGATATACGTCGCAAATACAATGACTGGGACTTTAGTAAAGACGGACGTATTCGACAAAGTATACGTATGTTTCAGTTCAGTATGGAAGCTGGTGGAGACTATGTTATTTGTGACTTTGTAGCGCCATTAGTTGAAATGCGTAATAATTTCAAAGCAGATTGGACTATTTGGATGGATACTATCAGCGAAGGTCGTTATGCTGATACCAATGCGGCTTTTATAGAGCCAGAACAGTATGATTTCCGTATCACAGAACAAAATGCGGAAAAATGGGCTGAATTTATAGGCAATCATATTATAGAAAACCGTCGTCGTCCTATCTTTAATTGGCGTGCTGAAAGTGCGTTATTGCTAGGCCGATATCAACCATGGCATGACGGACATAGAGCTTTATTTGACAGAGCTATTACAAAAACAGGACAGGTTATAATTCAAGTAAGAGACTGTCAAGGATGGAATGGATCTAATCCATTTGAATTTGAAAAAGTTAAACGATTTATTAAACGTGATCTTGATCCAGTGTATCAAGGACAATATGAAATAATGCTAGTTCCTAACGTAACTGAAATAGTGTATGGAAGAGATGTAGGTTACAAGATTACACAAGAAGTTTTTGATGATAAAATACACTCAATTTCTGCTACAAAAATACGTAAAGAGTTAGGACTAAATGAGTGATAGCAATGTTCGTAGTCTTGCCAAAGCTGTAAGTTGGCGTATAACTGGCACAATAGATACATTCATTATCAGTTGGATTATCACTGGCGAAATACTATTAGCCAGTGGCATAGCTTTTACTGAAATAATGACAAAAATTGTTCTTTTTTGGACACACGAACGAGTGTGGAATCGTATAAAGTGGGGACGGCAATCGTAATAATTCCATAACTAAATACTCTACAAGGAGTAAACTATGGAAATTACACAACAACAACTGTCGGCTATGCTTCCGGGCAATCCCTATATTGAGCATTGGTGCGAAGCCTTAAACAAAATATTACCCGATTATGATATTACAACGCCAAACAGAATAGCGGCGTTTATAGCACAAACCGCACACGAATCTGGTGGATATACAGCATTACATGAAAATTTAAACTATCGGGCTGAAAGTTTATGTAGAGTTTGGCCACATTATTTTAACAGTGAAAATGCTAATGATTATGCTCATCAACCAGAAAAAATTGCCAATCGTGCTTATGCTGGACGCATGGGTAACGGAGATGAAGCTTCTGGTGACGGATGGAAATACTGCGGTCGCGGGTTAATTCAATTAACAGGAAAAAGTAATTATCAAGCATTTGCTGACAGTATACAAACTGATATAAATCAAATCCCTGATTTTTTACAAACTTTTGAAGGCGCTATACAAAGTGCCTGTTGGTTTTGGGAAAATAATAACTTGAATCATTGGGCAGATGCTGGCGATATTGAAAAAATGACGCAGATTATTAACGGCGGACAACTTGGTATTGACGATCGTAAATCTCGTTATAACCATGCCTTACAGATATTGGGGGCTTAATGTTTGGTTGGTTACTAGAACAAGTATTAGGAAATCTACCAACATGGTTGTGGCCTGCTATTGCCGGAGGTTCGGCAGTTGTTTATTTTTTAGCTCACATATTAGGAAATTTTCCTAATTTTAAACCATATGCGTTTCTTATTAAACCTGTAGCATTTGTATCAATGTTAGTTAGTGTTTTTATGTATGGCGGTGCTGGTGTTACGGATATACTTCAAGCACAAATCAAAGAACAAGAAGCTAAAATTGCTCAAGCAGTTGAAGAAAGTAATCAAGCTAATGACGAATTACAAAAGAAAATAGATCGTAAAAATAAAAAAATTAAGGAAATTAAAGATGCCAGTAAAGCTCTTATCAAATCTAACCGAGTGGAAATTGATCGCGACTGTAGTGTGCCTGATGTTGCTATTAGGCTGCACAACAACAGTGCCAGTCAAAATGCCATTTCCAAAGACTCCAGAAGACCTTAAACAAAGTTGTCCTGCGCTTAAATCAGCGAAGGAAGATACTCGCGAATTAAGTCAGTTATTGGAAACAATAGTTGATAACTATGCTACTTATTATGAGTGTGCGTCACGTGTAAGTGCTTGGCAAGAATGGTACGAAACACAGCGTAAAATATTTGAGGGGGTTAAATGAACAAAATTATTTTATTGGCAGTAATTTTATTGTCAGGTTGTACTTTGGTAGATTCATATCTAATGACCAAATATGATGCTAATGAATACTTGCTAATCACTCAGATCCGGGTTAGTGCTCAGCGTTTTCAAAAACAATGTGATGATGCTATGTCAAGTACTGGTAATGCCCATGCTATAAATTCGTTAACTGAATTATTTGCTTCTTATACAGAACAACTTCCTCATAATAAAGAAGAAGCTCAGGCAGCAAAGGCGCTTAATGAAATTGCCCAAGGGTTATGGGAAAGATATAGTAAGCGAGAAACTGTAAGCACTACATTTTGTCAAATTAAATTTCAAAATATAGAACATTCGGCACAGCTAATTCAAAGTGTGTCAGCAAAACGACCAAGATAAGGAGACACATATGACATTAGATGAAATAAATCAAGGACTAGCACAATTAGCTAATAGCAGTGACCCAGCATTTAGTAATGCGGCAAACTTTATTGCTCAAATTACCGAACAAATTAAATCCGGGCAAATGTCAGCATCAGAATATACTGAGACACTACAAGATATTCAAAGACAAATTAGTATTGTACAAGATATGCAACAATTGGCTTATAAAGAACAATTAAACACGTTAATAAATGGACTAATCAATATTGCTAGTTTAGTATAAAATAATAAAGGAGCTAAAATGCCAGATGAAGTTATAAGTGCAAGCGAACAAAAAAAAGAAGATTGGATGAACTCAAAGTGGCGTCCAATGATGGGATGGATGTACATGTTTGTTTGTTTTTTTGATTTTGTGCTGGCACCAATTTTGTGGAGTTTGATACAAGCCATGGATCACGGAGCAGTCAATGTACAATGGCAACCGTTGACCTTACAAGGAGCAGGTTTATTTCATATCGCCATGGGCGCAGTCTTAGGATTGGCCGCATATGGACGCACCCAAGAAAAACTAGCTGGTGCCAATAATGGCGGTCTTAATTTAGGCGCTGGAACTACATATACACCACCAGCCCCAATCAATGGTGGCAGTACATCTGGAGGATTTGGAGCGCCGTCGACAGGCGGATTTGCATCAACAGGAAGTGGCTTTGGGGCACCATCAACAGGAAGTAGTTTTGGATCCCCGTCAACAGGAAGTGGGTTTGGAACACCGGCAACAGGTGGGTATGGATCAACAGGAAGTAGTTTTGGTGCGCCATCAACAGGAGTGTTCGGAGCACCGGCTCCTTCTGTTTTACCTACAGGCGTAGGCGCACCAGCACAACCATTTGGAGCTAAACCAATTGGTCCGGCAGCAACATCATTTCCACCACTATAAGGAGAACTAAATGAGATTATTTAATTTTGTAGCATGGACAGGCATACTGATTGCCGTAGCAGTAGTTACTGTACACTCAGCTCACGCAGAAACCAAACAAGTTTGTCATGATAAAGTAGATAAGTCTGGTAAACCAGTTTTAGATAAAAAAACTGGTAAAACAGCACAAGACTGTAAGACTATTAAAATTCATAAAAAAGTTGAAGGTACTGCTGTTCCAACTAAAAAATAATTTTAGTCAGGTAGTAAAGTAGTATAATTACTATTATGAGTGACCATTATTCTACATTAGGAGTTACACGTGACGCGTCTCCGGAAGAAATCAAAAAGGCCTATCGCCGTCTAGCGTCGGAACATCATCCAGATAAAGGCGGCAATACAGAAAAGTTTCAGGAAATACAAGCCGCCTATTCTGTGTTAGGCGATGAACAAAAACGTGCCGAATATAATCAACCTCGCGGTAACCATTTTAACTTTGAATTTAATACGGGCCCTGCGGGATTTGATTTTAACAATATTTTCAGTATGTTTGGGCAACATTTTCATCCGCATCAACAGCGCCAACAACACGTTCGTATGAGCTTATGGGTGTCATTACAGGATATTGCTCAAGGTGGACAACGTCCGGTTAACATTGGAACTAGTCATGGAACAATTACTATTGAAATTGAAATACCAATGGGTATCAATGACGGAGACAATGTTCAATATGCTGGGCTTGGTCCGGGTGGCACTGATTTAATTATAAATTTTAGAATACATCAAAATCCAAAGTGGGAACGTAATGGATTAAATTTAACTACTAATCATAATGTAAGTATTTGGGACTGTTTAGTAGGAGCAGAAACTGTGGTTAAAGATATTTTAAATAACCAAATAACATTGACAGTTCCGCCGCTTACGCAACCTGGTAGTTTATTGAGATTGAAGGGCAAAGGTCTTCCATCTCGAAATGGTCCTACAGGAGATTTATTGATTAGAATTCAAGCACAAGTGCCTAGTTATATAGATCCAGAGTTGGTTGAAAAGATAAAACAGATTCAAAAAAAATAGTCGTAATGCTTGTGTTTAGCATAAAGTTGCTATATACTATGCAAGTATCATACTTAAGGACTACAAATGAATCATAATCAAGAAATTGAACATATTATTTCCAACGCTGTAAAGATAGCAAAGAATTTGAATCATGAATATGTCTTAACCGAACACGTACTGTTAGCACTGATTCGTCATGAACCTTTCAATAAAATTTTAGATTCTTACGGTATCAATGTATCTATGTTAGATACAGAATTAGAACTTTATTTAACTAGTCTAGCAAGTATAACGTCTAATCAAGATATAACCCCACGTAAAACTACTTCACTCGAACGCTGTTTTAATCGAGCAATGACTCAAGTGTTGTTTACTGGTCGTCGTACTATGAATACCGGTGACTTATATCTAGCTATTATGGGCGAAACTAATAGTCATGCTCATTATTTTTTAATGAAGTATGGTATTAAGAAATTAGAATTTTTTGATTACTGGCAAACACATTATAAGCACAATGAAAATGTTATTACCAATAGCCAAGCTGATGAAATATTAAATGAGTATTGTATAAACTTAACAAAGATGGCTGTTGAAGATAAATTGGAACCAATGATTGGTCGTTCGGCCGAATTGGAAGAAATGATAGTTGTCTTGGCGCGTAAATTTAAAGCCAACGTGCTTATGGTAGGTGATCCGGGTGTTGGCAAAACTGCCATTGTAGAAGGCCTTGCTCAGGAAATAATTAATGGTCGTGTTCCTAAATTTTTAGCAGGATATGAAGTATGGGGCATAGAAATTGGATCATTACTAGCTGGATCTAAGTACCGAGGAGAATTTGAAGAAAAATTTAAACAGGTAATTAATGCTCTTGAAACTAAAAAGAACTGTGTGCTTTTTATTGATGAAGCACACACAATGAAGGGGGCAGGAGCATCAAGTCAATCATCATTAGACTTTGCTAATATGTTAAAACCAGCTATTACTAAAGGAAATTTAAAAATTGTAGCCAGTACCACTTGGGAAGAATACTATGAATCATTTGAAAAAGACCGTGCTTTAATGCGTCGTTTTCATCGTGTAAGTATAGATGAACCAACTCCTGATGTAACAGAACAAATATTAATTGGACTAAGTCCACGTTTAGAATACTTCCATAATGTAATGATAGATACTGAAGCGATTACAGCCGCAGTAGATTTAAGTGGCAGGTATATACATGATAAAAAGAATCCTGATAAATCAATTGATTTGCTAGATGGTGCTTGTGCTAAAGAACGTGTAAAAGATCAAGGCACGGTAACAATTACTAAACAAATGATTATGGAACAATTAAGTCGTGTAACTTCTGTGCCACTTGATAGACTTCAAAACGAACGTAGTGCTAACATAGTAGACTTAGAAAGTAAAATCAAAGAAAAATTATATGGGCAAGATGAAGCTGTGGATTCTGTGCTTGAACGTGTTTACATTAATTTTTCTGGTATAGGTAACGAAAACAAACCTATAGCATCATTTTTGTTTTTGGGGCCTACAGGTACAGGTAAAACTGAATTGGCTAAGTTACTAGCTGATAATTTAGATATGAAACTGTTAAGGTATGACATGAGTGAATATCAAGAGCGTCATACTGTTAGCAGTTTGATAGGAGCTCCTCCTGGATATGTTGGATTTGAAGATGGTAATGTAGGTGGCGGTAAACTTATTAGTGACTTGTCTAAAAATCCCTACAGTATTATATTGTTTGATGAAGTTGAAAAGGCACATCCAGATGTTATCAATATCATGTTACAGATGTTAGATGAAGCACGTATTACATCAAGCAATGGCAAAACTGTTAATCTTAAAAACTCAATAATTATTATGACTAGTAATTTAGGTGCTAGAGATAACGAAGCAAACAATATTGGATTTGGAAAAGATTTTGAAAAAACTGGTAGCGAAGACAAAGCTATGAAAGAATTCTTTAAACCAGAATTACGTAATCGTATTGACCAAGTTTGTAAATTTAAGAAACTTGATACGTTAGCTATTAAGAAAATTGTTCTTAAATTTGTTGAGCAATTACAAACTAGTTTATCTGCGAAAAATATTAAACTTAGCCTAACAGAACCAGTTATTGAAATGTTAGCGGCAAAAGGTTATGACAGTAAGATGGGCGCTAGACCACTTAATCGCAAAATAGATGAACTTATACGTATACCATTAAGTAAAAAAATCTTATTTGAAAACTTAGAAAATTGCTCAGTAAATGCTTTATTAGTAGATGATAAAGTTGAATTTACAATGTTATCAAATATGCTTTTGCCAAATATCAATAGCGAAGGATATATTGTATTAAATGACAACAATTAAATTTAAACAAATTGCCAAAGATCAGTTGTTTTATGATAGGTGGCAATATTCAATAAAATTTTCTTTGAGAGAAATCACCGCACTTTGTTCATTGAATCACGAACAAATAGATTCTGTTATAGCTCGGCGTAAAATGTGGCGTGCTCAAGCGGCTCAAAGATGGAATAGTATAACCAATTTAAATTGGAGTACAAAAGCACAAGCCGCAGTAGCAAACATGGGTATCATCAGATATGATAGTACAACTATTTCAGATGAAACTGTTCAAAATTTACACACCATAGCTGATTTACTAAGTAATACTAAATCTGAATTTAAGCTAGTCACCAGTATGGACTTAGGGTGGATCTATACTAACGATTTAGTGTTTTTAGAAGAATTAGCACAAAATCAATTATTAACCAACAAAACTTACACGGAAGCCGTTATTGATCGTCCAAAAGATACAATTAAGTTAAAAACTGTCAATCACCGATATCGCAGTTATTTAAAAGTTGGGAAAGTTACCGAAAAGCAAAAAGAAAATATTGGCAATTTTTTAAGAAATCAGCCAGATATTAGGATTAGTCCAGGGGTTTTAGAATGGCTAAACACTCCAAGTTTTTACTTACGAGATCATTATTTTATAGATCACAATGATGAATCTTTTAAAGTAATGTTATCTTTAATTAAAGGCGGGCTATTTAGGAAAACTGTAGAGCTTATTTCAGCATAAATAGTTTACTATGACCATTTTTACCACACAAACGCTATTACCTTATACAACTTTTGGCACTCCTTCCGGTAATTATAACGGTATGTCTTCAGAATTTTTTGGCAACGCTGTGCCAGCCGCAAATTATTATGGCGGGCAGGGCAGTGCTCAAACAGCTACAATACAAGTTACGGATTTTGTTGGCAATATTACAATTCAAGGAACGCTTAATGACTGGACTCAACAGGCTCTTTGGTTTGATATTCAAAGTTACGGTAACATAACTACTCCAACTACAGGTACTACTGCTATTAACATGATTGGAAATTTTGTTTGGTTGAGAGCATTTGTAACAGATTTTACTGCTGGTACTATTAATTCAGCTAACTTAGTATATTAATATGAGAACTATTGTAATTTATCCCGGTCGCTTTCAACCAGCGCATTTGGGTCATAAATCTAGTTATGATAACTTAGTCAAAAAATTTGGGGCAGATAATGTTTATATTGTTACATCTAACGTAACAGCACCAATAAAAAATCCTTTTAGTTTTGAGGATAAAGTATTAATGTGGACCAAGTTGGGTGTACCAGCTAGTCGTGTTGTACAAGTAAAAAATCCCTATCAAGCAGACGAAATTAAAAAAGACATTTCCGATCCTGAACATACAGCACTGGTATTTGCTGTTAGTGAAAAAGATATGGAAGGTGATGACCCACGTTTTAAATTCGGCACTAAGAAGAACGGTGAACCTAGTTATATGCAGCCATATCCTGCTAAAGGAAAACTTGCTCCTCTTACTAAACATGCTTATGTTTATACAACGCCCACAACAACATTTAAAGTTCGTGGCCAAGACGCTAACTCTGCTTCGGCTATAAGATATATGTACAGTAACGGTAGTCCCGGAGATCAAGAACAAATAATATATGATTTGTATGGCAGTGATGACGCACACATAAAAGATATATTTGATAAAAAACTTGGTGTAGCTCAAAAAACCAAAGACATAGTTATACAAGAACCCCCAACAGACTCTAATGTAATAGATACTCCATTTCCTTTACAAAGAGAACATAAAGAAAAATTAAAGAAATTATTAGAATCAACCATCTTAGCAGAACGCAGGGCAAATTATTGCTATCGTCCTTTTAGAGAAGATTTAATTCCCGACTATATCGACGAACGCAATAAATCAATAACTTATTAATTCAACCTAAAAATATTACAGGCAGTATAACTCTTATTAAATAATAGCAACAATTTTTACAAAGGAAAATCATGGTATCTACTCAAGGCGCTGAATTAACAGCAGAAGCAGCACAAGCAACACCAACTACTGAGACGCCAGCGGCGCCACAACAAGGTCAAATTCAAGTTAACATTGATTATTTAAAAACAACTCGTGTTCATATATGTATGCCATGTTATGGTGGTATGTTGACAGAATCATGTTTTATGAGTTATATCAAATGGGCAAATACTGCTCGCCAACTTGGTATTGATTGGACTATGGAAACAATGACTAATGAATCATTAATTAGTCGTGCTCGTAATACACTTACAGCTAAATTTCTTTCTAATCCTGATTCAACACATTTAATGTTTATTGATGCTGACATTGGCTGGGAGCCATGGCATTTGTTAGTTTTGTTAAATCGTGATGTAGATGTTATTGGCGGCTTGTATCCTATGAAATCTTTGCCAGTAAAATGGTGCGTAAATGGATTTGACGGAGCAGAAGAAGGTCCCGATGGCTTACAAGAAGTTACTAAAACAGGCACTGGATTCTTGTTAATGAAACGTCATATTTTTGAAAAACTCAATGCTCATCCAGCAGTTAAACCGTTTAATTCAGATATCGGACTTCCGCCAGAGTTAAATGTTTACATGAAAACTTATTTTGACACAGCAGTACGTGAAAATCGTTACTACAGTGAAGACTGGACATTCTGTGAAAACTGGCGTGATCTAGGCGGTAAAGTTTGGGTAGATAAGCGTGTGTTGCTCAAGCATACAGGAACTTATGTATTTGATTATCAAACACAAGATCAACTGTATAAAGACCTACATCAATTAGCATTAAGTAACCAACAGCCTGTACAACAGTTACAAGTAACAGAGCCTGTAACTGACGCAACATCAATTCCAACTAGTATGCCTACTCCGCCAAAAGCCAAAGCTAAAGTAGTAACTACTAGCAAAGGCAAGAAAAAGCAATAAACTACATAGTTTATAAACGGACAAAAGCCGCTGACGTTGTTAGCGGCTTTTGTTTTATGCAAATAAATATAAGATATGAATATAAATCAATTGGAATCTTTTAATTTAGCAGATGCTGTTAAATTTCATAATAAACTTAATCCTAAAATATGGGATAAAAGTGAGCATATTCACCCGGAAATTAGAGATCAATTACTTACTATAGCAGAAGATTTTGCCAATTTTCTCGGTGTTAAAAATTTAGATATCAAAGATATTACCGTTTCTGGTAGCAACGCGGCGTATTCTTACACCCCACATTCAGACATAGATTTACATTTGATTGTTGATTTTCCTGCTGATGAACACAAAGATATCTATAGAGAATTATTTGATGCTAAAAAAGCCATATACAATAAAGAACACGATATAAAGATAAAAGGAATTCCTGTAGAGCTGTATGTAGAAGCTGTTGACCAAGGTGTTCATAGTCAAGGAATTTACAGTTTAATTAATAAGGACTGGATACAGATTCCTCGTAGAGTAAAAGCAGATATAGATGATATCAGCGTAAAAAGTAAGTATAAAGATCTAAGCCGACGCATACGCGAAGCTTTAAAATCTCGTTCAATAGATGAAATGACTAAAGTAGCAGACAAAATTAAAAATATGCGTACCACTGGATTAGCTGAGCACGGCGAATTTGGAGCCGAAAACTTAACTTTTAAACTGTTACGTAATAAAGGTGATTTAGAAAAATTATACAAGGCTCGTGCCGCAGCCAAAAACCGTGAATTAAGTTTAAAAGAACGTGAACGTATGCCAGTAAAGTATGGCTTTGGAGCAGACTATATTGAAGAAGTAGGTATTACTCCAGATGGTACCAATCCAACTACTTGTCAGTTTACCAATGAAGAAGAACCTGTAGCAAAAAATGACAAAGAAATTATAGATGATTTTGTAAAATTTTGTATAGAACAATTAGGCATTGATAAAAAAATTAATCTAAGACTACGTCGTGATCCAGCTTGGAGTGAACGTAATAAAACTTTTGGAAGATATAATAATACAACAAATGAATTAGAAGTAGCAGTAGGTTACAGACACATAATGGATGTATTAAGAACACTAGCCCACGAATTAGTACATCAACGTCAACACGAAACAATGACTATGCCAGATAATGCCGGCGAAGATGGTAGCGAGTGGGAAAATCAAGCCAACGCAACAGCAGGAGTTTTAATGCGTCGTTATGGCAAAACACATCCTGAATTATTTGTAGCAGGTACTCTTCACGAATCATCAGGATATATTCCAACTGCGGCAGAAGCTGACGATCCTAGATATAAAATGGCATTAACTGTAGATGTACGCCCAGGTGCTATAGGCAAGGCAGCTAACGCATTTTTATTAGACACAGATAGTCAAGGGCATCCACAATTCTTACGTCCTGATGGAGTTGTTCATCGTATGATGGAAGAATACGAAAAGTACAAAGGCAAAGTAAAATGAAAGCATATGAATTTATAAAAGAAAACACACTAGGTGGGTTTAAAGTAAAACCACTACACATTGAACAACAGGGTGTTGACGAAGAAATAGGACTAAATGCTCCGCATCGCAGAATGAGTCGTGATGAGTTACAAGGCTATGCTAATCGTATTAAAACTGATAGTAAAACTAAAAAAGATAAATTTGCTCCACTTATTCATGGCAGTAATATTAAAGCAATTACCAAAGATGACGAAAATACCGAATGGGATTTAGATGACTTAGCTGATCAAATTACAACAAGACCACGTTCATTATTGGGCACTAATGCTAAAATGAGTAAAAGTGCTACTGAAGGAGAGATAGTTTATGATTTAACATTACCGGCACTAAGCGGTATTGTTGTAGACGAGGACAACGGTGACTTTGTGGAAATAACAACTTGTCCAGGAGCCGGTGCTTGTCAATTATTTTGTTATGCTCGCAAAGGCGGTTATGTAATGTTTCCAGCTAGTTCAATGGGCGCGGCGCAGGCATTAAATTTTTTAGTCAACGATCCTAAAGGTTATACAGATATGGTTAATAGAGAAATTAATCAAGTTAAAGGCAAAGCAGATAAACATGGAATTAGACTAGTAGTCCGTTGGCACGATGCTGGTGATTTCTTCAGTAAAGAATATTTAAATTTGGCATTTGATGTAGCACGTAAGAATCCAGATGTAAAATTTTATGCTTATACTAAGATAGCTGATGTAGCTACTGCTAATAAACCCAATAATTTTATCATTAACTTTAGTAGTGGAGCAAAACGCGGTGAAGAAAAGAAAATAGAATTTCATCAAGGCAAAGGCAATGTAGTTAAACAGGGAATAACTGTTCCTAAAGAATTATTTTCTGCTAGTAAACAAGCAGTCGCCGCTGGAGCACAGCCGCCTGTAGTGGCATTAGATGCTAAAGGCAAACCCGTTAAAGATGCTAAGGGACGTACACAGTTTATTGACCAAGCAGCCTTAGATGAGTTTAAGAGAAGATTAGCTGAAAAATATCAAGTTGATGTAGATGACATTATAACTTATGATGAAATGTTAGATACTCCAGAAAGTGATCATCCAAAATGGCATGTAATTGTACAGCCAGGAGCAGGTGATCGTGCGGCTAATCGTAAAGATGTAATTAACAGTTTTTTACTATTCCACTAATATGATACTGAATGATTTCATTGAACCTAAAATAAAATTTAGTAATGATAAACTAGATGCGGTTCTGGCTGAATTGTGTGGATTAATTCTAACGGGACAACGTGTCAATCCCAAACTTAATGGTAAAGTAGCGGCCGCTGTATTAGATCCAATGGGTAAATTAGTCACAGGCGTAAACTATCTACATGGCGATAAAAGAGTTCATGCTGAAAATGCCGCTATAGAAAATTACGAGCAGGAATATGGCAAATTACCAAAAGGTTGTATAATAATAACTACATTAAGTCCCTGTAACGAATCTAACGATAAAACTGCCGAAGAACGATATGGTGAAAGCTGTACTGATTTATTAAATAGCTGTAACATTAAAATGGCCTATTGCGGGTATGAAGATTATACTCAAGACGATATTAAAAATAATTTTACAGTTGTTGTAACTAGTAATGAAAAAATAAAAGAATTATGTAAACGTATAGCAGACACATTTCTTAAAAATTTAGAAGAAACTACAATTACTACCAATGAAGCTATAGATCCTGCTATATTAGATTTAGCTGCCGCACGTATGGGCTATCGTAATCATTTAGCTGTTCCGCAACGACAATTACCAACATTATACAAATTAGCGTCAACAACAGAATTGAGTACACCTACTTCAAATGAATTACGTAGATATCAAAAAGCATTGGATCAAAGAAAAAGAAATCAACAGGCTGTAGATTTTACTGCTAGTCATTGGGATCCTGATGAGGAAATGACAGAAGATAATGGAAAGACTAAAGCTGAAAATTTTATTCATCAAGTGTATAGCCAGTATCCAGAATGGCCGTATGGTCAAGCAGACAGAGTCATGGTATGGGGAGATGGCGAAGAACAAGAATTTGCCGCATTTAAACTTAAACCTGGAGCTGGGGATAACACAGTAAATATAGACTGGATAATGGCCGGCCCAAAACAACGAAAAGGTGTGGGCACCCGTGCCATACAAGAACTACAGAGATTGGCGCAAAAAGCTGGTGTCAAACTGACATTATATCCTTGGGATAAAGGTCAAATTAGTCAAGCATCACTTAAAAGATTTTATAAGCGTCAAGGATTTCAACCTGTTGCTAAAGGCGCAGCACCTATGCAGTGGGATCCTGATATAAAAGAAAATACTAATAGGCAAATATTATCTTATATTAGAAAAATACATCCTAAGGGTGAATTTAGAATTGATCACGCGGTAATGAATCATGCCGAATGGACACTAACTAATGTCCCACTTAGTAGTTTACATATTGAACCTGACGACATAAGTCCCTATGATCAAATTAATTATATTGACTACAATCATGTAGGCAAAATCACAGCTCAGGATATTAAAAATAAACCTATTGTTGTTGATAACGACGGCTGGATTATTGATGGAAATCATCGTGCTGTGGCAGCAAGAGAAATGGGCATGATAAAGATTCCAGCTTATGTTCCTGTAGAAGATGAAGATGAATTACAGGAACATAACAATGTTGAAGACGAAATAAATTATCTTCTTAGAACGCTAACTCCAGATGATGTTGGAGTAGAAGAATTTGACGGATATCGTGTACACTTCGAAGGATTTACCGATGACTGTAAGACTAGTAGTGATTATCAAAGAAATCCTAAAGCAGTTTATCAAGAAGTATTTAATGATTTTATACGTCGGGAAGGCGGTGCTAAACCAATTAAGCAAGGGTTTACGGGTTCAGAAGACAATCCTGTTTTATACAGCATTTTTAAAACTCAAATAAACGAATTAAAAATTGATAATAGTAATGGTATAGGTGCTGTGCCTCATAATAAAGATGTTGATTACTTTGGATTAAGAGTAAAAATGCGTCCCAGTAAATTTTTAGAATTGGCTAAGCCAATGCCAATGTCAGCAGATGACAAAGAAACTATACAGCATCTAGAAAAAGAAAAAGATTCAAGAGGATTTGGAGCACCGTTTTTAACATTAAATATGGAAGGCGAATTTCCTAGAGTAGAGGGGCATGATGGTCGTCATCGTATGACAGCTATAAGAAATACAGAAGGCGATATTCCGGTAGAAGTACACATCTTCCCACGTTATATGCGTAACAAGGATCTAACTCCTGAATTAATTGATAAGATGAATAGTTTAATAATAAGCGAAACCGGTCGTTATGTTGTAGGTCCAATATTTTCTCAAGCGGTTAAAGAAGCAATAAATGAATTTGCCCCTACGCCGTCTAATGACGACGATGGCGATGTGCCGCCAAACATCTACACACTTGCTAATCGTTGGTGGAATAACACAGATGATCAAGATCGTATTGCTAATGTGTTACGCAGTATGGGTTGGGATATACAACAGTCCGATGGTGAAGAAGATGTTTGTCAATTAACTTATCGCGATGGCTCAGTGTATTATCTCCATGACAGTGAGTTTGATCCTGACTTGTACGAAAACTTCGCAGACGGAAAACATCCTGGGCGCAAAGGATTAAGTAAACGTATGGGTGTTAACACAAAAGCTTCAGTCAGTAGTTTACGTAAAACTGCCAAGCATTCGTCAGGCGAAAAAGCACGTATGGCTCATTGGTTAGCTAATATGAAATCTGGTCGAGAGAAAGCAAAGAAAAAATGAGAGCTCAGGAATTCTTAGCTGAATATGATCGTTCTATTACCGCACAGAAATTAGGTCCATCTATCTTGAATATGTTTAAGCAAGAAGGTCCAGCTTGGATACGTAGAGCTTTAGGCAGAGACATAGGAAATGAACCAGATCAAAATATAATAAATGATCTCATACAAAAATTAGAATTGGCAGATCCTACACCAAATAAACAATATGTACCTTGGATGGCTAGAACTTACAGCCGTGGTGGTTACAGATTTGAAGACGTATTAAGTCAAATACCCGAGTATTTAGAAAAGTTTTATCAACTAGTGAGACGTAAAAAAATTCCTGCTCCTAGAAACGATATTAACGGTTATCAACACTTTGGTGACTTTATGGGTGTTGTAGATGAATATCCTGATATTCAGGCTGCTGAAATTAGAGATAAAGGGCAAGCTGAGTTATTATATCAAGACAGTAATTTACGTGCTATTATTCCGTTTGATCAAACGGCTGCTTGCTACTACGGACAAAATACCAAATGGTGTACAGCAGCCACAAAAGGTTACAATTATTTCAACGAATACGCCGAAAATACTCCTTTAATAATTGTAATACCAACAAAACCACAGCATCCTGGAGAAAAATATCAATTACACTTTGACTATAGTATTGACGGAATGCCTATTCGTAGTGACGATGACTATTTAGAAATTTATCATAATCGTGGCGAAGACTATATTATAAACAATACTACTGATGGACAATTTATGAATGAAAAAGACCAAGGAGTTAGTTTGAAATCTTTAAAAGCTAGATTTGGCGCTAGTTTTGATCAATTAATTGATGCCTATTTACAAAAATTCCCAGACGAGGAATATAAAGTACAGCATAATTTTTAATAATTAAAATTTTACGGTTAGAGCTAAATATAGTAGTATATTAAGGATAAACCCGTGAGATTACATGAATTTGTTGATTTAAATGAAGATACTGTTGCCACAGTAAGCGGATCTATTGCTACAGTATCCATGCCTCTTGGTGTTGTACAAAGAAGAATACCACCTGGATCGTTCTTTTCAGCTAAATATACTACCGACGCAGATCCATGTCCTAATACACCTGCAGAGTACAAAAAATATAAGAGGAAATCTTGATGTTAGCTGAATTATTAAAAATCTTGTTGGCCAGTGATTTTAGTTACTATCTAAAAGCACACATGTTTCATTGGAATGTTGAAGGCAAAGATTTTTATCAATATCACAAATTTTTACAAAAAGTCTATGAGGATGCCTACGAAGCTGTAGATACCATAGCAGAATATATACGTACACTGGATGAATATAGTCCAGGTAGTTTAACTAGATATCACGAATTAACTCGTATCCAAGATCAAATTAAAGTGCCTAGAGCGCGATTAATGATCGAGGAATTATTGTCCGATTCTCATATAATGGTCAACCTCTTAAATGAGTGTTTTGACGCTGCCACCCAAGAAAATAAACAAGACATCGCTAATTTTATTGCTGAGCGTTTAACAGCTACTAATAAATTTATTTGGATGTTAGGAAGTTTTTTAAGAGAAGCTAGAGAATAATGGACTATGAATTTAAAACAATAATTGAAAAACTAGCTATACTCGAAGGAAGAATAAGTCCTAAAGAGACAAAGCCTGCTGACTCTAAACAGAAGAAACCAGCACTTTTCAACAATCTGAAAAAAGATGAATCGGCTATGCCCATGGTTGGCGGGGTAGAATTCGCAGAAGATAAAATGGCCGAAGATGTGATAGCTAAAGTACGTGCTAGTTTAGAAGATTATTTAAAATCAGCAGAAGAAAAAATTAAAAAAGACAAAGAATTACTGTCTAAAAATAAACAAGATTCAGATATAAAGAAAAAAAACACAAAAAACTCCAGCTTACATATCAAAGATACGGAAAATGAGTTAGAAGAAGATCCTAATCAAACTCCTGCTGGCGGCGAAGCTGTGGCCACAATGACAGATCCTACATATTCTCAAGGTAGTAATAACACATACGCAGAATCTGCTCCGGTAAAAACTATTGACTTTCCCTATGAAGAAGTTGGCCTAAGTGGCGGTGGCGGAAGTGTGCTTGTAGAAATACATGGTGATGAACGTGATGGATTTACTATTAAACGTGCTGGTCGCGAATTACCTACACGTTTTAGATCATTAGAAGAAGCAGAAATGGCATTGGAAATGTTTAAAGCTCATCGCAGAGCACGTCTTGACGCAGAGCAAGGCGCAGACTACGTCGAAGAAAAATAATGAACTTATTTGATTTATACAATAAAAATTTACAGGAACATGGCGGTGGTGTAAATGCCATGAAAGATTATATAGCTTGGCGTAAAAAAGCAAATACAGAACACGGTATTACCAAAGAAGAAGACGTCACAGAAGCTGGTCAATTTACTTCACTACAACAGTTAAAAGACTATTTTAAAAAAATAGGTCGATCTGAAGCACAAGCGGCGGCAGCGTGGCAAAGTGGATATCGCGGACCAACAGCAAAAAAAGTTCAACCTTATAATCCAGAAAAATATAAAAATTATCATTGGAATCAAGAAAAAGATTTAGAGGAATGGATGAACTCGGCCAAAGGAGAACCAGAACAAGACAACTTAATGCCAGTAAATTTTAAAAAAGGCGTAGTCAGAGAAGAAGATGATAAAAAACCTATAGATTCAAAAAGTGCTAGAGATGATGTAAAAACTGCTTTAAGAAAATATAGACAAGAATTTCCAGGACTAAGCGACGAAGAAGCTATTGTAGCACACGCTTATAAACAAGATTTAGAAAATCAAAGTCAACAAAAAGAAATTGATCAACTTGAAAAAGACAAAGACGAACTTTATAAGAAAATAGATCGTACCAATAGAGATTTAACTGATAAAGAAAAACGTTTTAGAGATCAAGAAGAAAGATTCCAAGCATTTAATAGAGAAGTAGCTAAAATGGAATTAACTCCAGTTCAGGCAGCAAAAGCCGCTACTGACTACGCTGATGGAATTAAAAATCCAGATCTTGAAAAAATAAAACAAATGCCAACAATCAAAACAGCAAAAGGCACACAGCCTAAAAGTGTTTCTGTTGGTAAATCTACACCAACAAGTTCCAGCGGTTGGCTAGCAACTCCAGATGTTAAATCGGAACCTGGTGTTTCGCCAGACAAAGCAGATGCTGGAAAAACAAAAGATATCTCTACAGAACCGAATCCGTTTGGCAAGATTGCTAAGTCTTTGGGTGATTTACCTAGTCGTACTTATACAGCTAAAGATAGAGATGATACTACAAAATTAACACCTATGTCTAAAATTACACCAGCAGTTGCTCAAACTCCAGTATCTACACCTGTATATGCCCCAGGTATAGATGACATAGATCCTGATAAAATTATACAGATACCAGATTTAACATTAGCTGCCAATGACTTTTTGGGTAAACAAAAAGAAGTAGCAGAAGACGTAAACAGTCCAGCAGGGTATAGTCCTTATCAGGAAGATGACATAAATCAGGGAAGAAAAAACGTTGTTGATTTAAGTAACGCTTGGTTAAAACCTGAAATTCAAAAAATTACTTGGAGTTTTGGACCACAAAAAACTCTTACTTTACAGAGAAATTATATGTTTGGTATACTGTCATTGATTGCTATTGCCAAAGAAGTAAATGAACCACTGGAATCACTTTATCAAACATTTTCCAATAAGGAAAAAACTTTAGAATGGGTTAGACAACCAATAGTTCAAAAATATGTAAATTACTATCCTACATATCTAGCCCAGCAAAAAGAAAAAGAAGAACAAGAACGTTTAGCCGCACAAAAAGCAGGGCAAGAAGAACTACCACTTGGTCCTGTTGATAAGGAACCCGAACAACCAGAATTATTTGAACGTTTATTAACTGAATTAGACGAACTTGTTAAAACTGACGAGGCTAAGAAACCTTGGGGAAGAGAAGCATTTTTAGCTAATTTAAAAAAACAAAAAGAACAAGATGACAGAGAAAATAAAGGACTAACTGGTTTAGACTATAGAGAAGTAAAGGCTAAACTTAAAGGAATAAGTGATCGTATGGAACCAAAAAAAGATAAAGAAGTAGACGAAGCTTCTATGACATGGGCCGCTCACAAACCAACAGGCCCAAAATTTGGTGGATATTTAAAAGGAACTGATCCAGCTCCAACTGAATTCAGCAACAAAGGCTTTGGTGGATCAGAAAGTGCTACGCCAAAAGGTAACTTTTTAACTTGGGTAATGGAACAACAGGAATATAAAAACTTTGATCGAGATCCTGCTGTTTATGCTTCTGCTAGGAGCAAGTATAAACAATTGACGGAAGCCGCTGATGTGTTCAGTCATACCTTAGGTAAATCACTAATTCAAAAACCTAGACTTAATCCTATCAAAATTAAAAAAACAAAGCCTGTGGGCGTAGCAGAAGCAGGTAGCCCAGCACAGCAGGCCGCTATTGCTATCAACATGAAAAAACATCACAAGAAACCCAAACATGTTAAAGGACAAGGTGTGGCGGAAGGCTTGGAACAAAATCCAGATCAAGTTCGTCAGACTCTTAATGATTGGATGAGTCAAGACCAGCAATTCAAAGATCCTACTAAACGAGCCGGTTTCCAAGCTAAAGTTTGGCCATATATAGAACAAAATATAAACGCAATACTATCTGACAAAGGTGCAGACGGTAAAGGGTCGTATCCTGCGGCTCCT
>Ga0214164_1000243_pt1 | contig 38063 bp, 21 predicted proteins | sample TroBogepilimnion_13_FD_153003 | JGI IMG/M metagenome (GOLD analysis project Ga0214164, IMG submission 153003) | Freshwater microbial communities from Trout Bog Lake, WI - Practice 03JUN2009 epilimnion v4 | ecosystem: Environmental > Aquatic > Freshwater > Lake > Epilimnion/Euphotic zone ...
TGGGCTAAAGCATGAAGCAAAACACAGGAATCCATACCGCCGCTCAATGCGAGAAGCAAGTTTGGTGCTTTGTTAGAAGAAGTAACTTCACTTAAAAGTTGCGCAACTTGCGCTTGAATACGCACAAAGCCCGCATCAGGCTGATTGGCTTGAATACGGGCTTTGCGAATGGCGTGGGTTGAGGCTTTGGTAATTTTAAAACCTTTGGTGGTTTTGCCCCTTAGCGACGCTTAGGCGCTGCTTTCTTAACGGGAGCCTCTTGGAACTGGCCGTAGCTCATCAAACGGGCATAACGTTGTTCCAACAAGGCTTCCATAGACTTAGTTTCAACCGCTTTAAGCTCTTCAGCGATGGCTTTGTCTAGATTTTTCATCATGGCCTCTTGGTCACGGTGCGCGCCGCCCATAGGCTCTGCGACGATACGGTCTACCAGGCCTGCCGCCTTAAGACGTGTTGCCGTAATGCCTAAAGTTTCCGCAGCAACGGAAGCCTTGTCTGCGCTCTTCCAGAGAATAGAGGCACAGCCTTCCGGTGAAATGACTGAGTAAGTGGAGTATTGCAAGATTAATAGTTGGTCAACCACACCAAGTGCCAACGCGCCGCCTGAACCACCTTCACCAATAATCACACCGATAATAGGTGTTTTAAGTTCAGCCATGACGTATAGGTTACGTGCAATCGCTTCAGACTGACCGCGCTCTTCAGCGCCGATACCAGGGTATGCGCCTGGGGTATCAATGAGGGTAATGATAGGTAGGCCGAATTTTTCAGCCATGCGGTATAAACGTAGTGCCTTACGATAGCCTTCTGGACGCGGCATACCGAAGTTACGGTATTGACGCTCTTTCACGTCACGGCCTTTTTGTTGGCCAATCACCATCACAGGCTTGCCATCAAAACGCGCCAAACCGCCAACAATCGCAGGGTCATCCGCAAAGGCGCGGTCGCCATGTAACTCTTCAAAGTCTGTAAATAGATTCTGAATGTAATCTAATGTGTAAGGGCGTTGTGGATGACGAGAAACTTGAGAAATCTGCCAAGCAGTGAGCTTGCCATAGATATCCTTCGTCATCTCTTCATTTTTCTTTTGTAGACGATTGATTTCGTCATTGATATCGAGCGCAGAGCCATCTTGCACTTTACGCAACTCATCAATTTGCGCCTCTAATTCAGCGATTGGTTGTTCAAAATCTAAAAAGCTTGTTTTCATATCAAGTTTGGGTCTTATTAAAATTTAGGTCTAATTATAGAGGATTTTTACGTTTTCTTCGCTTAACCAAGCTTTTAATCCGATTAATAAGTCGTCATGTAGCTCCACACGCCAATGTTCACCTAGCATCATCTCCACTTTGGCTTGGCTGTTATGGTATTCCACCTTCACCGCGCAACCGCGATTATTTTGTTCTGAGCTTGTTCGGCAATAAGGCGCTAAGAGCTCACGCAGCTTCACCGCATCAGACTGACCGTTACATGAAATTTTCAGCATATTGGCGTAAGCACTGCGAGCTGAAGCAATATCATAAATCTTACGCACGTTCACACGGACACCGCCCGAAAAGTCATCGTGACTCACACGGCCCTCAATCACGAGCAACTGGTCTTCTTTAATGAGCTGCGCATGCTGCGAGAGCATCTCGCTCCCCACCACCACTTCAACACGTGATTTTGCATCATCTAATGTCACTATCGCCATCTTGCCGCGCTGCGTCATGCGAATACGAACCCCCATCACGATCCCAGCAATAATCTGTGGCTGATCTTGTGGTTTCAGATCACCTAAATCGGTATGCACAAATGTCGCTAATTCTTTTTGGTAGGCTTGGTATGGGTGACCACTTAGATAAAAACCAAGCGCCACCTTCTCTTGCTGAAGTTTCTCTTGCTCAGTCCAAGCAGGCACTTTTGGTAACACATGCGCGGCGCTATCCGACACCGCGCCAAATAAACTATCTTGGCCACTGGCTGCGCCACTTTGTTCGGCGGCACTAATCGCAAGATTAACGCCAGCTAACAGGGCATTACGATTAGGCTCTAGCTGATCAAAGGCGCCTGCCCGGATCAGTGATTCAATCACGCGGCGATTCACTTTACGCAAATCTAAACGTGCACAAAAGTCGAATAAATCCTTAAACGGGCCATCTTGATTACGCGCAGCAAGAATGACCTCAATCGCAGCCTCGCCTGAGCCCTTAAGCGCGCCCAAGCCATAAAGCACTTGCTTGTCGTTGATCGGCTTAAATTTGAATTCGCTTTGGTTAATATCTGGTGGCAACACCTCAACGCCATTCCCTACGCAGTCGTCATAGAAAATATGGACACTGTCTGTGTTGTTCATGTCCGCCGACATCGTCGCCGCTAAGAAGGCTGCTGGATAGTGGGTTTTAAGGTAGGCTGTCTGATAAGCAACTAGGGCGTAAGCCGCGGCGTGCGATTTATTAAAACCGTAGCTCGCAAACTTCTCCATCAAGTCAAATAAATCAGCGGCTTGTCTTTCAGATGTGCCCTGTCGTTTCGCGCCCTCCACAAATACTGCGCGCTGCGCATCCATCTCCTCTTTTTTCTTTTTACCCATGGCGCGGCGGAGCAAGTCTGCTGAGCCTAGACTGTAGCCCCCGACGACCTGCGCAATCTGCATCACCTGCTCTTGGTAAACCATAATGCCGTAGGTTTCTTTGAGGATAGGCTCAACCGCTGGGTGTGGGTACTCAACGCGCTGTAAGCCATGCTTACGTCGGCAGAAGTCCGGGATCAAGTCCATCGGACCAGGGCGATACAAAGCAACCAGCGCGATAATATCCTCAAAGCAATCCGGCTTCGCTTGTTTAAGCATGTCCTTCATGCCGCGGGACTCTAGCTGAAATACTGCGGTGGTATTCGCTGAATTTAGAAGCTGGTAGGTCGGCTTATCGTCAATCGGCAATGTCTCAAAGGCTAGAGGATCCAAGCCCTCCAAGGCGCGCTGCGCATTCGCATTGTCGAGCGCCATATCTAGGATAGTCAGTGTACGAAGACCTAAGAAGTCAAACTTCACAAGCCCCACGGCTTCCACGTCGTCTTTATCGTACTGACTCACCAAACTATCGCCATTGGCTTGACAATAAATCGGTGAAAAGTCAGAAATCTTACTTGGTGAAATGAGCACACCACCCGCATGCATGCCAACGTTACGGGTTAAGCCCTCAAGGCGAAGCGCGAGCTCGAGGAGCTCCTTCACCTCCTCCTCTTGCTCCCGGCTTTCAGCTAACTGGGGCTCTTTTTCAAGGGCATCTTTAAGGGTGATGCCAAGCTCAAGCGGAATGAGTTTGGCGATGCCGTCCACAAAGTTGAACGGCAAATCCAGCACGCGGCCAACATCTCGAATCACTGCCTTGGCCGCCATGGTACCGAAGGTGGCGATTTGAGAAACCGCCTCCAATCCGTATTTTTGCTTCACATAATCAATGACGCGGTCGCGACCCTCTTGGCAGAAGTCAATATCAAAGTCGGGCATGGAGACGCGTTCAGGGTTTAAGAAGCGCTCAAACAGCAGTGCATATTGCAATGGATCAAGGTCGGTAATGCCTAAGCTATAAGCGACCACAGAGCCAGCGCCGGAGCCACGACCCGGACCAACAGGCACGCCGTTATGCTTAGCCCAGTTAATAAAATCAGCCACAATCAAGAAGTAGCCTGGGAAACCCATCTGGATAATAATGTTCGTTTCAAACGCAAGCCTCGCTTCGTACTCAGGAGCTTTAGCCGCGCGTTTTTCAGGATCGGGATAAAGCACTTCCAAGCGCTTTGCTAAGCCCTCTTTCGCTTGCATAACCAAGTACTCGTCCAACCCCTCACCGTTGGGTGTTGGGAATTGCGGCAAGAAGTTTTTACCTAGAGAGAGTGTTAAGTTACAACGCTTCGCAATCTCGACGCTGTTTACCAAGGCCTCTGGAATGTCTGCAAAGAGTGTAAACATCTCCGCCTGGGTTTTGAAATACTGATCCTCTGTAAATGTTTTAGGGCGACGCGTATCTGCGAGCACATAGCCCTCTGCAATACACACCCGCGCCTCATGCGCCTTGAAATCTTCCGTCTCAATAAATTGCACTGGGTGGGTTGCAACAACAGGCAAGTTGAGCTGTGAGGCCAAAGCCACAGCACGCGAGATATAAACCTCTTGCTGCGCATGGCCAGCACGCTGAAGCTCAATATAAAAACGGTGAGGGAATAAATCTGACCAAGCTTGCGCGAGCTGTTTAGCGCTTGCGGTGTTGCCCTGTAACAGCGCCTGACCAACGTCGCCCATCATGGCGCCTGAGAGCATAATCAAGCCCTCCGAGCCAGATTCAACTAGCCACTCACGCTTAATTTCAGGTCTGCCACGATACTGATTCTCAAGATAAGCACGGCTGATCAACGCGCATAATTTGGAGTAACCGGCCAAGGTTTGGCAAAGCAACATCAATCGGTAAGGCTGGTCGCGATTAAGCGAATTTTCAAGCCACAGGTCGCAGCCTAGGATGGGCTTAACGCCACTTTCTCGCGCAGCCTTATAAAACTTAATCGCGCCAAATAAATTGCTTAAATCAGTGAGTGCCAATGCCGGCATTTGGTCTTTGACAGCATGCTCAACGTAGTCATCAATGCGCACCGTACCGTCCACAATGGAGTACTCACTGTGACAGCGCAAATGGACAAAAGATGGTTGAGATAAATTGACTGACATAGCGCTGAATTTTACCTGATAGCGAAGTCTATGTCGCAGGGTAATCGGACGCAAAATTGAAGATTTTTGCTAGTCCATTGACTTCAAAAGGAATGATTTTTTTACACCAAGGGAAATTTAAAATACTGGTGCGAAAGGAGAGACTCGAACTCTCACGCCTTGCGGCGCTGGAACCTAAATCCAGTGCGTCTACCAATTCCGCCACTCTCGCAGGTAGTCATGAAATTAAAATACTTCATGATGTTGTCAGGGCATGAACCCCAACGAGGCGTGCATTATATCTCAGCAAATTGCCGAAAACCATTAAAATTTGAAATGTCTATGTAAAAGTCTGAGATTGAGAGAAAATCAAGCAACACCACATCAATTAGGAATCTGCTATGCCGCACACCATCAACCAAGAAGAAATTAATATGCTACGCACTGAGCTGGAAATGCTCATGAAAGAGCGTCAAACATTGCTCAAAGTAACAGGTGTGGCGGCTGGCTTAGTGGCTGAACTGGATAGCCATAACCTGCCAAGCGGCACGGAAGAGGCGGCAGAATTGTTAGCGGCTAGCATTAATGCGCTATCTGAAGAAACATTGAAAGATGCCCTCAATGCTGTGCATGCTGAAATAGCTGGCTAAGCACCTCTAAAATACCCCGTAAAATTGCCTAAGTACCGCATGGCATGTAATATCGCTACGCACGATCAATATTGGCTGAAGAGAATTAAGTTTGAAACTAAAAGCATCTATTCATATTGCAAGCATGATGAGCCTGACTTTAATGGTCAGCGGATGCGGCTTTCAGTCTTACTTGCCCAAGCCTATTGAGCCTGCAAAAATTGCAAGCAAGCTAGAACAGCGCTCCGTTTCAGATGCTGATTTTCAAACGTTTTTAACCGCACAAAACTATCCAAGCAGCCAGCTTCCGATTGCGATTTGGGGCGAAAACGAGCTGAGTTTAAGCGCCCTCTTTTTCCATCCTGACTTGAACGTAGCCCGAGCACAATGGCGTGCTGCGCAGGCAGGACAAATCACCGCGGCGGAGCGTCCGGAGATTGGGATTAACGGTAGTGCAGCCAAGCATAGCCAACACAAAAATAAATCCCCTTGGACTTACAACCTAGGCATTGATGTTCCTATTGTCACAGCCGGCAAACGAGATGCCCAACTTGCTCAAGCGGCAGGCTTATCTGAAGCTGCCCGCATTGAAATCGCTCAGACCGCTTGGCAAGTGCATAGCCGGGTTGCTAAAAGCTTGCTGGAATATCAATACGCAATCGCTCAATCAGCCATCTTAAAAAATGAAGTTGCGCTCAGAACCGCAATCGCTGACATGCTGTTTAAGCGCATTGATGCTGGCCTAGCCTCTAGCATTGAAGTGAGCAACACGCGCATCTCGCTACAAAAAGCAGAGCAAGCTTACATAGCCGAGTCTGGTCGCATTTCGTTTTTAGGTGCAGCCCTAGCAAAAGATGCTGGCCTTAGCCTGAACACATTTAGTCAACTTAAGGTGCAGCCTTTCGCAAAGGCCGAGCCAGTTAACTTAAATGATTTGCAATACGAAGCCCTTCTTAACCGCCTAGACATTCGCGCTTCACTTGCTCGCTATGAAGCGGCAGAGGCTAAATTACGTTTGGAAATTGCCAAACAATATCCTGATGTCACTTTGTCGCCCTCAAAAACCTTAGATCAAGGCGACAAAATCTGGTCTTTAGGCTTTTCTAGCTTACTCACGCTCATTAATAAAAATCGCGGCATGATTGCAGAAGCAACGGCGCTTCGCGAAGTTGAAGTGACTCAATTTGAAGCGCTACAAGCCAAAGTGATTGGCGACTTGAATGGCGCAAAGGCAGCCTACCAGGCGGCCCTTGAAGCAAATACAAAAGCACAAGCCGTGCTTTTAAGCCAACAAAAGCGCACTGAGCAAACGCAGCATCAATTTGATGCAGGTTTTGCTGATCGCTTAGAATTCACCACAACACAACTAGAAAATATCATTGCTGAGCAAAGCGTTCTAAACGCCGCTTATCAGGCACAAACCACAAAATTGAATCTTGAGGATGTATTACAACGCCCTTTAGATAAGCGATTAACGCTTCCAAACGACACAGATTTTGCAAGCAACTATACGAATAGGAATAACTAAACATGAATCGTAAAGTCGCCTTAATTATTGGACTGCAAGCCTTCTTAATCATCATCCTATTTTGGGTCTTGGTGTTCTATGGCAAGGATGAATACGACTCTTACAACCAAGCCCAAGAAGAGGAGGTCGTAACCCCTAACCGCGTGAAACAAGTAAAAGGCGCTACGGTTGTCACTTTAAGCAAGGATGGACAAAAGCAAAGTGATATTCAAACAGTCAGCTTAACTAGTAGCCAACATCAAAAGACACTCAACACCTTAGGCAATGTTATCAGCATTGATACACTGATTGAGCTACGCACTCGCTACCTAAATGCAAAGGCTAACGCCAATATTGCGCGCGCTTCACTTGCCAATAGCAAACAAGACTACCAACGCATGCAATCATTAAACAGAGACGATAGAAACGTGTCTGACCATGTAATGCTCGCCGCGCAAGCCGCGTTCAAGGCGGATCAAGCTAAAGTACAGGCAGCAGAAACTGAAGCTAATAACCTCAATGACACCATGCGTCAAACATGGGGCGAAACCCTAGCAAATGAAGCAAGCAAAGAGCCCGCAAGTGCTAGCCTACAATCGCTGCTACAACACAAAGAAGTGCTATTGCTGATTACCTTGCCTGCGGATAGCAATGTCAAGGCAGGGGAAACCATCAGTGTGGTCCCGACTGGCGCTCAAACTAAAGCCATTAACGCAAAACTGGTTGCAGCATCGCCACAAACTGATTCTACAATTCAAGGGCGCACGTATTACTTCCGCGCCCCTGCAGAAAATTTACGTGCAGGCATGCGGGTTAGTGTTGAGATGAAGGACTCGGCAAGTAACAAAGTAAGTGACGGTGTTGCCGTCCCTGCAAGTGCTGTGGTTTGGTATGCTGGCAAACCTTGGGTTTACAAAAAACAAGGCGAAGAAAGCTTTATCCGCTTACCTATTACCACCGACAACGAAATCAATGGCGGTTGGTTTAACCGTAGCGAACAACTTGCCGCCGGTGACAATTTGGTGGTGAATGGCGCACAGCTCTTACTGTCGGAAGAGTTTAAATACCAAATTAAAAACGAAAATCAGGACTAATTAGCATGATGTCCGCCCTCGTTCGCTTCTCCATCCGCTTTAGCGGTGTGATTATCGGCATCGCTAGCCTGATTGTGATCTATGGCATCTATAGCCTCACACGAAGCAATTTGGATGTATTTCCAGAGTTCTCCCCTACCCAGCTTATCATTCAAACAGAAGCACCTGGCCTCTCAACAGATCTAGTCGAGTCATTAGTCAGCCAACCAATTGAGAATAGCATTTCGGGTACAGTAGGCGTTGAGCTCATGCGCTCTCAGTCGATTCCCGGCCTTTCAGTGGTCACAGTGATTTTCAAAGAAGGTACCGACGTTTATCGCAACCGACAAGTCGTCACCGAGCGCCTCGCAACACTCGCCAATAGAATGCCAAACGGCATTACGCCTAACATCACACCACTGACTTCAGCCGCAAGCACAGTGATGGGCATCGGGATTACTTCAGATACAAAATCACTCATGGAGCTTCGCTCTATGGTGGATTGGACCTTGCGTCCGCACTTGATGGCGGTGCAAGGCGTGGCCGATGTCAACGTATTCGGCGGCGATGTTAAGCAGTACCAAGTACAGGTCAATCCAGATAAATTGGTCCTCTACAACCTGTCCATGCAACAAGTGATGGATGCGGCTAGCAAAGCAACAGGTGTGCGCGGCGCGGGCTTTATTGAGAACAATAATCAACGTATCGTGATTAATACCGAAGGGCAAGCCCGCACACCAGCAGAGCTTGCCCAAACCACGCTTCTCCATCGCAATGGCCAAACCGTGAGACTAGGCGACGTAGGCCAAGTGGTTGAAGGTGCAGCGCCATCGATTAGCGCATCAGCGATTAATGGCAAGTCGGGCATTTATCTTTCAGTGCAAGGTCAACTAGGGGCCAACACACATGGCGTGACGCTAGCATTAGAGAAGGCCATTGAGCAAATCAAACCTTCACTTGAAGCTCAGCATATCAAGCTACACGAAGGTCTATTTCGCCCAGCTAACTTTATTGAAACCGCCATTCAGGGCGTACGTAGCGACATCTTAATCGGCTCTGTTTTAGTCATCACGATACTGTTCTTATTCTTGTTTAATGCGCGTACCGCCTTCATCTCGGCCACTGCAATTCCACTATCACTACTCACCGCCATAGTGGTGATGAGCTACTTTAATATTGGTTTAAATATCATGGTCTTGGGTGGACTTGCTATTGCTTTAGGTGAGGTTGTAGATGATGCCATTATCGACACCGAAAACATCTTTAGACGCCTCCGTGAGAATCGTTTACTAGAGGTGCGCCAACCCATCCACAAAGTAGTATTTAACGCTTCAATGGAAGTGCGTAGTTCTGTCGTCTATGCAACGATTATTGTGGCTTTGGTATTTATGCCGCTGCTTACCTTGACTGGGGTGGCAGGCAAGTTATTTGCACCACTTGGCATCGCTTATATTTCCGCAATTTTGGCATCACTCTTGGTTGCGCTTACCCTCACCCCGGCACTTTGTTATCTGTTGCTCGGTAAAGCGAAACTGAGCGCAGAAGACTCGCCGATGATTAGCTATATCAAAGTGCGCTACGTCAACATCCTGCATACCGTTGAACAGCATTACAAAATGACGATCGCCATCACGGTTGCGCTAATTGGCCTTGGCTTGGGAGTGTTGCCGCTTTTTAAGAGCCAATTTATTCCAGCACTGCACGAAGGTCACTTTATTATGCACATGACTCTAGTGCCAGGAAGTTCAGAACAAGAGTCATTACGCGTAGGTAAAAAAGTAGCCGCATCGCTCAGCGAAATTAAAGGCGTTCGCAGCATCGCACAATGGGTTGGTCGCGCCCCCAATGCGGCCGATACCTTTGGTACCCATTACAGTGAGTTTGAAATTGAAATCGGTACGCTATCGGGCGAGGAACAAAACCGCATCCTAAATGAAATCCGTGAGCATTTATCAGGTATTGATGATGAAAATGTTGATAAAGATGCTGACGGACCAACGCCGCCAGGTTTTATTGGCGTCAACTTTGCCATCAACACCTTCCTCACGGAGCGCATCGAAGAAACCATTTCAGGCTATGCCGCATCGCAAGTCATTAACATTTATGGCCACGACCTAGATGCGCTAGACCGCGATGCGCAAGCCGTTGCTGGCGTAGTCGCTGGCATGCAAGGCGCAGAGGACGTACTGGTACAATCACCGCCCGGCACCCCGCAAATATCCATTCGCTTGCGCCAAGAAAAGCTTTTGCAATGGGGCTTACAACCAACCGATGTGTTAGACACCATACGGGCATCGTACGAAAGCTTACCTGTTGCTCAAGTTTATGAAGGCAGTCGCGTTGTTGGGGTAAGCGTTTTACTAGACGCAGCATCTCGTAACAACATCGGCCAAATCAGCAAACTGCCTATCATCAACAACGAAGGCAAACTTATTAAGCTGGCTGATATCGCAGATATCACCCAAGAAAATGGCCGCTCAAAAATTCTCCACTCAGGCGCTAAACGTATTCAGACCGTCACCGCGAACGTCAAAGGGGGTGATGTCGAAAGCTTTACCAATGAGCTCAAAACCAAACTTCAAAAAGAAGTCCACCTATCTCAAGGCAACTATTTAGCCTTTACTGGTGAGGCAGAAGCCCAAGCCCAATCGCGTGAAGACCTTATCGTGCATTCACTTCTTGCAACAGTAGGCATATTCCTCATGCTCTATATCGCATTTGGCAGATTACGTAATCTGTTGCTTACTTTTGCTAACTTGCCGTTTGCGCTCATTGGCGGGGTGTTTGCCGTGATGCTCACGGGCGGCTGGATTTCGCTTGGCTCGCTAGTTGGCTTCGTGACACTATTCGGCATTACCCTTCGCAACTCAATTATGTTGGTTTCACATTACCAACATTTGATAGATGAAGAAGGCATGATGTGGGGATTAGAAACCGCCATCCAAGGCGCATCAGAGCGACTACCTTCAATTCTAATGACAGCACTCGTGACCGCACTTGGTTTGTTACCACTCGCAGCAGGCAGCGGCCAACCAGGTCGAGAGATTGAGGGTCCAATGGCTACGATCATTGTGGGCGGTTTAATCACCTCAACAATTTTGAACTTGCTGATTTTGCCAACGATTATGTTGCACTTCGGTAAATTCGAAAAACACGAACAACATTAAGCCATTAACTGCATCCACAGACCACGCACTGGCTCAACTAGTTGAGCTACCTCAGCCATAGGCACTTGTGCTTTGCTAAGGCCTTGTAATCGCAGTGCGTGCTGTTTCTTACGGAATTCTCGATAAGCGCCCGCTACATTATCCGCTTGGGACTTTTCAATCACCCCCAAACCAGCAAACTTAGCGAGCAACGCGATATTGCCGATATTCTCAGCCACCTCAGGATGTTGATGGGCGTTTGCCAGCACTAGATATTGCACCATAAACTCCACATCAATAATGCCGCCTAGACTTTGTTTAAGGTCAAACACGTCTGTAGGAATGATATGGCCTACGCGCATCTTTTGGCGCATTTCAACGACTTCTTTTTTAAGCGCATTGATATCACGCTGCTGCGTGAGCACATCAAGGCGTATCTGCTCAAAGGCTTTGCCTATGTCCTCATCACCTGCGCTAAATCCCGCCCTTGTAATCGCTTGATGCTCCCAAACCCATGCTTTGTGCTGCTGATAGTCCCTAAAAGCTTCTACGGTACTCACCAGTAAGCCACTAGCGCCATTTGGACGCAGCTGCATATCCGTCTCGTAAAGCATGCCTGCTGAGGTGAGGCTATTAAGCCAATTATTAATGCGTTGACCAAAGCGTGCGTAAATCTGACCTGCGTCTGGGGCGTCATCGTCGTAGAGGAAAATAATGTCTAAGTCAGAGGCGTAACCTATCTCTTTACCGCCCAATTTACCGTAACCAATCACAGTGAATTTTGGTACATCACGATGTTTCCCTCTGAGCGTAGGCCAAATGGTTTCAAGCGTGACTTGAAGAATTAAATTCGCGAGCTCACTCAAATAATCCGAAAGAGTTTCAAGGGGCAACTCACCCGCCACATCTTTTGCCGCAAAGCGAAATACAGCGGCATTTTTAAAGTGGCGCATCACGTCCATTTGACGTTCAACATCCCCTTCCACTTCCGCTAATCTTTGCTTTAAATCCTCACGCATCAACGCAAAATCAGGCACTGCGTATAAATGCTGAGTATCTAATAACTCGTCTAATAAAATAGGATGCTGCGATAAGTATTGTGCGAGCCAAGGACTCGCCGAAGTTAAACGTATCACCAAATTTAAAGCGGCAGGGTATTCTGCGAGCAAGGCCAAATAGCTGGCACGGCGGCAAATACTCTCAAGCAAATCTGAGACTCGCAATAAAGCCGTATCGGGGTCCTGTTCTTTTGCCGCCAACTTAATGACTAGCGGTATAAGCTGATCAAAACGCTGACGGCTTAACTCTGGCAACTGTTTATATTTTGCACCGTGCGCTAAGCCACGCAAGCGCATCAGTGTTTGGTTGGCATCCAAAAACCCTAGCAACTTGATGCGGGAAATTGCTTCATCTTCAGCAATCGTGGCCTGCCAAACCTCAGCCACACTCAAATCCTCAACATGCTCACCTTTTGGATCGCTAAACACCTCATTGAAGTGCTTATCCACTATTTTGCGATGCGCTTCTATCTTGGCATGCAGCGCTCCCCAATTTTCACAACCCATGGCCAATGCGAGCCGCGCCCTGCCATCATCATTGGTAGGCAAAGTCTGTGTTTGCTGGTCTTCTGCGTATTGCAATCGATGTTCTAAATCACGCAAAAACACATAGGCCGCGCTTAACTCTTCGACAGCTTGATCTAGCAGCAAATTTTTTTCACGCAACAAGGAGAGCACGCTCAAGGTTGGGCGAATTTGCAGGCTAATATCCTGACCGCCACGGATAAGCTGAAACACCTGTGCGATAAACTCAATCTCACGAATACCACCCCGACCGAGCTTAATGTTGTCATGCATATCCCGCTTATTCACATCACGCTGAATTTGCACTTTCAAATCGCGCATTGAAGCAAAAGCCCCGTAATCTAAATACTTACGGAAGACAAAAGGACGCAATAGATCTGCGATCACTTTTGCCGGGCCTGCAATCACTCGGCCTTTAATCCAAGCATAACGCTCCCACTCACGGCCTTGATTCTGGTAATACTCTTCCAGCATCGCAAAACTACAAGCTAGTGGTCCCTCCGACCCATAGGGTCGCAAGCGCATATCCACACGAAACACAAAACCGTCTTCGGTGATTTCATCAATCGCAGCGATGAGTTTTTTCGCAACGCGAGTGAAGAACTCGTGGTTGCTCAATGATTGCTTACCTAGCACCACCCCATTCGTTTCGCCGTCCTCTTCGAACGCAAAAATCAAATCGATATCAGAGGATACATTGAGCTCATAGCCACCCAGCTTGCCCATGCCAATCACCACTAAAGACTGTGGCTTTCCGCTCTCACCAATTGGCTCACCATGAGTGACTTTGAGCCAAGCCTCGATATGCGCCAAAGCAACATTGACAGTGACTTCAGCCAAATCACTCATCGCCTGCATCACCTCAGCCAGACCTGATAAGCCATTTAAATCACGCACAATCGTCCTGAGCATCACGCGCTGACGGAGCTTACGCAAAGCGCGCTTTAAGCTCATTTCGTCAACGATTGACTGAGCCGATAGAAAATCTTGCATCTCATTGCGGCCAAATCCATTGGCGTGCTTTTGCATTAAATCTGGCAACAAAACAGCATCGCCCGCTATCAATCGACTCACAAAAGGACTGCAAGCAATAGCATGCCTAACAATGGCGGCTTCTGGTGTTGATTTGAAATGAGAAACAGTGGTCATGAAGTTTGAAAAATCCTAACCCCCGAAACGATCAGGAGCGATTAAAAATGCGGTTGAGTGGCTAGAAATAGACTTTGAAAATGTTATTATCCATCTTATAAATTCTAAACCTATTCATATAAAAATAATTAAAGTTCTATCGGGGGAAATGCAATGTCATCAATCGAGTCCGTGCTATCTGAGAACCGCGTGTTTGCGCCTATTCCTGCGTTCAAACAAAATGCGACCGTTTCTGGATTGGCTGCTTACCAAGCCCTATGCAAACAAGCAGAGCAAGACTACACAAGCTTTTGGGGTAATCTAGCCCGCACCGAACTTGATTGGCACAAACCCTTCACCCAAATTTTAGATGAAAGCAAAGCGCCTTTTTATCGCTGGTTTCATGATGGCGAGCTAAACGCCTCCTTCAACTGTATCGACCGTCACCTTTCAACTAAAGGTGACAAAACTGCCATTATTTTTGAAGCAGACGACGGATCAGTCACCAAACTTACTTACAAGCAATTACACCAACGTGTTTGCCGATTTGCGAATGCGCTTAAAGATCAAGGCATCGCCTTGGGCGATCGCGTCATTATTTACTTGCCGATGGGCATCGAGGCAGTGATTTCGATGCAAGCCTGCGCTCGCATTGGCGCCATTCACTCAGTGGTGTTTGGCGGCTTTTCATCCAAAAGCTTACATGAACGCATTACCGCCGTTGGTGCTAAATTAGTCATCACTGCAGATGCTGGGATGCGCGGGGGCAAGGCTGTTGTGCTTAAAACCGCGGTAGATGAAGCGTTGGCTTTGGGTGGCTGTGAAGCCGTCACTAAAGTCATTGTTTGTCAGCGGACCAAATCAGAAGTCGCTTGGATTGATGGCCGTGATCTTTGGTGGCACGAGCTAGAAAGCAAAGCCTCTGACGTTTGCGAACCAACATGGGTCAACGCAGAACATCCCCTATTCATTCTCTACACATCGGGCTCAACAGGCACCCCTAAAGGCGTACAACACTCTACAGGTGGCTATTTGCTGGGCGCCTTGATGAGCATCAAGTGGGTTTTTGATTACAAAGATAGCGACGTATTTTGGTGTACCGCTGACGTGGGCTGGATTACTGGCCACAGCTATGTAGCGTATGGCCCCTTATCACTGGGTGCAACGCAGGTCATCTTTGAGGGCATCCCAACCTACCCCGACGCTGGCCGTTTCTGGCAGATGATAGAAAAACACAAGGTCAGCGTTTTCTACACGGCGCCAACAGCAATCCGCTCGCTCATTAAACTAGGTGGCGACTTACCTAAACAATACGACCTTTCAAGCTTACGTTTGCTAGGCACAGTGGGCGAACCAATCAACCCTGAAGCTTGGATGTGGTATCACACCGTGGTGGGTAATGAGCGTTGCCCGATTGTGGATACTTGGTGGCAAACAGAAACTGGCGCACATATGCTGGCGCCACTTCCTGGGGCGATTGATGCAAAACCAGGCTCATGCACCATGCCACTCCCTGGCATCATGATGGACATCGTTCACGAAGATGGCACCCACATTGAAGGCACTGGTGGCGGCTTGCTGGTCGCTAAAAAACCTTGGCCTTCAATGATCCGAACCATCTGGGGAAATCCTGAACGCTTCAAAAAATCTTACTTCCCAGAAGAGTTAAATGGCTTATACCTAGCAGGCGACTCGGCACACCGCGACGCAGATGGTTACTACTGGATTATGGGGCGTATCGATGATGTGCTGAACGTGTCAGGTCATCGCCTAGGTACTATGGAAATTGAATCAGCCTTAGTGGCTAACTCATTAGTCGCTGAAGCGGCGATTGTAGGCAAACCACATGAAATCAAAGGCGAGTCTATCGTCGCATACGTGGTGCTGAAAGGCTCGCGCCCAGAAGGAGAAGCAGCTAAGAAGATTGTGGCTGAACTGCGCGACTGGGTTGGCAAAGAGATTGGACCGATTGCTAAACCAGATGAGATTCGTTTTGGTGACAATTTACCAAAAACACGTTCCGGTAAGATCATGCGACGCCTATTGCGCAGTCTTGCAAAAGGTGAGGAAATTACCTCTGATATCTCAACGCTTGATAACCCAGCGATTCTTGAGCAACTGAAACAACCTATCCTTTAAGACCAGCTTTACCTTCGGATTAAGCGCTATTTCGGATAGAATAGCGCTTTTTTCGCATCTAGATTTTGGCCATGTCATCCTTACCAGAAGAAATTACCCGCCGCCGTACCTTTGCCATTATCTCGCATCCCGATGCGGGTAAAACGACGCTCACCGAAAAACTACTATGGTTCGGTGGCGCAATTCAAGTCGCTGGCGAAGTACGTGGCCGTAAAGCCGCACGCCATGCCACATCTGACTGGATGGAACTAGAAAAGCAACGTGGTATCTCGGTCACTTCATCAGTGATGCAATTCCCATACCGCGAACACATGATTAATTTACTAGACACCCCAGGCCATGATGACTTTTCAGAGGATACTTACCGCACATTAACGGCAGTCGACTCTGCGGTGATGGTGATTGACTCCGTCAACGGCGTTGAGGCGCAAACGATCAAACTACTTAATGTCTGCCGCATGCGCGACACGCCCATTATCACCTTCATCAACAAACTAGACCGAGAAAGCCGTCCACCAATTGAGTTGTTAGATGAAATTGAATCCACACTCGGCATGGAGTGTGCACCAATGACATGGCCGATTGGCATGGGTAAAGGATTCCGCGGTGTATATCACCTATACAACGACGTAGTGTCATTCTTTGATCCACGCGCTGAAAAAGGCACTTCAGAGGTGATTGAGGGCTTGGATAATCCTCGTTTAGACGAATTACTTGGTCGCCAAGCTGAAGAGCTTCGCGTTGACATTGAGTTAGTCCGCGGTGCATCAAACACCTTTAATAAAGAGCGCTATTTAAGTGGCAAACAAACGCCTGTGTTTTTTGGCTCAGGGATTAACAACTTCGGTGTGCAATCGTTATTAGATGCTGTAGTTGAGTTGTCCCCTGCCCCCTTAGCTCGTAAAACTGCGACACGCGAAGTGGCGCCAAATGAAGCGAAATTTTCTGGCTTTGTGTTCAAGATTCAAGCCAATATGGACCCGAAACATCGCGACCGTATTGCCTTCTTGCGGGTTTGTTCTGGTCGCTTTGAACGTGGCATGAAGATTAAACAAGTGGCCACGGGCAAACAAATCTCTGTCAACAACGCCATTACCTTTATGGCGCAGGATCGTACTACGATGGACGAGGCGTATTCTGGCGATATTATCGGTATTCCTAACCACGGGACCATTAAACTTGGCGATACCTTCACTGAAAGTGAAAACTTAAAATTCATCGGCATCCCTTCTTTTGCCCCTGAGTTTTTCCGCCGTGCACGTATTAAAAACCCGATGAAGATGAAGCAGTTACAAATCGGCCTCAAGCAACTATCAGAAGAAGGCGCGGCCCAATTATTCCGCCCGCTACTCTCCAATGACTTGATTTTGGGCGCAGTGGGTATTTTGCAGTTTGACGTAGTGGCACACCGCCTTGAGCACGAATACGGCGTGGACATGATATTTGAGCCATACGACTGCCACACTGCGCGATGGCTAAAAGGCAGCGACGCTGATCTCAAAGCTATCGCTGACAAGTACGGCTTTAACGTGGGCCTAGATAGCGCGGATGATTATGTGTATCTCGCGCCCAATCGCGTGAACTTACAAATGGCACAAGAACGTTACCCAGAGATTGAATTTAAAGAGACACGCGAGATTGCCTAAGCCCGTTATCAAAATTGATTGCCCATGCGAAAGCGGCGAGCTTTATCAAGACTGCTGCGAGCCTTATCACCTAAGCACTGGTGCACCCAATGCTGAAAAGTTAATGCGCTCTCGCTATAGTGCTTATGTCTTGGGTTTAGAAGAATATCTACTCAACACCTGGCACCCTAACACCAGACCCAAATACCTCAACTTAGCCAACGACCGCACCAAATGGTTAGGCCTTGAAGTAAAGCGCTTTGAGCCTAATGACGACCAAGCGATTGTCGAATTTATTGCTAGTTATAAAGATAACGGCAAAGCCGAAAAACTCCATGAAATCAGCCAATTTAGAAAGATTGCAGGTCGCTGGTATTACGTGGACGGCGAGTTTAATGACTAGCTTAGGCAAACGCCTCACATAGCATACTCAAAAATGCGCCCAGCACTGGAATCAGCTCTTCTTTTTCAAACGGCGCTGCGTCATCAGTCCCAGCAACCAAGAAAGCAATCACCGCTTTATCAAAATCTTCACGGAAATGCGTCCAATGTTCAGCATCAGCATCGCCAATTAAGTGGAACTTACGCATTCCTGACTCTACGATATCAGCCAGCTCTTCATTAGTGAGTTCTGTAAATAGAGATTTTGCAATCACAACTTGGTCTTGCTCTAAATCTGCAACAACATCTTCAGCGCCCAGTGGCAACAACAAATAAGCGTAAACCATCAAAGCAAATGCCTGATACACGCTAAGCATATCGAAGTTGTCGTAACGCTCATCGGATGGCGAACGCGAAGCTTCTTTAATTGCCTTAGCTGTGATGTAACAAGCCAAATAGCTAGCCGCTTTGATTGGATCGTAATCTTCTAAATTACTGCTGAGCGGTGGATCTTGTTCAGTACGTCCTTCAGCCAAACAAAGTACGTGTAGCAGGCTTAAGTTTTTTGAATATTGGTTTTTTTCTGCCATTTTCATTTCTCTATCTTAATTTAAGTATTCTTATTGAATCGCCGGCAACGTTTCGAGCATTTCCTGTAACTCAAGCCAGCGTATTTCTGCCGTTTCTAATTGCTGAACCAGCTCAGCCTGGCGTTTGAGCAAATCTTGCAAAATGCTTTTGTCGCTTTGAGTATATAAATCAGGGTCAGCAAGCTTGTTATCCAAAGCGGTTTTATCTTGCTCCCACTTCGTCATATTAGCTTCGATCTGTTCGGTTTCTTTAAGTAGCGGTCGACGCTCAGCAATTCTTGCTTGCCTGTCGGCTTTGCTTTGCGCGCGTTCTACTTTGTTTGATGAGGCTGGCACCTCTTTGTTTGATTCTAAGCTTTGTTTATCCGCTAACTTTTGTGCATTGAGCCAATCTTTGTAGTCATCCAAGTCGCCATCAAACACCGCTGCCTTGCCGTGGGCAACCAACATAAACTTATCGCAGGTCGCACGCAGCATGGCACGATCATGGGACACAATCACCACCCCGCCCTGATATTCCTGCAAGGCCACCGTCAGCGCATGGCGCATTTCCAAGTCCAGATGGTTAGTTGGCTCATCCAGCAAGAGCAAATTAGGGCGCGTCCAAATCAGTAAAGCCAAAGCCAGGCGAGACTTCTCGCCCCCGGAGAATGGCCCACATGGTGAGCTTGCCATGTCACCCTTAAAATCAAAACCGCCCAAATAATTACGATGCTCTTGCTCGCGGGTTTCAGGGTCTAGCTTTTGCATGTGCTCAAGCGGCGATTCATCAAGGCGCAGTTGCTCAAGTTGATGCTGAGCAAAGTAGCCTATTTTCAGATCTTTGCCTTCAACGCGCTTGCCAGATTTCATGGTAAGCTCGCTAGCAAGTAGCTTAATCAGTGTGGATTTACCGGCACCGTTACGACCCAATAGACCAAGCCGCTCACCCGGCCGAAGCGCAAGCTCTATGTTGCTTAAGATGGTGGTATCGCCATAACCGACGCTCACATCATCGAGCACGAGCAATGGGTCTGGCACGTTTTGCATTTCTCTGAAGCTAAAATCAAATGGCGTATCAATGTGAGCCGCTGAAATCATTTCCATGCGCTCAAGCGCTTTGATACGGCTTTGCGCTTGACGTGCCTTAGTGGCTTTTGCACGGAAGCGTTCAATATAACTTTTCAAATGTGCAACATTTCGCTGCTGACGCTCATACATGGATTGCTGCTGTGCAAGGCGTTCTGCACGCTGGCGTTCAAAGTCTGAATAACCGCCTTTGTATAGCGTGAGACGCTGTTGTTCAATATGGGCGATATGATTCACAATCGCATCTAAGAAATCTCGGTCATGTGAAATGAGTACCAACGTACCTCGGTAATCTTTAAGCCAGGTTTCCAGCCAAATCACCGCATCTAAATCCAAGTGGTTGGTCGGCTCATCAAGTAGTAACAAGTCTGAGCGGCACATCAGCGCACGTGCCAAATTAAGTCTGACGCGCCAGCCACCTGAAAAATCAGAAACGGGACGACTTAAATCAGCATTCTTGAAGCCAAGACCATCTAGCAGCTCCGCAGCGCGTGCGCGTGCTGAATAGCCACCAATTTCGCTAAAACGTGCGTGTAGCTCACCAATTCTTTCGCCTTCGTGTTTGGCTTCCGCCTCAACCAAAGCAGTCTCTATCGAACGCAGCTCAACATCACCATCCAAGGTAAACTCGATGGCAGCCTGAGATAAAGCAGGTATTTCTTGTGCAACATGCGCAATCACCCAGTTAGGCGGCATTTCTAGGTCGCCGTGTTCAGGGTGTAATTCCCCGCGCAACATCGCAAACAAACTTGATTTACCTGCGCCATTAGCGCCAGTCAAACCAACCTTATGCCCCGGATGAAGCTGAAACGATGCCCCCTCAACCAGCACTTTGACGCCACGCGTTAAAGTGAGATTTTTAAATTGAATCAAACTTGCCTTTCTCTTTAACGTGAATATATGCGCATCACGTCAGCCAACTTTTAACAAAGACGTTATTCTAAAACATGTAGGCTCACATCATCACTTGTTTATACGATAAGTAACAGATAGAAAACCCTGCATATAGTAGAATGTCGGCTATGCGTCAAGGGTGAAAGAATTCAATGGACTCGCCTCACGCTCAAAAACAATTACAATAGAAATTCATGATAAAAAAATCGCTGATCTGGTCATATCGAGTCGCTTATATAGCACTAGGAACATTCGTTTTCCTGGGCTTGTTATCGATCATCGGCTTACGGTACTTTATCCTTCCCCACATTGATGACTACAAGCCAAAAATCGTTCAGAGCTTATCTCAGATTCTTGGCCAAAAAGTCACTATCGGTAACATCTATGCCAACTGGGACAATTTAAACCCTCACATCTCTGTTTTTGACGTCGATATTTACGACAAAGAAAACCGGATTGCACTCAACTTACGACATATTGAGGGTAGCCTGTCTTGGACAAGCATCCCACTACTTGAACTGCGCCTCGCGTCTTTCTCGATCCACCAACCCGAGCTCACGATCCGCCGTGAAAAAGACGGTACGATTTACGTGGCCGGGGTATCGATGAGCGGACCATCCAAACCTGAATTCCCTAACTGGCTATTGCGTCAAGGTCAAGTAAACGTCATTGATGCCAATATCATTTGGCAGGACGACCTTCGCGGTGCACCAGCTTTAAATTTAGATAAACTAAATCTAGCCCTCGAAAATCCCGCCTGGGATAGCCTCCGTGGTCACCATAACTTTAGCTTACGCGCCATCCCTTCAGCGGCTACCTCAAAACCCATCGACATTCGCGGCAGGGTATTTGGCAAAGACGTCAGTCAAATTGAGTCATGGCATGGCAGTGTTTATGCAAAAGCTGAAGGCACAGACATAGCAGCTTGGCGCAACTGGCTAGACTACCCATTCGACTTGCGCGAAGGCCATGGCGCCGCGCAATTCTGGGTCGATTTTGCAGACAGTCAAGTCAAGAGCTTTACGACTGACGTTGCATTGGACAACGTAGTGACAAGACTGCCTTACAGCGACGTAGAAAATAGCTTCAATCGAATTGCTGGTCGATTGAAATGGATGCGTCAAAAAGACGGTCAAAAAATTCAAGGTGAAGGCATCAAGGTGGTCACTTCGGACAACTTAAATATGCGCAGCGGGAAATTCTCGATACGGCAACGAAACGTCAATCAACAGGAGTGGCTAGAAGGCAATATTTTGCTAGATGAAATTCAACTTGAGACTTTAGATAAACTTAGCCCTTATTTCACGTTGCCTAGTCAAATCGAAGCAACCTTAAAACAAACTAAACCGTTTGGCAGATTAAGCAACCTTGAACTCACATGGAGGAGTAAGGGCAACACCCTGCCCCAATACGCAGTGCACGCTGACTTCTCAGGCTTGGGCATGAGTCCATACAAGACACTCTCTATCCCTGGCTTTCGTAACCTAACAGGCAAGCTTGATGCAGATCAGGATCTTGGCAAGCTCACCCTCAACACTCAAGCTGCAACACTCAACTTTGAAGACGTTTTGCGCTGGCCAATCCCAGCAGACGAACTCACCGGACAAATCAAATGGAAACACAAACATAAAATGGTAGACATTGAAGTCAAAGACCTTGCCATCAAGAATCCTCATTTAATGGTAGCGTTTAATGGTCAGATCTCTTCTGACGGCACAAGACATTTTGTAGACCTCAGCGGCAGCGCATCACATATTGATCTTAAGAATGCTCGATTCTATTACCCAATCCATGAAATTGGTAAGGACACCATTACATGGCTAGATAAATCGATCCTCTCTGGGAATGCTGAAAATGTGAACTTCAAAATGAAGGGCAACTTAAACGACTACCCATTTGCTGATAACAAAAAGGGACTGTTCAAACTCACAGGTGACGTCAAAGATTTAGCGGTAGATTACACAGAAGGCTGGCCAAAAATTGAAGGGGTTAAGCTTGACTTGCTCTTCGAAGGAAAACGGATGGAGCTCCGAGCGAGCGGCGGCCATTTCTTTGGGGCTGAAATTAAAAATACCAAACTGACCATCCCGGACCTGATTGTCGATAACACATCGCTTGATATCACCGGTGAGGTCCAAGGACCTGTTGCAGAAGTCATTAAGTTTATCAATAACAGCCCAATAGAAAAAATGGCGAACGGCTTCACCAAGAATCTTAAAACATCAGGCTCCAGCAAGCTAACTCTAGCCTTACATATCCCCCTCATGAACAGCAGCGCTACCAAAGTAAAGGGATCCTATGCCATTGAAAATGGGAGCATGCTCGCGGACAGCATCCCTGAAATCACAAAGATTAATGGCGTTGCCGATTTCACCGAGTCTTCTGTTAACGCTAATAACATCAACAGCTGGATCTACGGTGCGCCGGCACAGTTTAGCGTCGCCACCGATAAAAATAAGGTCATCCAAATTGCCGCAAACGGCCATTTAACCTATACCGGCTTAAGAAAAGCATTTGCTAACCTCGTTCCTAGCTCCATCAGCGGCGGCGCTGACTGGTCTGCCAAAGCCCAAGTGAGCAACAATCAGTCCGAAGTCACGATCCGCAGCAACTTGGTTGGCTTAAGCTCTAACCTCCCTGTTCCTTTTGCTAAAAAATCTCAAGAAGCCATGCCGCTCTTAATTGAGAAGAAACCGAGTAGCGAAACCCAGGACACGGTCAAATTTACACTGGGTAACAATGTCAATGCAAAGCTTGTGCGCATCTCACAAAATGGGTTGACAACAATTGATCGCGGCGACATTGGGATCAACATTGAGCCGCAGCTACCTAATCAAAAAGGCCTGTCACTGCATGCTAAGTTTGAAGAGTTAGATTTGGATGACTGGTTAGATCAGTTCGATAAGTCTACTGGCAATGCACAGACGAACAGCATCGCGATAGACAGCATCGATCTATCCGTAGGTCGTTTTGATGTTCTTGACCACCGAATCAACTCACTCAAGCTTAATGCAAGAGCTTCAGACAATACCTGGATCATGAATGTAAGAAGCAATGAGATTAATGGTGATATGAAGTGGGTTAGAGACGGTAATGGAAAAATGATCGCTAACCTTTCTTCACTCACCATACCGGGACTTAAACCCGATGCAACAAAAGCGAATGATGGCGCAGCAAAACAACTGGACTTCAAGTACCCAGGTCTGGATATTACCGCTGATAACTTTGAGATTGGCAAGAAAAAACTGGGGCGTTTAGAGCTACAAGCGCAAGAGCAAGCGGGCAATTGGAGCATCGATAAACTTAAGCTCATCAATCCCGATGGGGTCATTAACGCCAATGGCGAGTGGCGGAACTGGAAGCGCAACCCTAACACCAAGTTACGATTTGATTGGCAAATAAATGACATAGGTAAAGCGCTCAATCGACTTAATTACGGCGACATTGTTAAAGGTGGGACCGCTGAAGTCACAGGCCAATTAAGATGGCCTGGTAGCCCCCATGAGTTCGACATTGCCAACCTATCAGGGAGCCTTCATTTGGATGCCAAGAAGGGGCAAATCTTACAGGTCGAGCCTGGCTTAGGCCGTCTATTTAGCGTGCTCAGTCTTCAGAACTTACCAAGAAGACTAACGCTAGACTTTAAAGACTTATTCAGCAGCGGCTTTACATTCGACAAGATTAATGCGGACGTCAATATTGAGCGCGGCATCATGTACAGCGACAACTTCAAGATGGATGGCCCTACCGCAAAAGTAGAGATTAAAGGCGAGACGGACATCAATAAAGAGACTCAACATCTCTACGTAAAGGCTAAGCCTTATATCAGTGACACCCTATCCTTGGCTGCCTTCGCAGGTGGCCCAGCGGTTGGCGCTGCCGCCTATATCGCGCAAAAAATTCTCAAAGACCCGCTCAATAAAATTGCAGAGACTCAATACGAGATCGTGGGCACATGGAGTGACCCACAAGAAAAAGAGAGTAAGGCCGCGCCTGCAAGCAACTCACCCCAACCCCTAGGCAGATAAGCCTAGACGTGAATCTCGGGTATGATATTAAAAAATAAACTGAGTAACCCAACGGAAATACAATATGGCCATTAAATCTAGGACCAACCACTCAAAAGCAACGCCAACTGCCGCAGGCATCGTGAAGATTGCAGGCATACAGATGGCCTCAGGGCCGAGCGTTGCCGCCAACTTAAGTGAGACTGAGCGTTTAATTAAAATCGCCGCCGACCAAGGCGCCAAGTTGGTTGTGCTGCCAGAGTACTTTGCCATCATGGGCGTTAAGGATACCGACAAGGTCAAGGCTGCTGAACAAGAGGGCAGCGGCCAGATCCAGCAATTCCTATCAGCAACCGCAAAAAAACGTGACGTTTGGATTGTGGCAGGCTCAATTCCAATTCAGTCTGAAACCAAGGGCAAGGTGTATAACGCCTGCATGGTTTATGACAACAAGGGTAAGTTGGTGGCACGTTATAACAAGATTCACCTATTCGGCCTTAACCTCGGTAATGAAAAGTACCATGAGGAATCAACCATCGTTCCAGGCAATCAAGTGGTGACCGTTGACAGCCCCTTCGGCAAAATTGGCTTATCGATTTGCTATGATTTGCGCTTCCCTGAGCTATATCGTGCCATGGGTAATGTAGACTTAATCTTAGTCCCCTCTGCGTTTACCGAGACGACAGGCAAAGCGCACTGGGAAACGCTGATACGTGCGCGCGCGATTGAGAACCTATGCTATGTATTAGCTCCAGCTCAAGGCGGCTACCACGCATCAGGCCGTGAGACACATGGTGATAGCATGATTGTTGATCCTTGGGGCGTGGTGCTTGACCGCTTGCCACGGGGCTCTGGGGTCGTCATCGCATCTATGAACTTAGACTACCAAGCAAGCTTACGTAAGAGCTTGCCTGCACTTACCCACCGCACTGTGTTCAAATGAAAACAGACAACCAAACGATAGAACAGGCGAGTCATTTCAGCACTGCCACTGAAACACTGCTCGACCCCGCTAGCTTAGACGTCCCTGCCCTTCAGTCTGTTCTTGGCAATATCATGACGCATGATATTGACTATGCAGATCTTTATTTTCAGTACAGTCGCTCTGAGAGTTGGGGCTTGGAGGAGGGTCAGGTTAAATCAGGAAACTTTAGCATCGACCAAGGCGTTGGTGTTCGTGCGGTTAGCGGTGAAAAAACCGCTTTCGCTTACTCAGATGACATCAACCTACCCGCACTCCAACAAGCAGCGAATGCAACAAAAGCCATTGCGAATATCGGCGCAGACAGCTTTGAAGCGAACAAAACTGGTGTCATTCATCAGCTAGATGCGCCGCAACTTTATATCCCACAAGATCCGATCGCATCCTTAAGTGCTGAGGCTAAAGTCAAACTGCTCGAAAGGCTTGAAACTTATGCGCGTAAGATAGATCCGCGCATTTCGCAAGTCACGGCCTCCATTGCTGGCGAGTATGAAGTCATCATGGTGGCACGTCACGATGGTGTGATGGCCGCTGATGTACGTCCTTTAGTGCGTCTGTCGATTAATGTGATCGCTGAAAGTAATGGCCGACGCGAGCAAGGCTCTGCAGGTGGTGGCGGTCGCTTTGATTACGCTTATTTTACGGATGCCGTCTTACAAGACTATGCAGAAAAAGCCGTCCATCAGGCACTGGTCAACTTAGATGCGCGCCCTGCACCGGCAGGCAATATGACGGTGGTGCTAGGGGCTGGATGGCCTGGAATCTTGCTTCATGAGGCGATTGGCCATGGATTAGAGGGCGACTTTAACCGCAAGGGTAGCTCAGCCTTCTCCGGAAAAATTGGTCAGCGCGTTGCCTCCAAAGGCGTCACCGTGGTCGACGACGGGACGATTAGCAATCGCCGCGGCTCACTCAGCCTCGATGACGAAGGCAACCCAACACAGCGTACCGTATTAATTAAAGACGGCATCTTAATGGGGTACATTCAAGACAGTCTTAACAGCCGCCTGATGGGGATGCCCCTCACCGGCAATGGCCGCCGCGAATCATATGCCCACATCCCCATGCCACGGATGACCAACACATATATGCTGAACGGCAACATGCCACCTGAAGAGATTATTAAGTCGGTTAAAAAAGGTTTGTACGCAGCTAATTTTGGCGGTGGGCAAGTGGACATAACCAGCGGCAAGTTCGTGTTTAGCGCGGCAGAAGCTTATATGATTGAGGATGGGAAGATCACCTACCCAGTCAAAGGCGCAACCTTGATTGGTAACGGGCCTGACGTACTGACCCGCGTGTCCATGATCGGTAACGACATGGAACTAGATAGCGGCGTTGGCACCTGCGGCAAGGAAGGACAAAGTGTACCTGTTGGCGTAGGGCAGCCAACCTTAAGAATTGACGGGCTCACCGTCGGAGGAACCGCTTAAAAAAAGATTGGGTAGTTTGGCAAAACCCGCAAACTGTGTTTTACTTCTGTTTAAGCATTTATCGCAACACAAAATTAACCAAGATATTTCTTTGAAATTGAAGAGGATTGAAAATGGCGACAAACGAGACAACTACTGCAGTAGCAAAACCAGCTGCTGCGAAAAAACCGGTGGCAGCTAAAAAACCTGCAGCGCCAAAAGCTGCGGTAGCGAAAAAACCAGTGGCAGCTAAAAAACCTGCAGCGCCAAAAGCAGTCGCTGCTAAACCAGTCTCAGCAACCCCTGTTGCAGCTGCTGCGCCAGCAAAAGCGCAAAGCCAAGGTCTTTTTGGCGCAATCAGCGCGTTCTTCAAAAAGCTACTAGGTTAATCCTTTAAGCTTGCATTAAGGACCTAGCAAAAAATGTTTTGCTAGGTCTGGTGTTAAATTCGCATACTTCAACCACACTTACCCTGTGTGGGCGTTCTTAAGAGTTTTATCGTTAACTTGAAAGGAAAGAAGATGGCCATCAGCAAAACTGAGAAACCAAGCACCACCAAGACCGCTGCTGCTAAAAAGCCAGCACCAAAAAAAGCAGTCGCCAAGAAAGCGCCTGCTGTCAAAAAAGCAACTCCTAAAAAACCTGCAGTTAAAAAAACCAAGCAGAGTCCTGAGGCGCTTTATAAGATGACGGAAGTCGCTGCTTATTACATCGCGCTGAATAATGGTTTTGCTGGCAATCCGAGTGATTATTGGATTGCGGCCGAAGCGCAAATTAGCGCGCTTCACAAATAAAACGCGTGCAGTAAAACACGATCTTATTCATAGCCGTGGCGGTCATGCTACGGCTATAATACGGCTTCTTTCGTTATCACGTGTGGCAAGACTTCATGCAGTTTTCCTTAGCCGTTCCGGCACAAGGTAGCACCAAAAAGATAGACAAGACCTGCGCTGGCTTAGATAGTGCGGCGCTCGCACAATTAGCGCTTGCGTTTAAAGCCAATAAAAGCAAAACACCCCTTGCCATCATCACAGCCAACGCCTTCGATGCGCAGCGCCTGCTCGAAGAAATTCCCTGGTTTGAACCAGCTCTAGTCGTCAACTTGTTGCCTGACTGGGAAACACTGCCCTACGATCACTTCTCGCCGCACCCAGATCTCATTTCAGAACGCCTATCGACGCTCTACCAGGTGAGCCAGAATAATTGTGACGTGGTCATCGTGCCTGTCGGCACGGCGCTGATTCAGTTACCACCGATGGCCTACTTGGCGGCTAACAGCTTCATGCTCAAGAAAGGGCAGAGGCTCGATATCGAAGCCTTGAGAAAACAATGTGCCGAGGCAGGCTATCACCATGTGAGCCAAGTCGTGAGCCCTGGTGAATTCAGCGTCCGCGGCGGCCTTGTAGATCTTTTTCCCATGGGGAGTGGCCTGCCATTTCGTCTAGATTTGTTCGATGATGAAATCGAGACCATCCGCACCTTTGATGTCGACACACAGCGCAGCCTCTACCCGGTGCCTGAGATCAGGCTGTTGCCTGCGCGCGAGTTCCCGCTAGATGATCAAGGGGTCGCGCTGTTTAGACAAAACTTCCGCGAGAGATTTGAGGGCGACCCCTCGAAGAGCCGCATCTATAAGGATGTGAGTAAAGGGATCGCCAGTGGGGGCATCGAGTGGTACTTGCCACTCTTTTTTGAGAAAACGGCAACACTACTCGATTATTTACCCGAACAAACCTTACTCTGCCTGCATGGGAATTTAGATCACGCGGCCCAGAGCTTTTGGCTTGAGGCACAGTCGCGTTATCGACTACTCGCCCATGACTTTGAACGTCCGATCCTCACCCCAGATACCCTGCTGATTAAAGCCGATACCTTCTTCGCACAAACACGCAACTACCCTCGCCTCACGATCAATCACGATGAGGCGACCTCAGGATTGCCTGAGCTTGATATCGAACGCCGAGCAGAGAAGCCACTCCATAAGTTAGAGGCGATGATTAAGGGGTTTAAGGGCCGCATCCTGATTGCTGCCGAGAGTCTTGGCAGACGCGAAACCATACTGCAACTCTTAACCGACCAAGGCATCAAGACTGAACTTTGTGAGAGCTGGGAAGACTTTAATACCAGCGGCGCCAAGCTCATGCTGGGTGTCACGACGCTGCATAGCGGCTTCCAATATAAAGACGTCGCCATCATTACCGAAGCTGAACTCTACGCCGCCACAGTGCGTCAGCAACGCCGCCGCGAGAAAGAAAAAGCGCGCAGTACAGAGGGGATGCTCAAAGATCTCTCTGAGCTGCGTGAAAACGATCCCGTGGTACACGAACAGCATGGGGTCGGCCGCTATCGAGGTCTAATTAATCTAGACTTTGGTGAGGGCGAGACCGAGTTCTTGCTGCTAGAGTATGCGGGCGACGACAAGCTTTATGTCCCCGTATCTCAGCTCTTCCTGATCTCACGCTACTCAGGCGGCCCGCCAGAATCCGCGCCGCTCCATCGCTTAGGATCTGGCAACTGGGAAAAGGCTAAGAAGAAAGCGCTTAAACAGATCCGCGATACCGCGGCAGAACTACTTAATCTCTATGCACAACGTGCTGCGCGCAAAGGCCATGCATTTACGTTAAGCCTGCATGATTATGAAACCTTTGCCGAAGGGTTTCCGTTTGAGGAAACACAAGACCAACTATCTGCGATTGAGGCCGTCATTAGTGACATGCAATCTGGTCGTCCGATGGATAGATTAGTCTGTGGAGACGTGGGCTTTGGTAAGACGGAGGTGGCCTTACGTGCTGCCTTTGTTGCGGTGATGGGTGGGCGCCAAGTGGCCGTTCTTGTCCCAACAACCCTGCTTGCTGAACAACATTACCAAAACTTTAGTGATCGCTTTGCCGAATGGCCAATTAAAGTCGCTGAAATTTCTCGCTTCCGAACCGCCAAAGAGCAAGCTGAAGCACTTAAAGGTTTAGCGGATGGTAGCATCGACATTATCATCGGAACGCACCGCCTCATCTCTAAAGACGTCAAGTTTGATAACTTAGGCTTAGTAATTCTGGACGAAGAACACCGCTTTGGTGTGCGTCAAAAAGAACAGTTGAAAGCACTGCGTGCAGAGGTCGATGTACTCACCCTTACCGCCACCCCTATTCCACGCACACTTAGCATGGCGATGGAAGGCTTGCGTGAATTTAGTGTGATTACAACACCGCCACAAAAACGTTTAGCAATTAAAACCTTTGCGACGGATTACTCAGAAGGCATTATTCGTGAAGCAGCGATGCGTGAATTCAAGCGTGGCGGCCAAGTGTATTTCTTACATAATGAAGTGGATACCATCCACTCGATGCGTGAAAAGCTAGAGCGTATTTTGCCAGAAGCGCGCATCAGCATTGCTCACGGCCAATTACGTGAGCGTGAACTTGAACATGTGATGCGTGACTTTTACCATCAGCGCTCTAATTTATTGCTCTGTACTACCATTATTGAAACTGGTATTGACGTACCAACCGCCAACACCATCATCATGAATCGTGCGGATATGTTTGGTTTAGCTCAGTTGCATCAATTGCGTGGTCGCGTAGGTCGTTCTCACCACCAAGCTTATGCATACTTACTAACTGAACCGAATCGCAAAATCACGCCACAAGCGCAAAAGCGTTTAGATGCAATTCAATTACTAGAAGACTTAGGTGCAGGTTTCCACCTTGCCATGCACGACTTAGAGATTCGAGGAGCGGGAGAATTTCTTGGCGACTCGCAAAGTGGCGAGATGCAAGAGATAGGTTTCCACTTATATTCCGAGATGCTTTCCCATGCGGTGAAGCGTCTAAAAGAAGGTAAGGAGCCTGATCTATCAGCACCACTGGGCGTCACTACCGAAATCAACCTGCACACCCCTGCCTTGCTGACCAATGAATATTGCCCCGACGTGCATGAACGCTTAGTACTCTATAAACGCCTTGCCAATTGCACAAGTGACGACGAGCTGGATACTATGCAAGAAGAGCTAATTGATCGCTTTGGCTTACTTCCAGAACAAGGTGAAGCACTCATGGCCTGCCATCGCCTGCGCGCTGCGGCCAAACCGCTTGGCATCATTAAAATTGATGCCAGCGATAGCGCCATTCAACTTCAATTTAGCCAGCATGTAGATTTAGACCCAACCAAACTCATCGCATTGTTGCAACGAGACCGCCGTTGCCGTATGAATGGCCCAGATAAACTTCGCATTACCGTGGCTTATGGTGATATCGTTCACCGGGCTGATTTCATTAAAAACATCATGAAAGAGTTTGTATAAATGCTAGAACAAATCGTCGCTGTCTTAGCCACTTGGATAATGGGCGTTATCTCTTCGCTTGGTTATAGCGGCATTGCTTTACTCATGGCGATTGAATCGGCCTGCATTCCCTTGCCTTCCGAAATCATCATGCCATTTGCAGGCTTTTTGGTTTTTAAAGGTGAAATGACGCTTTGGGGTGTGGCTTTTGCTGGCGCGATTGGCTGTGTTGTCGGCTCTATTCCCGCCTACTACTTAGGCATGTACGGCGGCAGACCACTCGTAGAAAAATATGGCAAATGGGTACTCATTTCTGCCAAAGACTTAAACTGGGCAGACAAAGCTTTTGCTAAACACGGAGAGATTATTATTTTCATTGGGCGTTTACTGCCTGCGGTTCGCACTTTTATCGCCTTCCCAGCAGGCGTTGCGCGTATGAACATGACAAAATTCATCAGCTACACCTTTGCTGGTTCGCTGATTTGGTGTTACCTATTAGCACTTGCGGGTTTTAAAGCGGGGGAAAACTGGGAAAGTCTAAAAGTGTATTTCCATCAATTTCATTACGTGATTGCTGGGGCTGGCTTAATCTTTGTGATTTGGTACGTAAGAAGACACTTTAAGCACGGGTAAATCATAAAGTCACTAGCTGGCCAATGCTCACAAAATAAACAGCCAGCCGGATACTTAATCCCTCTTCCGCAAAAAGCGCCGCATAGCCCTCAAGCTGCTGACGGTAAGCTTCAGCAGCTTGCTTTAAGACAACTTCATCAAGACCAGCATCTAAAGCGGTGGTTTTATAATCCACAATCCAGCGCATGCCATCCTCAACAAATGTGCGGTCGATAATTTTCTTTAGAACCTGCGCTTTATCATCCCCAAGGCTTTCAATCTGTAGTTCGTTAGACGCACTTTCACGGCTTTGAAGCACCCATTGCCCTTGCGAACTTTGTAAGGTGGTTTGGAGCAAAGCCAACACAGCATCAGCACCTTGATTCGCAGCACTCATCGCGTACCCCTGCCCTGTAAACCATCGTTGCATGGCAAGCTTTAGTGACTGAAGTCGGGCTAAAGGCCAAGCATCCAAGCCTTGATTTGCAATCAACTCCAAATAGCGATGCGTGAGCGTGCCGATGTCTGCTTCCAAAACTAAAATATCGTCATCCTCATCCTTATCAGACTTAATGCCAGTTTGGCTCAGCTGAGTTTCATGCGTGACTTGAACTTGCAATAAGGCAGGCACTGCTGGATCAGTTAGGCGAACTAATTTAGGTACAAAATCCTGCAGGCTTGTGCTTAACTCACCAACTGTTTGCTTAGGCAATTCCGTTTGAATTCTCGCTGATTTTTCTTTGCTAAAATCATCTGCAACAACAGGCCACAAAATCTCTAAAAATGTATTTTTCTTTGGTAGAAAATCGCCATCTTTATTGGGGCTAACTGCACCTAAAAGATGTAAACAGCGCTCAGCGCGAGTGGCTGCCACATAGAGCACACGGGCATCTTCATAATCGGCACGCTGTTTCTCTAACGATTTTAGATAGTCATAAACACTGACTTGTTCGGCTTTGTTTTTTGATTTATGAATAAACGGCGCGACCACTAAATCCACATCTGCAACGTCGTCATCAAACGACTCCCTAGGCACCTCTTCCCACATCAACAAAGGCTGCTCACCGCCACCTGTGGCTTTATCTAGCCCAGGTAAAATCACCGTATCAAACTCCAAGCCCTTGGATTTATGGATAGTCATAAACTGCAGGGTATCAGGCGCTTTCGCATTTGGCGCAGCGTAAAGCTTTTCAACCTCAAGTGCCAATTGTTCAGTAGAAAATTGCCCCGCCATTTCCATCTTATCGATGCGCTCAAAGAAAGCCTGCACATCGCGCACATCGCCCGCATCCCACAAGCAAGCTGGCCCACCCAGCATAAGCCATACGCCATGCACCCAGCGGCTAGTTGCCATGCGTCCACGGTTCTGTAATGCTTCGTGCATGACCTCACACACATGCAACAAGCGCTGACGACCATCTTCACTCAATCGATTGACTCGCGCTTCATCTTGCATCAAATCTAGCACGGTGCGGTATTGATCATTGCCGACAAGATGATGCAAATCTTCCAAACTCAAGCCGCACCAAGGCGCACGCAAAATAGCTAGCCAATGCACACGATCAGCACGCTGATGTAAGGCATTAGTGAGTGAGAGCAAATCCTGCACCACTTGGCGATTGGCGAGCTCTTCAATCTCAACCGCTTGAAAAGGAATATCCGCATGATTGCGGCGAATTTCTGCCACCAATCCTTGCAAATGGCTACGCGCGCGCACTAAGACGGCAATTTTTCGTTTTGGATCTTCAGCCCAAGTGGATTTAATAATCTCAATGATTTTATTGGCTTCTTGCTGACGAACGTCGGTGAAGTCCACAACATCATCCAGGTCTTCACCTGTATCGCCTTGAATAGCAACATCCAAGATGGCGTGTACTTTTACGCCCGCGCCTGCGGCTGGACGTTCTTTGGCAACAAATTGACGATACTTAATCGCGCCCCTTGAGACGCTATCTTCATCAGGGAACACTTTCAAAAAGGAATTGTTTACCCAATCCACCACTGATTCATGCGAGCGGTTATTGCGCCAAAGTTTTAGTGGTGTCAGCGACAAATCACCAATGCCCTGTTTGAGGACACGCAAAAACAAGCCAACATTGGCTTTACGGAAGCGATAGATCGACTGCATAGGGTCGCCTACTAAAAACAAAGTACGACCATCACCATCCACCCAGCCTGCAGTGAGCTTTTCTAAAAGTTTGATTTGGGTTGGGCTAGTGTCTTGAAACTCATCAACCAGCAGATGCTCAATGCGGTAATCGAGCTTAAGCGCTAAATCGCTAGGCGCATCATCCGCACCGCCAAGCGCAGATAAGGCGTTTTGGGATATCTGCACAAAATCGACTTCTTTATTGCGCTGAAACGTCATCCACAACTCAGCAGAGGCGATTTTAAGTAGGTCAGCAAACACCGAAACAATTTCACGGCTTTGCTCATCATACTTGGGATAGGGTAATCGACGGAGATTAGCTAAAGCCAACTCAGCCCCTTCAATTTGCCTAAGCTCGGCAATAAAAGCATACAAGTCCTCTTTAATTGCTTTGCCTTCTGGCGTTGCAGGAAACCCCGCTCTAACGTCCACCGTCAACCTAAACTCATTTTTACCTGTCAGCAATAATTCAGCGACAGCCCGCCACATATCAAGGGCTTCTGGCCTAGCTGGGATAGTCGTTTCCCAATCACTCAACAAAGCAACGGCTTTATCACAAGAGAGATTAGACGCGGCATAGCGTGCAATTGGCATCAGAGCCTCTTGTGCGGCTTTATTCATCACTTTGGCTACCGGTTGCATATCCCCCGTCACCAATTGATATAAAGCAGCCTCGGCCAATGTAGCATCGTTGTGGTTCACTACGTTTTCTTGCCATTGGTCGCGCTTAGCGAGCATATCCGCGAGCAACTCATTTAATTTGCTATGGTTATTATCAAAATAACGAAGCGCTTTTTGGACGACTAAACCGACTTCTTTTTCATCAAGATTAGCCAAGGTTTTGGTGGCGGCCTCTTGGTAATAAACGCTGGCATCGTCACGCACGGCTGGCTGCGCGCCAAAACGGCTAAGCAAGGGCATTTGGCGCGCCAAATTGCCGCTTAATGAATCGATGGTATAGATGCGTAAACGCGATGGCGTAGCGAGCAAATTCCAGCCTAGCGCATCAGATTTTGCCAATGCTTGCTTACCCAAATCAAACGTGGTGATTTTGTGTGGCTCTGGTGGCTTAACTCCAGAATCTGCCATGATTAAGCTATCCATAATGCGCTTCTTCATTTCTGAAGCCGCTTTATTGGTAAAAGTAATCGCGATGATTTCTTCGGGCGAATCAACCGTATCGAGCAATTTGAGATAACGCTGCGTTAAAAGCTCGGTCTTGCCCGCACCGGCTGGCGCTTCCACAATAAACGACGTGAGATTAAGCGCAATCTCGCGGTTGGCGGTATCTTCTAAAAGCAGGTCTTGCGTAAGCTGATTCATGCTTGTGCCTCCTTAGATGAATCAGTCGCTTGCGCGTGTTCAAACTGCAACTGGCGCTCTGCCAGCCTGAGCAAAGGCAATACTTCGCAATAAGTCAGCTGCTTTTCATTCTCAAACTTTACCGCCGCATCACCCGCTTTAATCGATTGCGCAGTGGCGATAATACTGGATTTCCAATGCGCAATCACGCTTGGCCAATCAGGGAAGTCTGCCTCGTTAAATAAATTACGGCCTTTCGCTTCATCCAGCACCAATGGGCCCTTAATCACGTCTTTGCTGGCTGCAATCCCCGCAAAACCTGCTTTATCTGTGGTGACCTTCGCAAAACACACGGCAGCAACTTCGGCATCCCCCATCAAAAAAGCGGCATAAATCGGCAATTGCGGCTCGGTGATATTCGCTTTAGCCCAGTTTTTGAAATCAATCGTACTGCCAGTTTTATAATCCATCACCAACAAACGGCCATCCTCAAGCTGGTCTACCCTATCCACCGCCAAGGTAATCAAAATATTCTCAATTGGAATGGTTTGCTTGCGCTCCACCGCTTGCACCGAAAAGCCCATAGGGCGAGCACTTTCAATATCAACCAACCAAGCCGTGACCAGCTTCACCAAGCGCTCTTTTTCTAGCTGGATAAACATGGCAGAAAAAGCTTCATCATGTTCTTGGTTAAATAACGTCAATACTTCATCGGCAACTTCGCCAAGCGCGAACTGCATATCTTCAGCACTTAAATGTTGCAAATACTCTGAATCACGCCCATCCCAAAAACCTTCGAGCACTTGATGCACTAAATTGCCCCTATCCATGGCATCCAAGCCATCCACAGGCGCTTTTAGCGCTTTTGCGTGTAAACGATATTGATAAAAAGCCCAAGCAGGGCAAACAGCCTGTGCCTTGAGTAAACCCGTACCGCCCGAAACATGACCACCCTCTTCAACCGCTGGCGCTTGGTGGTCTTCTTGCCATTGCCAAGGCTTGTCATCTACTTTTTCAGGTACGGCTTTGGCAAAGTATTCAGCTAATGTATCCGCAAACAAACCATCATGTTCAACCAACGCAATCGTTTGCATCAAAGGGCTAGGCCTTAATTCACGGTCACCATCTTGTTTGGCGCTAGAAAAAATAATGCGGCGTGCCGATTTGCTTAAACGATCATTAATCGCCTGAGCAAACTCAGCCTGTACTTCACTGCTCGCATTTGGCGTTTTGGCATCACGTTGCAAACTGGCTGATATTAGGGCATTGGGCCGAGCCACTGGCGGCCAAACATGGTCATTCATGCCCATCACCCAAATCGCATCAAGTGGGCTGGCGGCCGCCTCCATCATGCCCATGATTTGCAATCGCGGAATTTGTTTTGATTCTGGTTGGAATATCTTGGCCTGACAAAGCTTACTCAATTGTAGAATGGCTTGTGAGGCGGGAATGTTATTCAGCCAATCATCCAAATTACTGAGTTCTGCCAACACGTTCTCAAAAGCTTTAGTCGCTTGATACTCGTAGCTAGACAAGCTCCTTTTTCCAGGCCATTCAGCTTGTTTTAATGCCGCTTGAAAAATCTTAGCCCATACGGATGGTGGCTGATTCGCATCATTCTTTTGTGCATAAGCAAAAAGGTTTTGAAGCGCTTGGCTTGAGGCTGGCAAGCGCATCGCGCCATCGCCAGTGGTCACTTTTAGCACATAATTTTGCAGACGACTCACCTTGAAACTCAAAGGCAAATCGCGTCGCATCCGCGCATCAAGCAATGCTCTCGCATCAGTCTCCACAAAACTTTCTGACCAATATGGGCTATGCAACAAGTATGCGATATCTTGCTGCAAAACATTGCCGCGCTGCCAAGCAAGGCGAATCAAGCTTAAAGCATCTGAAATAATGGTTTGAGTATTGAGCGACACCCCCAAAGAAAAGTCGTAACAACGTTGGGTTTCACTTAAAGCAGGCCTCGCTGTTTGCGGGTGCAACACGTCATCAAGCATGGCAGACAGCTTGCTCCGCAACACTTGAAGCTCGGGCACCACAATCGCGATATTAGTTTGCTCATTCGTTTCTAACTGCTGTTTCGCCCAAAGCGTAGCTGCTCTAATTTCAGCATCTTGGTCGGACAATACGCGGTGCTCGCAAGACTGAGGCGCATCAAAAGTAAGTAATTTATTGCTGACTTGCACACCGCAGGCTGTGAGCACAGCTTGAAGCTTTTGAAGCGCAGGATTAACACGGTCAAACCCTGCAAATTCAATATGGCTTGGCAATAGATCTTTGCTTCTTTTTAATACGTCCAAACGCCAATTGGCGTAGCGTGCCACTTCAAGATGCCCAGTTTTCTTGCATAGAGTTTGAAATCTTTTACGCCAATCTAAGAACTTGTTGGTTTCTTCCGTTACCTCGTCTGCATTGAGATTTAAATCCCACTCAATCACCAAACGATTCGCCTCCATCGCGGCGCTGGCCAAGCCTGAAATATCAAAAAAATCCTTGAGCACTTCAGCTTTAAAAGTTTGCTCAATCGCCTTCTCCCAAAGCAAACTTTCTTGTAGCGTGTTAAGCTCGCCCGCTGGCATGGTGGCCACGTCTACATGGCCCAACATGACGGCATCATCGACAAAACTTTTGAGCCAAGTCGATAATGGCATCGCATTGAGCGGTTGCCATTTTGTGAGCCTTTGCTGGATTTGCTTGCGCTGATATAAACGTTGCAAACTGCGTGCTAAACGCGGCGTGGAACATAAAATCAGGCTAGAATTTGATAATGAAGTCATGCCATGATTTTAACTTGGCTAAACGTTTAAAACACTTAAAACAAAGACAATCAAAAAATAAAAATAACAATTTATGGCAGATCAAAAAAACTATAT
>Ga0214164_1000244_pt1 | contig 38050 bp, 34 predicted proteins | sample TroBogepilimnion_13_FD_153003 | JGI IMG/M metagenome (GOLD analysis project Ga0214164, IMG submission 153003) | Freshwater microbial communities from Trout Bog Lake, WI - Practice 03JUN2009 epilimnion v4 | ecosystem: Environmental > Aquatic > Freshwater > Lake > Epilimnion/Euphotic zone ...
GCGAAAGCCATTTGGGTTCGGGCTTTTTTGGGGGCATACCTGAATGATACGCACAATCCAAGGTCGTTGAAAGTTGAATTACTTTATTTTTTGCGGTATCTCTAGGCTCTATTAGAGTTCGCTTATGAGTGCAAATAATTTAGTGAGCGGCGTTGAATCGATCCACCAGAATCCGGCGGTCCGACCGCAAGATGATTTCTTTAAATTCGTTAATGGGAAATGGTTGGACGAATCAGAGATCCCCAGTGATCGCTCCTCTGATGGTGCCTTCATGTGGCTCCGTGATAGAAGCGAAAAGCAGGTCCGCGAAATTATCGAAGAGCTATCTAATTCTCCTGCGCCAATCGGGTCTAACGCCCAGAAGATCGGCGATATGTATCGGTCGTTCATGGACGAAGAACGCATCGAAAAATCAGGTATCTCCCCTATCGCGGCTGACCTTGCAAAGACTCAATCCATTACGAACCTCGAAGATTTCTTGGCAGTCATGGGCGACCTGGAATCTCGAGGTAGCGGCGGACTCTTCTATACCTTCGTCAACAATGATGATAAGGATTCCAGTACCTACATCACGTACATGGGTCAATCTGGACTCAGCCTTCCAGACGAGGCTTACTACCGTGAGCCAGAATTCGAAAGTGCCCGCACCGGATTATTGGCGCACATTGCGAAAATGTTTGAATTGGCAGGCATAAGTGACGGCGTAGCACACGCCAGACGAATAATAGATTTGGAGACAGAGATTGCATCTCATCATTGGGATCAAGTCAGAGATCGCGATGCAGAACTGACGTATAACAAAGTCAACTACGCCCAACTACAAGAATTGTCCCATGGTTTTAATTGGCCGCTTTGGGTTGCCGCTTCCAAGACCCCGCAAAAAGTAATTGACCAGGTCATTATTCGCCAGCCATCGTTCTTCACTGGCATCGGCCAGATGCTCCGCAACTTTGATCGGGACTCCTGGAGTTCGTGGCTTACATGGCATCTTCTTTCTGGGAGCGCTTCCTTCTTAAGTTCGGCTTTCGTTAATGAAAGTTTCGCCTTTTATGGCACCGCACTTTCTGGAACTCCCGAATTGCGCGAGCGCTGGAAGCGTGGCGTCGCTTTGATCGAAGGTTCACTCGGTGAAGCAATCGGAGAGATTTATGTGGACCGGCATTTCCCTCCTGCTGCAAAGGTTCGGATGCTCCAGCTAGTACAGAACTTAATCGAGGCTTATCGAGTCGACATCGATACGCTTGCATGGATGTCACCAGAGACCAAGAAGAAAGCCCAAGAGAAGTTAAATAAGTTCACCCCCAAGATTGGGTATCCAGATAAATGGCGTGACTACAGCGCGCTCTCAATTTCCCCAACAGATTTGATTGGAAACCTCAATGCCCTTGCAAAATTCGGCCAGGATTATGAATTTGCCAAGATAGGTGCCCCTATAGACCGCCAGGAATGGCATATGACGCCTCAAACTGTAAATGCCTATTACAACCCTGGGATGAACGAAATAGTCTTCCCAGCGGCGATATTGCAGCCTCCGTTCTTTGATTTACATGCAGATGACGCGGTCAATTATGGTGGAATCGGCGCAGTGATTGGCCATGAAATTGGTCATGGATTTGACGACCAAGGCTCTAAATACGATGGTGACGGAAACCTAGAAAATTGGTGGACCGAGAAAGATCGTGATGAGTTTGAAAAACGTACCGCTGCATTAATTGCCCAGTACGACGCCCTCTACCCAGAAAATACCCCCGATACACACGTCAATGGGGCCCTAACAATTGGCGAAAATATTGGGGATCTGGGCGGAGTGACAATCGCACATAAGGCTTACCAAATATCACTATCTGGCAAGCCAGCACCTGTGATTGACGGCCTAACCGGGGACCAACGCTTTTACATTGGGTATGCCCAAGTCTGGCGGGGCAAAGTTCGTGCAGAAGAGATGCGTCGTCGCATTGCAACTGACCCTCATAGTCCAGCGGAATTTCGATGCAATCAGATCCTCAAAAATGTTTCAGAATTCTATGAAGCCTTTGATGTCAAAGAGGGCGATGCGCTTTATTTGCCAGAATCAGAGCGCGTAGAAATCTGGTAATTATTTAGAAGCTAAACGCGCCTCGCGTCGGATCTTCTGTTCAGCTGGATTTGGCACAGGGACCGCAGACAGCAGGCGCTGGGTATAGGGATGTTTAGGGCTTTTGAGAATTTCGTCTCGAGTTCCGGTTTCTACAAGGAGACCATCCTGCATCACCGCGATTCTGTGCGACAAAATATCGACGACCGCCAGATCATGACTAATAAATAAACACGCAAATTTGAGTTGCTCCTGGAGTTCTTGCAGAAGGTCAAGGAAACGGGCTTGCACAGATACGTCAAGGGCCGAAGTTGGCTCATCCGCGATCAAGATATCTGGAGTTAGTGCAAGCGCACGAGCTATTCCCACACGTTGGCGTTGTCCCCCAGATAATTCATGCGGGTAACGGTTTCGATAGCTGCGGGGTAATTCGACCTTAGCTAATAGCTCCTCCACCATCTGGTCGAGTTCTTTACCTTTGGCGATATTGGCTAACAGCAGGGGTTCTCCAATACTTTCACCTATCGGTAACCGTGGATTTAAAGAGCTGGCAGGGTCCTGGAAAACGATTCCAGTGTTGCGGCGAATTTGTCGTAACTCTTTTTGAGAGGCACCGCTAATGTCTCGACCAACAACTTCTAGTTTGCCTTCTTTAATGGGTAGAAGCCCGATGGCAGCTCGTCCAACAGTTGTCTTACCTGAACCTGATTCTCCAACTAGGCCAACAATTTCGCCAGGGAAAATTTCAAGTGAGAAATTCTTTACTGCGACGAAGGCGGGGATACGTCCCCGCTTTGGATATTCTATAGTCACATTGTCGAGCTTAAGGACTGGGGTTGGCTCTACCGCCGCTGGCGCAATGACGCGCATGGGGGTGCTTCCAAGTTTGGGCACAGATCCCAAAAGCTCTTGGGTATACGGATGTTGGGGACTATTAAATATCTGATCCGCACTTCCGTGTTCGACCATCCGACCACTTTGCATTACCAAAATTTCGTCCGCCATATCAGCGACCACTCCCATGTCATGGGTGATCAATAAAATTGCAGAGTTTAGTTTGGTGCGAAGTCCGCGCATCAAATCCAAAATTTCTGCCTGCACAGTCACATCCAGCGCGGTCGTAGGTTCATCCGCGATCAAAAGAGCTGGGTCACATGCCAGTGCCTGAGCAATCATGGCGCGCTGACGCTGTCCACCAGAGAGTTGGTGTGGGTATTTATCAATCGATTTCTCCGGATCGGGAATTTCGACCAAAGTAATTAACTCGATGGCCTTCGACCTGGCCTCTTTAGGACCCATATCAAAGTGGTTACGCAACGTTTCAATTATTTGAAAGCCGATCGTATAAACAGGATTTAAGGCGGTCATCGGCTCTTGGAAAATATAAGCAACTTCATTGCCGCGATATTTCTGTAGTAGCTGCGCTGGCGCCCCCAAGACTTCAACGCCTTTAACTTCAATGCTTCCGGAAGTCCGAGCATTTGAAGCCAGCAGGCTCATTACCCCCATCGCAACAGTCGATTTACCTGATCCAGATTCACCGACAATTGCCAGTGTCTGCCCGGCCTTAACCTCAAAGTTCATATTTATTGCCGCTGGATACCACACGCCATCCACCCAAAATTCAACCGTGAACTGCGTAACTTTAAGTACTGGGGTACTCATTTAGCGGACCGCCTTAAGAAGGTTGATGAGAAGCTGTGACAAGATTGGAAGATGACTAGCCCAGAAATGTTTCGGCCTTACATCAACTACTGGCTGAGTGGAATTGGTGGCGCTATGTCGGGACTCTTTCTCTGGTCTAGCTTCGTTCAAGGCGGAACTGTGACCGAATGGACTGGCATATTCATCGCTATCGTGGCCATCGACTTGATTTACATTTTTTTGCTTCGCCCCAAGATTATTTTCTACGATGAAGGGCTGGTCATTACAAACCCCGTTACCCAATATAGGATCGGTTGGCAGGACGTCGAAGAAATTGAAACTAGATGGGCTTTGACTCTCGAACTCAAAGGTCGCCGTATCAGCGCATGGGCTGCCCCAGGTCCCGGTCGACATCACGCACGTACTGTCCACCCAAGTGAAGTAAAAGGATTGCGTATTGCAGAAACCGGCAGCATCAGGCCCGCGCTCTCTCCTCGAACTGATAGTGGGGTTGCGACTCACCTGGCTCAGCTTCGACTCGATCAATACCGAAGCAAAACCAGCGCCCCTTCTCTGGACTTTGAGGTCACCCACTTCTGGCAAGCACCACTTGTTGGCATTGTTTGCCTCATCGGCGCAGTAATTCTTAATTTCCTTAGCCATTAAATTAACCGTTAAATTCGTCAATTTATCTCACCAGCTTTGGCGGCTGTGGTTAAGTCGTGATTTTTCGAACGCTCTTTTCGAGAAATGCGTCGTCGTTGGCGTGGATCAAAAGCATCCCGCAAGCCATCACCGATGAAATTCACGCAGAGCGAAATCACGATAATAAATAAACCTGGATACCAAAATAGCCAAGGTCGGGTAGTAAATGAATCTTGATATTGGCTGATTAGAAGTCCCAAAGATACATCCGGAGAAACCACACCAAAGCCCAGATAACTCAAAGCGCTCTCTAGCAAAATCGCACCAGACATAATCAAGGTAATTGATACGATGATTACGCCAACAGCATTTGGCAAAATATGCTTGAAAATAATCCGTCGGTTACTTGCCCCCGCGACACGAGCAGCGTCCACGAATTCACGCTCACGAAGGGTTAAAAATTCGCCTCGCACCAAGCGCGCCAAGCCGGACCAAGTAAATAAGCCTAAAAATACCGCGAGGAAGAGCACGCCTTTATTGCCAAAATGAAAACCAATAACCGAGCCGATAATGATGGTAGGAATGGTGATAATAAAATCATTAAATCTCATGAGCACTGCGTCAATCCAGCCACGGAAATATCCAGAAACTGCACCAATAACGGTGCCAATCAAGCCAGCAACTATGCCAATCACAAACATCACCAAGAGTGATCTCTGTGCACCGCGCATGACTAAAGCAAAATAATCACGCCCGATATCATCTTGACCAAATGGGTGATCACCCAACCCGAAGTTTTTCCCTGGTAGCAAATCCAAAGTCGGGCATCCACCAAGTCCACCAGGACAGCCGTCGCTTCGCAGTGGAGTCATTTCAATGCTGTTGTATTTCCACCATCCCCCATAACCAAAGCCCAAGATCTTGATTCCCAGCGCACTGAAGACAAATATGATGATCGAAAGAAGTACGAAGATAGAAATCATCGCACCGCGGTGGCGTATAAAACGACCACGAACGATCTGGCTTTGACTCAATCCTTCGGTCTCTTTATTAAAAATATCTGAGTCAGCTACTCCCGGAAGGACTTTAGGGGTGCGTTTAAAAAAATTCATCATTTCTTCCCCACAACCCTGATTCGCGGATCTAAAGCGGAATACAACAAATCAGCAGCCAAATTGGCCAGGACCGCTAACGAAGAAGTCACGAAGAAGACACCCATCAAGAGGTTGAGGTCGTAGTTATTGATTGCCGTATTGAAAAGCGTCCCCATCCCCTGCCAGCCAAATACATGCTCAGTAATTATTGCGCCTCCGATAATTGAGGCAAAATCGACCACAATAATTGTGGTCAATGGAATCAATGTATTACGAAATGCGTGTCTCATAATAACGGTGCGCTCCGTCAATCCTTTTGCTCGTGCGGTACGAATGTAATCTTGGTTAAGAACTTCTAGCAAAGTTCCGCGCGAATATCGTACGTATCCGGCAAATGAAATCAATGTTAAAGCAACGGTTGGCAACACCAGGTGAGTCACCGTATCCAAAAAGGTAAACCAAAAATTCCCGGCCGGAAGCAGCGAATTAGATTGGCTGATTGTTGGGATAGGTCGGAAGTGAATAGCATCTGTGTTGATATACGGAACCCAGGTCTTCATCAGTTTATCGATTAAAAACAATATGCCCACCAAGACTGATGTAATTACACTGGTTCGAATCACCGGACCACGATCAATCTTCGAAAAGAAGAGCGCGGTAGATACCGCAACAATAATTGTAAGAAGGAACATAAGAGCAATAGGGGTTGCTCCTGGATGTTTTGAAAATATGTATTCCACAGGAAAGTAGAAGATTAATCCTAGTATCGGCATCGCCTGCGCAGATCGAAGTGCAGCCTTGTTATTAAAACCAGTAGAAGTATATGTAACAGCGAATGCAAAGCCCATCCCGAGCACAAACATCATGAGTGGTCCCAAACCTGGATGAGTAAACCATTTGGTTACACTTAAGAGAGAGAGGAAAACCGCCGTTGAAAAGGCGGCTATGGCGAAGATAATTTGAACTTTCTTACGGTCCCCACTGATAAGTGCGGCCCAGAAAAACCCGGAAATAATGGCGGCCGAAAATATCCAAGCAGGTGAAATTTTTCCATTTGCCAAAAAATTGTTGAAATTGATCGCCAAGTACTCTTTCAATAAGACCGCAACCCAGAAAATAGGGAGTGAGTACATTAAAAATGCCACAAAGGTCATTGCGTAATCGAATCGGCTGTATTGACGGAGGGCAGAAATAATTCCCACAGCAATTCCCATAATTATCGCAACGACCGTTGCCATTGTAATTAATCGAATCGTTGTCGGTATGGCGGAATTCAAATATGTACTGACGGGGTTACCATCTCGGGTAGTTCCCAAAGTGAAGTGACCGGTAAATATTCCACCTATCCCTTTGAGCCACATAAAATATCGTGCGGGTGGTGGAACATTAAGGTGCAAAGTTCTCACTAATGCGGCGATTTGAGCTTTTGCTTTGGGGTCAGTACTTCCTCGAAGCCCTTCAAGTGGATCGCCAGAAATAGCTGCCAAATTGTAGAGCAGGAAACTTGAACCAAAAAGGATCACAAGTAAAATCGCGATGCGACGGCCAATATAGGCAAACATGTGCAGAATCCTTTTCTTGGTTATTTTTTTTTGGTTAATTGCCTAACGCTAATGCTTGATTTCTCAGTTCATTTGATCTCTCAAAGAGAAGTGGTGTTGGAGTTTAACCCAACACCACTTCTGTCAATTACTACCTCGTAAGAGGGGTACTACTTATGCAGTGAAGTGCCAAGTCCAGAAGTTCCAGACCAAGCTTGGTGATAGTGGAGCAGGAATCACGCCAGAAAGTGCCGAGTTGTATGCGGTCACTTCTGGGTTTTGGAAGATACCCAAGAAGAAGGCATCCTTCACGATCTGTGTTTCAGCTATGACCTGTTCACGTTCAACGGTTGAAGCAGGAAGAGTTGCAGATTGAAGCTTTACGCACGCTGCATCTACCACTGCATTGCTATAACCGGTGTAGTTAGAACCTTGGTTTGTCTGGAAGGTTCCGCAACTCTGCGCATCTTGTGGATTTGCAGTCTGATCAAAGATGAAGAAGTGAGCATCATAAGCACTAGATGTCAGCTTTCCACCCCAACCCTTGGTTGCTGGAGCCGTAACTTTGAAACCGGCAGCGGCTTCAGAAGCGATAATCAAAGCCGCTTCAGATGCACGACGCGTATTTCCTGGAGAACCCCAGAGTAAGTTGATGGCAACAGGAGTGTTGCCATTACCTGCCTTTGGATACCACTTCTTCACTAATGCAAGTGCAGCAGCGGAACGAGAGGCTTGGGTGCCTGCGCTGTAGACAGAAGATCCAACCTGGCTCGAAGCGTGATCGTAGTTAGGATTTCCAGGCAGTGCCCATGTAGATCCCAAGACGACAGCATTTGGGTTGATAGGTTGAATCAACTTAGAAACGATATCTTGGCGTGGATAAGCAAGCAAGAAAGCCTTACGTAGATCAGCAGATTTTTGCCCAGCTGACATTGCAAAAGGACCGGTGTATGGAGTTGAGTCATTAGATGCTACGCGTAATTCAATATGCTCGTAAGCAAGTGAGCTAGAAGTCACGACGGTGGCAGTCTTGATAGCCTTGAGCTGTGCCACTGCGTCTGCAGTTGGCTGACCTTGATAGACATCTGCATCACCATTTGCAATAGCTTGCGCAGAAGGTGAACCATCTCCGATTCCCTGCTTGATAACCATGGTTGTGATTCCCGAAAGGGCCGGACCAGAGTTATAAGTTGGGTTTGCAGTCAACGTAATCTGATTTGTATCAACTGATTTCACCAAATAGGCACCATTATTGACTAGGAGCAATGGATTTGTAGATGAGTCAATAGTTGTTGCCTCATATCCAGTTGTCCAGACTTTACCCATAGCAATAAATGCATCCTTGTTCTTCGAAGTGAAGTCAGATACAAACTTGGCTGTTGCTGCAGCATCTTCAGCAGCAGTTCCAAGTGTGGTCTTGCCAGCAGCAAGCATCTCCAAAGTATGCACTGGGAATGGACCGCCGATTCCGTTGAGAATCCAATCTGGGATTGCGGTGTCATATTTAACAGTGACGCTCATCTTGTCAGCACTGAGTGTTGGCTCACCAACTACATGCTGATCATAAACTCCACCATACGCACCAGAATCGAATGCAGGGGTGACAGAAGAGTCTGATGGATCTGGAAGGCCAGCTGCTTTAGCAAATTTAGTACTTGCAGTTACGTGAGCAAGTAGAAGATCTGCACCAGTAATTGGCGCACCGTCTGACCAAACTCGACCAGGGGCTATCGTGTACTTGACTTCAAAATCACCGGGCTTTTTTACGGTGTTCTTGTACGTGCCGAGAACTGTGTTTGGGACGATCTTGAGGTTATTGTCATAGTGATAGAAACCCATGCTCGTGAGGTAAGAGACATCGCCGTTGATCACGATGTTGTCAGCAGGATTTCCAATGTTCAGAGAGGTGAAAGTATTACTTTCGATGATGATGGCGGTTGAGCGAGCCGCAGCATGAGCTGGGACTGCAACAAAGCCGATCAACGCGACCGAAACAGCAGAAACTGCTGCTACAAAAGAACGCGTCTTTAGACGTGCATTCATATTTTCTCCTTCATAGATGAACAGGAGGCAAACAATAAACATTGCCGACCTGATCGAGGGGTATCAAGTGACCTTATCCTGCCCTATTTGTCGGGTTTCTATCAATAGACTAGGCCCGTGAACTCCTTTTCGGGTCAAAATTTCGCTTATAAAGAAGGTACCGCCCTCGACGGTGCGTTAGGCCGAACCGGGACTATATCCACCCCGCACGGCATTATTCAGACTCCAGCCTTTATCCCCGTCGGGACCAAGGCGAGCGTGAAAGGCGTGCTGCCTGAATCCATCAAAGGGTTAGGAGCTCAGGCGGTCCTCGCTAATGCCTATCACCTTTACCTGCAGCCGGGTCCCGATGTTGTAGATGAGGCAGGCGGTCTTGGAAAGTTCATGAACTGGTCAGGCCCCACTTTCACCGATAGCGGTGGGTTTCAGGTCCTCTCGCTGGGGGTTGGTTTTAAAAAAGTCATCGCAATGGACACAGAAACTTTTAGATCCGACGAAGTTATTGCGGATAAGAAAGAACGACTAGCTCATGTGGATGACGATGGCGTGACATTCAAATCACACCTTGATGGATCCATGCACCGTTTCACTCCAGAAATATCGATGCAGGTCCAACATCAGCTTGGCGCCGACATTATCTTCGCCTTCGACGAATGCACGACTTTGCACAACACTCGTGGCTATCAAGAGCGGTCACTAGAACGGACTCGGCTATGGGCAAAAAGGTGTCTCCTAGAACATGGCCGGTTGACCAACGAAAGAGTTGAACATCCTTATCAAGCTCTCTTTGGAGTTTTACAAGGCGCACAATACGAAGATCTGCGTCGCAAAGCTGCTAAAGATTTATCTCAATTAAATGAGGGTGGAATCACCTTTGATGGCTTTGGCCTTGGTGGCGCGTTAGACAAAGAGAAGTTGGGAACCATCGTTCGCTGGTTGTGCGAAGAACTCCCCCGCGATAAGCCACGTCATCTCTTGGGAATCGGCGAACCGGATGACCTATTCGTCGGAGTTGAAAACGGCGCAGATACTTTTGACTGCGTTGCCCCATCGCGCCAGGCACGGACAAGTGCAGTTTTTACCGAAGACGGCCGAGTGAATTTGAGCAATGCAAAGTACCAACGCCAATTTGAACCAATTGACGAGAGCTGTACCTGCTACACCTGCAAGAACTACACCGCTGCATATTTGGGACATTTGTTTAGGTCTAAAGAGATGGTCGCATCGACGCTTGCAACCATACATAACGAGCATTTCATTGTTGGGTTGGTTGAAAAAATGCGCAGATCAATAGAATCCGGTGAGTTTTATGATTTCAAAGAGGATTTTCTAGGGCGCTTCTACGCAAAACGTAACCTTCTTTAAACGAAACTAGGCAACCTGAAACGAACGCTTTGCAAGTCCCATCCAATAACCATCGATAGTCGTTTCTGGCGGATCATCTGACCTGGATGACGTCCCCAAAGTAATAAAGATGGGCGCAAAGTGTTCGACAGTCGGGTGCGCATAAGGCATGCCTGGCGCCTTTGTTTTGTACTCCATTAATTCATCAACCGCTCCGCGACTCAGTACTTCTTTGGCCCAGATATCAAATTCACGGCTCCAGCCGGGAGGCGTTGCATCAATACTAAAATCGCGAAGAAACGGTAAACCGTGAGTCAAGAAACCGCTGCCAATTATCATCACGCCTTCTTCACGCAATGGTGCCAATTGCTGGCCAATCTTGAACAGTCGCTCTGGATCAAAGGTTGGGATCGACATCTGCAAAACCGGAATATCGGCATCTGGAAACATTTTTAATAATGGTACGTAAGCTCCGTGATCTAATCCCCGGTTTGGTTGATCAGTAACCGGTTGGTTAATTAACGCTTTAATTCGAGCTGCCAGTTCAGGTGCACCAGGCGCTGGATATTGAAGATTGTAAAACTTAGGATCAAAACCACCAAAGTCATAAATTAATGGGGTCCCGGTTGTTGTCGTACCAAATGAAAGCGGTGCTGATTCCCAATGCGCACTCACAATCAAAATTGCTTTAGGTCGATCTAACCTTTTACCCCAATCTGATAGTTGGGAACTCCACACGGGATCATCTAAAAGCAACGGAGCACCATGGCCTATATATAGCGCAGGAGTCAATGACATATCCGTAGAATATCAGATAGTTGAAGATTCAATCACTTTGCAGTTCGAGCAATTCGTTTTCTTGCAACTTCTTGACTTGGGGATTCCTTGCCCAAGGTAAAGCTAAGAATGCGCAGCAAGCGTGCACAGAGCCATAACCAAAACTTACTAACAGGTTTTAACCCCAAGATTGCGCGTTGTTCTGGCGTCAAAGTATAAATTGCTGCGCGAGCAAGCACTCTATAAAACAAAAGACTTGCAGTCCCAAGAGGCGGTTTCAAGATAAATTTAACGACAGTCGCAGTCTGCTCACTCGTTGCAAGATCCTTTTGCAGGAAATCTTCCATCGTGGCCTTAAGTTCTGCGACCGATTGCGGTGCATTGATTAAACCCAAGCCAATTGCGCTTTTACTCCACTCCCGAACATAGGCATCCGCACCTTGATCGATCGGGTACTTGAATGCAAGATGTGTTGTTAAAAAGGAATCTGTAAACGCACAATGGACCCATAATAAATACCGTGGATCACTTGCACGATAGCCGGCAGTATCGCCAGCTTTAGTTGTGTACTCTCCCTGCACTTTGGAATGCATACCGTTTACTCTGGCTGCCTCTTTCGCGATCGCTTCTTCTGTGCCAAACGTCGTAATAGTTAGCCATCGCGAAGTACCCGCTAGTCGCCCCAACGGATCTGATTCATACCTCGAATGCTTACTAACCCCGGTGAGTGCAGCAGGATGAGCAGCTTGCAAAAGTAATGCCCTAATTCCTCCGACCAATGTTGCGACAGATCCGTGTACCTGCCAAACGGCACTGTTGGGTCCAAAGAGGCCCGGCCCTTCGCCAAGGTCTATGAACTTCACCCAGTCGGGACGACCATCTTTAGAGCCCGAAACTATTTCTCGGAAACGGTTAGCAATACGATTTTTCATTGGGTGGAATATAAATTTATTCGGCGATCGCCTCACGTAATTGATTGGAATGATCTACGGGATGCTTTCCATATGCTTCGAGCCAACGCTGTATCGAAAATTCTCCACGCTCTGAGTGAATCACAAACTTCTTGAGATCATCATCCGTCAAACGCTTAAGGATCTCTAGTGAAGATGCTCGGGATGCTACATAAACCGCCAAGCTTGTTTCGATAGGTAGATCTTTATACCCAAGTTCTGGCGTATCTGACCACTTATTTTCGTCATAGCCCAAAATTTGACTGCCTGGTTCGGCAAGAATTCGGCGGAGCCTAGCTGCTGACTGAGATTCACTATCAGCCATGTGGTGGACGATTTGGCGAGGAGTCCACCCGGCATAATCTGCCTTATCAATATTCGCAGGGGTGATCAGATCCACCGCTTTAAGAAAAGTGGTGGTGGCTTCCTCGTAACTCTTGATAGCTTCAATAATTGTCATGGTAGTACTTTACAGATGTTAGAGATTTTCTTCCTCATAGTAATTGCGCCAGATTAAGCGATGAACCGGAATCTTGCGAGGAAGCGCTTTGATCCCAGGGATTAATGGCATACAGACCAAACTGAGGCTCAAAATCCCCATGATTATCATGATGTAGGCGTCAGCGTTTGCTCCAAATGGGTGGCTGTCACCATTATTAAATGGTGGGATCTGGTACCAGAACGAATAAAGCCATAACCAAGCCTGGCCTGGATAGCGACCATTCTCGTTCATCATGCCCCATGTGTCACCTTGCAAATGAGCCGCAGTGCTCTGGTCATTAAAGTAATTTCCATCGCCCAGGAACAATGTCTGCTTTGTATTGTCATTCTGGAAGTAATTCCCTTGGGATAAAAGGACGCCATCGAGTGAACCTGACTTAGCCATCGTCAACAACCCGGTAGCTAATTGCGGAACAGGACCATAGTCGCCCGCGGGAACTTTAGATGCATCCTGGTTTGCCTTGCCTAAAGCAGAGTCATACGCCGTGGCCCAAGCGAGATGGGTCTTGGAATCTGCCCCTTGCCATTGTTTTAGCGCAGTTGCGACATCAGGAGAATTATTAAAGGTGGTTAATGGAGTAATGACAAAATCGTTGACGTTGTCGACGGGATGCTTGACGCCAATTATCTGAGCCAGGTGAAAGGGCCCAACATTGACGCCAGAAGAAGCAGTGTTATACGGAGCCCCGTATCCGGCAGATCCACTCGTACCAGCAAGCTCTTGAACCGAAGTTGCGTAAAAATCTGCTGGCGCGTTTGTCGCCCATTCTTTGAAGGTGATCTGCTTGTCGTCGGGTGACCCAAAGAACGCCGATAGAGCTACAACAATCACAGTGATAATTAGGAGTGCGGCAGTTCCCTCTTTGAGAATGTCATAACGTCGAGTCCTGCCAGCCCATGGCGCACTTTCCAATTCATGCCGTGTGCTCATTTTTTCTCCTCTAAAACCTTATTGAATGCATCGATCGGTGGCACTACTCCCTTTGCTCGAACCATCAACACATGTATTACGGTGATGACTCCAAGAATTAACGGCATAAACGCGACGTGGAGAAGCAACTGTTGCCCAAGATTAGTCACGTTGAACCATGCGCCAATTCCCACAGAATTAAATCCATCTTTTGCCTCGTAAGAAATCCACTGGGAATCAAAGTTGGTCTGTACTAAGTAACCAGTAAACGCCGTCCCAATTGATGCGACGAAAGCAATACCGCCAGTTACCCAAGTGAGCATTCGATTTCCGCGCCATGCAGCCATCCAGAACTTTCCCCAGAGGTGAATCACCATAAAAACAAAGAACAACTGGACACTCCAAAAGTGAAGGCTATTAACAAAGTGCCCGGGGGATGAAAGGTGGTACCAGCTAGGACCTTCGAAGGCGAGAATAAGACCAGAAAAAATAATGACACCAAGAGCAGACAAAGTAGCTACCCCAAAGAGATAGATCCACGAGGCAACGTACGCTGGTTGAGTATCTGGTAGTAGTTTTTCTATTGGAAGGTTCTTCTGCCAAGCCTTACGGAGTTTTGCGGTCCACATCTCTTTTTCGTGATGGGCACTCATTTCTTATCCTTCTTTCGGTTTCCTGGAAACGGGATTACAAGCGCTGCCACAAAAATTGTGAGCATGCACAGGATCGTGATCAGATTTGTTATCGACATCTGGAAGAAGCCGAGATGTATGTAAACGGCCTTCAGGTTCATGAAATGCGAAATTATGCCCATGTGAAGAAGATATGGCTCCCATGTGAGATTTTTGATCTTTTTCTTGAGGGCTAGCGCCACGAAGTGATGGCTGAGTGCCAGCACTCCTGCTAAAGTGACAAGACCAAAGGGGTACAACCCAATGGGCCGACGCGGTGGAAAGTGATTAGAAAATGGTAGATATCACGATCATGCAAAGGGACCTAACACCTTTCGAACACTTGGTGCTTGATCTGTTGTGCAAAGGTAAATCGAACATAGCGATAGCGGTAGAAACTGCTCATACCGAAAAGGTTATTGAGAACACGGTTTCGCGATCTGCACGCGCATTTGGCATAACATCCAACGGCGACACAAATGTTCGAGTCTTATTAGCATTGGCATACCGAACTCATTTTGGAGACGCGGCATTTGATTCACTCGACGTTGCCTGTCAGCACATGAGCATTGGGCCAGATGGCAAACAAATGTGTGCTCGCCACACAGAATAAAAAAGAATAGAAAAAGAATAGAAAATAAATAGAAAAAGGGATATCTGATGAAACTTCTTGCAAACATTTTTCTCGTTCTACATTTGATTTGTGTTGCGACAATAGTTGTCTTGCTTTTAAAGCAAGGTGGCAAGGCCAACAAAGTTGTTCCTAAAGGTTTGACACATGCTGGCCTTGGTGCACTAGTTGCAGGAATTGCAATGGTGGGAATTCGAAGTTCGCAACACCATTCCGACCCCGCCCTCTATCCGGCTTATAACAATGGAACAGTAGTCGCCAAATTAGGTGTAGTAATTGTTCTCCTTTACTTTGCCTTCAAGAATGCAAAGGCTCCAACAATCACTCGAGGAACGTGGACGCTTTTATTGGGGCTCACCGTCATCAATATTGGATTGGCTTCCTCACTTAAGCATTAATAATATAAAAATGGCGCCGGGCGGACCCTTATCGACGCGGTGATGAGGGCCCGCCCGTGCCAAAACCAGTAGTTTTCCCGTTATACCTCTAACTCTCCTGCAACTTTACGAGCATGAGCAAAGCCCAATAACGCAAGCAGTAGGAACAAAATGCCACCGATATATGTGAACCAAGCGGAGTACATCGCAATTTGACCTAACTGCCAGAATGCATATGCGGTAAGCAAAGTAGCTCGCAAGGTTTCTCCGCGGAACAATGTTTGTACTGTGCCTGCAAGGGCCGTATCAGTTGGTGCTGCCTGAGATGCAGCGCTGGCTTGCGAATAGGTCTGACCTCCGCCAATTTTGTTTAAATGTACGGCAATGTAATGATCCGCAAAAACCTGGGCTTGCTTGCCGGTAAGAAGTTGTTCGCCTGCATATTTAGCCATTTGATTTTGATCTGCCGCCGGAAGGCTGGTTAATCCACCAGTCCCTGCCGCTGGGAAGAAGATCTTTTGTGCGACAAGTTGGCTTTTTACCTGGTCATTGGCAAAGTTATAACCCCAAGATAGCAATCCACCTGCCACGAGTAATACAACCGCCAAGAGCAGCCCAATCAGGCTTGCAGTCTGATCAATAACCTTTCTATTAACCGTAACTTTCTTATTCATTGTTCTTCCTTTCGATGAAGAGCGCTGCTGCCGCAGGAACTTTGTCCCAGTCCAATTCTGCGACTTCAGGAGGCTGCCTTCTACAATTTTTGCAAGAGCCAGCCCTCAGTCAGATGTGATCTATGAAACCCTCAAGGCATGGTTGAGATTTTAAATGTGATTTTTAAAGGCCATTGGCGTGCCAGTGGGAGCAAGAATGAGTAAGTTATTCGCACTCAACCCCTCAATAGCGAGGGACCCTCGGGAGGAATCTTGAAGAAATCATTTACGTTCAAATCGATCGCCATTCTTTCAGTGATCTCTGCATCACTGATCGGAATCGCATCCGCTCCAATGTCGCAAGCTGCCAAGGTAAAAGCTTGTATGGTTCTAGATACCGGTGGTATTGATGATCACTCATTCAATGCTGGTTCATGGGCTGGAATGCAATCTGCAACTTCAATTGCTGATGTTCAGTATTTGCCTTCAACATCGAGTGCAGATTTCCAACCAAACATCAAGAAGTTCATTGACCTCAAGTGCCAATTAATCGTCGGTGTTGGTTTCAGCATTAGCTCAGCAATCGTTGCTGCAGGAAAAGCAAACCCAGGCGTCAAATTTGCAGTCGTTGATGATTCAGCGATGGATTGCAACGCTGACTACTCAGTCTGTAACGCAGTTGCAAACGTTAAAGGACTCACATTTGGTACCGATCAGGCTGCTTTCCAAGCTGGATACCTAGCCGCTGGTTATTCCAAGTCGGGAATTGTTGCTACTTACGGTGGCGCTCCATACCCAACTGTTACCATCTTCATGGATGGCTTTGCAAAAGGTGTTGCTTACTACAACAGTGCAAAGCACAAGTCAGTCAAGGTTCTCGGTTGGGATCCTAAGAATCCATCCAGCGGAACCTTCGTTGGTGACTTTGCCAACATGAACAAAGCTGGCCAGATTTCCTCTAACTTCGAACAACAAGGTGCAGATGTAATCATGCCTGTTGCTGGTGGCCTAGAAGCAGCAACACTTAGCCAATCACTCAAGAGTGGCAAGTCCGTTGTTGTCGGTGTAGATACCGACGCAGTTGCTTCATACCCTCAATACTCTTCGGTCATTCTGACGACAGTACAAAAGGGTCTTGGCGCTGCCATTAAGTCGGTAATTTTCGATGTAGCCCTCAATAGATTCAACAATAAGGCCTATGTTGGAACCCTCTCAAACAATGGTGTATCAATCGCGCCATTGCACGACTTCGCTTCAAAGGTCTCTTCTCGTCTACAGCTTGATACCAAGATCGTTGGTTCTGGCGTAAGAAGTGGAAAGATTTCTCTCTCTAACTAAGTTATCAAACTTATACAGGGACCCAATTAACACTGGGTCCCTGTATTTTTTACTGGCAATACTGCGTATTATCAATGTATGGAAAGGTCTACCGGTGTCTCTTGAGTTACGCGGAGTAACTAAAACTTTCGGGTCTCTCGTTGCAAATGACAACATCAACCTCAAGGTTGACGACGGCGAAATCCACGCGATACTCGGCGAAAATGGCGCAGGCAAGTCCACGCTCATGAATATTGTCTATGGACTCGTGCAACCTGACTCAGGTGAATTCTTGGTCGATGGGAACCCCGTGACAATTCACCAACCCGCCGATGCTTTAGCGGTGGGTATAGGGATGGTCCACCAACATTTCATGTTGATACCAGTTTTTTCAGTTCTAGAAAATATTATTTTGGGCCATGAACAATCAACGAAAATAGGAAGTTTAGATAGTTCGGCGGCTCGTGAAAAAATTCTGAAACTCGCTTCAGAATTTGGATTCCACATTGATCCGGATGCGATTGTGGAGAATCTCTCCGTTGGTGTTCAGCAACGAGTAGAAATTCTTAAAGCGCTGATGTACGACGCAAAGATATTAATCTTGGATGAACCAACTGCTGTACTTACTCCGCAAGAGACCGATGAATTCATTGAAATCATGAAGAAACTTAGAGCGAGCGGCACCGCGATAATTTTCATTTCTCACAAGTTACGCGAAGTAAAAGCTGTGGCAGATAAAATCACGGTAATACGACAAGGGAAAGTAGTTGCGATAGCCGATCCAAAATCTACACAGGAAGAGCTTGCTTCTTTAATGGTAGGACGCCCTGTCAACCTTACTGAGAAAAAGACGATCCACCATGACAATGCGGTTGTTGTCAAAGTTTCTGAACTCAATATTGCAGATGAAGTGGGACGTCCCCTGGTATCGAACATAAATTTTGAAATTCACAAAGGGGAGATCTTGGCGATCGCTGGGGTTCAGGGAAATGGTCAGACCGAACTTGCCAACGCCATGGTCAACCTCCATAAAAATGTGCATGGATCGATTCTCCTAGACGGGCAGGAGATTGTTGGTTTGTCAGTAAATAAATCACTCCATTCCGGCATCGCCTACGTTCCAGAATCCCGTGAACTAGATGGTTTGATTGGTAAATTTTCGATTGCAGAGAATCTGATACTAGATACTCATCATGAGCAACCATTTGCCAAGGGCATCTTTATGTCTAATAAAGCTGTCGAAGAAGAGGCGCAAAAGAAAGTTGTGGAGTTCGACATCCGAACTCAATCCATAGATGCACCCGTATCTTCATTATCCGGAGGCAACAAACAGAAAGTAGTCCTGGCGCGAGAACTATCCAGGCCTGTGCGATTAGTCGTTGCGTGCCAACCAACTCGCGGTCTAGATGTTGGCGCAATCGAATTTGTTCATAAGAGAATTCTGGAAGAGAGAGAAGCCGGTCGAGCTGTACTTTTATTTAGTACCGAGCTTGATGAGGTAATGACTTTGGCAGACAGAATCGCAGTCATGTACAAGGGCGAAATCTTGTCGATTGTTGATGCGTCTGCCACTCGTGAGCAAATTGGCTTGCTGATGGCGGGAGTAAAATCATGAAAAAGTTTTACAACCGAATAGCCGAAACGGCATTACTGCCATTTCTCTCGGTCATCATGGCCTTTGTTATTTCTGGATTGTTGATCGTCTTCTCCGATGCGGCTGTCTTAAAAGTAATTGGTTCACCTGGCAAATTCATCAAAGTCGCTAGTTCGACATTCATGAACGCTTATATTGCACTGTTCCAAGGAGCTTTCTTTGATCCGCACCTGACGCAGGGACACACTCTGCTCCAAGGTTTTTATCCACTTTCAGAAACTATCGTGACCGCTACCCCCCTTATATTGGCGGGTCTTTCAGTTAGCTTGGCATTCCAATCCGGGCTCTTTAATATCGGTGCGCAGGGACAATTTATCTTCGGAGCCATCGGGGCGTCCTATGTAGGTTTTCACTACACCTTCTCCCCCGTAGTTCATGTAACGCTTGCACTTTTGGCAGGAATTGTCTTGGCCAGTTTATGGGGTGGGTTCGTTGGATTATTAAAAGCACGAACCGGGGCGCACGAAGTAATTGTGACGATCATGATGAACTACATTGCAGGTTTCTTTATCTTGTGGATCCTCAAAACAAAGAGTTTCTTAAGACCTCGTCGGATCGATCCCCTTGCCCCAAACATCAAACCCAGCGCAGAACTTCCACATTTATTGGGATCAACCATGCGCCTACACGCGGGAATCTTGATCGCACTTCTTGCGGCCGTTTTCGTTTGGTGGCTACTTAATAAGACGACCATTGGTTTTCAATTCCGTGCCGTTGGTGCAAATGCTTCGGCTGCCAAAACAGCAGGAATATCTGTGGGAGTTACAACCATGTTGACCATGACAATCGCCGGCGCTTTAGCTGGTCTTGGTGGTGCGGTACATGTTCTGGGAAATCAATATGCGTTGACATCAGATATTGCAGGTAGTTTTGGTTTTGATGCGATCACCGTTGCGCTCCTAGGCAGAGCCAAGCCACGTGGGACTGTGATGGCAGCACTACTCTTTGGCGCGCTGCGCACTGGTGGAAGAACTATGGAAGCAAATACATCTACGCCTCTTGATATCGTCCTCGTCATTCAAGCTCTCATAGTGCTATTTATTGCATCTCCTGCCTTGGTCAGGTTTATTTTCCGAATTAAAAACCTTCAGTCTCAAGGAACCCTCGCTTCGAAAGGGTGGAACGGCTAATGAAAAAAATGTCGGTCGCCCGAAAGCGAACTTTGCGATTTCTAATAATTCTAGGAGCGCTCAACTTGTTGGCTTTAGCAAAATTTGGGTTTGGAAACCATTCAACTCTTTCTACTACTTACGGACTGGTTTTGGGTCACGAATGGATCATCCTTCATTCTGTAGTAGTTAAATCAAGCACTGGTTCCACCTTCTTTGCGCTCTTAGGGCTGCTGGGCTGCGGACTTGCGTTTCTCTTCTTTAAGTTAAATAAAACATCCATAGCCGGGATTTCTATCGCCTCAATTAGCATCCTCTTCTCCTTTATTTGCTGGGCAGCTACCGGAAAATTTATTCCGCTCACAGGTTTGCTTCAAGGCGGATTAATGCTGGCAGTCCCCTTAATTTTCGGTTCGATGTCTGGTTTGCTCTGCGAACGCTCTGGTGTCATCAATATTGCGATTGAAGGACAATTGTTGGCAGGTGCCTTTGCTTCAGCTGTAGTCGCGAGCGTTACGCACAAGACAATGTTGGGGCTGATCATCGCGCCAATAGCTGGTGCTGCAGTTTCTGTATTGTTGGCAACTTTTGCCATTAAATTTGGGGTTGATCAAGTCATCCTTGGCTTCGTGCTCAACGTACTGGTTTACGGTTTGACAGACTTTCTTTATAAGCGGTTGCTGATCCCCTACCAATCAACATGGAACCAAGCACCTTCTTTCTCACAAATAAGCATTCCGATTCTAGGAAAAATTCCGATCATTGGACCTATTTTCTTTGATCAGACGATCATCGTGTACCTCATGTATGCAATCGTCGCAGCTATTTCTTATGGGCTCTTCCGAACAAAATGGGGGCTTAGGACTCGCTCTGTTGGAGAACATCCTGAAGCAGCTGACAGTGTCGGTATCGACGTCAACAAGCTGCGATTTAGAAACGTTGTAATCGCTGGACTAGTCGCAGGCCTTGGCGGTGCTTACTTCACGATTGGCTCTGTTGGCAGTTTTGGCAAGGAGATGACTGCAGGTTCTGGTTTCATTGCTCTAGCGGCGTTGATATTTGGCAAGTGGACCCCTAAAGGTGCAATCTTGGCCGCGCTACTCTTTGGATTTGCCGATAACTTACAGGGAACCTTGTCGATTATTGGCGTATCTGTCCCATCTGAATTCATGCTGATGGTTCCCTACATTGCAACAATTATTGCTGTTTCTGGTTTGATCGGCCGAGTGCGGGCGCCAGCAGCAGATGGTGTCTTTTATAGCCGAGGAGAATCACATTGAGTTCTGCAGACATTGACTGGGAAGCGCTACATGCGCAAGCAAAGCACATAATGACGCTGGCTTATTCGCCTTATTCAAAGTTTCCTGTTGGGGTCGCTGCACTTGTCGATGATGGAAGAATTATCACCGGGTGCAATGTCGAAAATGCTAGCTATGGGCTGACCCTATGCGCCGAATGTGGTTTGGTTTCCAATTTGATTTCAAGTGGTGGCGGCCGCCTAATCGCCGTGGTCTGCGTTGATAGCGCTGGACAGTACCTAGCTCCGTGTGGTCGATGTCGCCAATTACTCTTCGAGCACGGTGGCTCAAATTGCTTGCTTATGACGCCCGCAGGTCCACTTCCCATGTCAGAAATATTGCCATGGGCTTTTGGCCCAAAAGACCTTAAGTAATGGCTGAAGCATTTGCAGTTGTTGAGATCATCAGCACAAAGCGTGATCGCGGCGAACTCAGTGATCCTCAGATTGATTGGGTCGTAGACGCATATACCCGCGGGGTTGTTGCAGACGAACAAATGTCATCATTGTTGATGGCGATTTTATTGAATGGAATGTCTATGCGGGAAATTTCTCGTTGGACTGATGCGATGATTAATAGTGGCGAACGCATGAACTGGTCTGCACTTACTCGACCCACTGCTGATAAACATTCCACCGGTGGCGTCGGTGACAAAATAACTCTCCCACTTGCTCCGCTTGTGGCAGCATGTGGTGGCGCCGTGCCGCAATTATCTGGACGAGGCCTTGGTCACACAGGTGGCACACTAGATAAATTAGAATCAATTCCTGGCTGGCGCGCATCATTATCCAATGATGAGATGTTGCATGTACTTCAGGATTGCGGCGCTGTCATTTGCGCCGCTGGTGCTGGTCTAGCTCCTGCCGATAAAAAGCTTTATGCGCTCCGAGATGTCACGGGAACCGTTCCTGCCATTCCCTTGATTGCCTCAAGCATCATGAGCAAGAAAATTGCCGAAGGAACTAGTGCGCTTATCTTGGATGTAAAGACAGGCAGTGGTGCATTTATGTCCGACCCTGCAAAGGCTCGTGAATTGGCCCAAGTAATGGTCGCACTCGGCGAGCGTGCTGGCGTCAAAACCCGTGCGCTAGTAACCGCCATGGATGTTCCGTTGGGCTTGACAGCTGGGAATGCGCTAGAAGTTCGTGAATCGGTAGAGGTATTAGCTGGTGGCGGGCCCGCAGATATTGTCGAACTCACCTTAATCATGGCGCGAGAGATGTTGGACGCTGCGGGAATCAAATCATCTCTAGACCCCGAAGATGCACTCAAAAATGGTGCAGCAATGGATGTCTGGCGCCGAATGATTAAAGCACAAGGTGGTGATCCAGATGCAAAACTTCCGGTCGCTAAAGAACAACATATATTCCCCGCGCCTGAATCTGGCGAGATCCTAGAAATGAACGCTCTATCCGTTGGGCTATCCGTATGGCGACTTGGTGCTGGCCGATCACGTCAAGGTGAAGCCGTGCAAGCCGGTGCGGGCATCGAAATTCATGCAAAACCCGGTGAGATTATTAAAGCAGGTCAACCATTATTTACTTTACATACCGATGAACCTGAACGATTTGAACGGGCGATGGAAGTCTTACAAGGTGCTGTTCGAATTTCGAGTACCGGTGAAAAGGTTGAGCGGTTGCCATTAATCATAGAAAAGATAACAGGCTAAACTCTCCTGTATGACACTTGATAAGAAACCAACCCCGGACCAAATCAAGCGCGTCCCAAAGGCTTTATTGCACGACCATCTAGATGGTGGACTGCGCCCTCAAACCATTATCGATCTTGCGCATGAAATTGGCTATACAAAACTTCCTTTTTACGAAGCAGAGGCGCTTGGTCGCTGGTATTTTGAAGCTTGCAGTTCGGGATCTCTCGAAAGATACCTTGAAACTTTTGACCACACGATTGCCGTCATGCAGACCCGAGAGGCGACGATTCGGATAGCAAGGGAAGCGGCGCTGGATTTAGCACGCGATGGCGTCGTCTATGCCGAAATCCGAGGCGCACCAGAACTCTTCACACGTAACGGAATGACCCTGGACCAGGTTATCGAAGCAACAACAGAAGGTTACCGGTTAGGAATGACTGACGCTAAGGCCGAAGGACATTTCATTAGGGTAGAACAAATTCTTTGTGCGCTTCGTCAGAACGATTTGTCAGATGAAGTTGCTCGCAAAGTCGTTCAGTTCCGCGACAAGCACGTAGTTGGTTTTGATATAGCTGGCCCAGAAGATGGATATCCAGCAAAAAATTATCTCTCGGCATTCGATTATTTACGCGCCGAGAATGCTCACTTCACAATTCATGCTGGGGAAGCCTATGGACCGGCATCAATCTGGCAAGCGATTCAGATCTGCGGCGCCGAACGATTGGGTCATGGCGTTCGGATAATCGATGACATTGATTTCACTGGTGGTACAGCAAAGCTAGGACCCCTGGCATCCTATGTCCGTGACCGGAGAATTCCGTTAGAACTCTGCCCTACTTCCAATCTTCAGACTGGAGCTGCAAAAGATTATGCATCACACCCGATTGGAATTCTAGAAAAACTTCGCTTCCGCGTCACGATCAATACCGATAATCGTTTGATGAGCCGTACTTCTATGTCCAATGAGATGCAGAAAGTCACTGAAGCTTTCGATTGGTCATTCTTGGATTTACAACGCCTCACCGTCAACGCGCTCAAGAGCGCCTTCATTCCATTTGAAGAACGATTAGAAATCATCGAAAAAATAGTCAAGCCGGCCTACTTAAAAATCAGCGCAGAATAGAACTAAATCCCGATTGGGTGCCAGACTGTTTTGCTCTCCATAAAGTCAAGAATCCGCTTGGGTGATTTAATATTTGGTGGAGTCTTGATCCGTTTCAGATTTCCGACACCAGCTATTTGAGCTTCTTTGAGAACCTTTGGAGATAAGCCAGCGGCATCTATCGCATCGATATCCATGTGAGAAGCAGCCCACGGAGCTAGTTCTGAACTAACCCCAGTCAAAATATTAACCACACCAGCAGGCAAATCACTCGTTGCCATGCATTCAGCAAAACTTATTGCAGGTAAAGGGAATTTCTCTGATGCGACCATTACCGCAGTGTTACCAGAAGTAATAACAGATGCCATAGCACCAACTAGATTTAGAAGTGAAGGCTTGGCCGCCGCAAATACCGCAACGACTCCGATCGGTTCTGGAATCGTGAAGTTGTAGAACGGTCCGGAAACCGAATTAGTTGAACCATCAAGGGCAGAAATCTTGTCACTCCAACCTGCGTACCAAATCAAGAGATCGATACTCTCTTCCACCTGTAATGCCGCAGCTTTGGGGTTGGCTCCCTCTAGGGCTGAGATTTCAGCAATAAATTGATCGGTTCGACCCTCTAGAATTTCTGCCATTCGATACAGGATCTGGCCACGGTTATAGGCCGTTGCACCGGACCAGCCCGGGAAAGCTGATCGTGCTGACACAACGGCATCTCGCAAATCTTTTCGAGAAGCTTGGCATGTATTAGCTAAATGTTTGCCCTTAAAATCCTTGACCGCATAGACCCGACCTGATTCACTGCGCGGAAAAGCTCCACCAATAAATAGCTTATAAGTTTTTAAAACATCGATGCGTTCCATATTTAGTTACTCGCTTTCAGGTAAGCCGACAAGCCATGTTTGCCACCCTCGCGACCCCAGCCAGATTCCTTGTAGCCCCCAAAAGGGCTCGCCGGGTCGAATTTATTAAATGTATTTGCCCAAATGACTCCGGCACGTAATTTCGAAGCGGTCCAAAGAATCTTCGACCCTTTCTCTGTCCAAATTCCAGCAGATAATCCATAAGGGGTGTTATTAGCTTTCTCGACTGCTTCTTGCGGAGTACGAAAAGTGAGTATCGATAACACTGGCCCAAAGATCTCTTCACGTGCGATGCGATGCGTCTGAGATACCCCAGTAAAGATGGTTGGCGGGAACCAGTAACCATCTGCAGGAATATTGCATGCAGGGCTCCATCTTTCAGCCCCTTCTGCATCTCCTGCGGCGGATAGTTCTTTGATCTTAGCAAGTTGCGCAGCGCTATTGATGGCTCCGATATCGGTGTTTTTATCCAAAGGATTACCCAGGCGGATCAAAGCCATCCGCTCTTTAAGTTTGGTTAAAACCTCATCTTGAATACTCTCTTGCACTAATAGTCTAGATCCCGCGCAACACACATGTCCCTGATTGAAAAATATTCCATTGACGATTCCCTCTACAGCTTCATCAATTGCGGCATCATCATAAATTATATTGGCCGCTTTCCCACCTAGTTCTAGGGTGGCAGCTTTTTTACTTCCAGCGATAGATGTTGCGATCAATTTTCCAACTTCGGTAGATCCGGTAAACGCTACCTTGTCGATGCCGGGGTGATTTACTAATTCAGCACCGGTTGCGCCTTCACCTGTGATGATATTTATAACGCCATTGGGTAATCCAGCCTGCTGACAAATCTCTGCGAACAAAAGTGCAGTCAAAGAAGTTGTTTCTGCCGGCTTTAAAACGACAGTGTTGCCAGTAGCTAATGCTGGTGCAATCTTCCAGGCCAACATGAGCATCGGGAAATTCCAAGGAATTATCTGTCCCACAACCCCATACGGTTTTGGCCCAGAACCATTTCCAGAATATTGTAATTTGTCGGCCCATCCCGCGTGATAAAAGAAATGCGCAGCCGCCAGAGGAATATCGGTATCCCTGGATTCTCTAATCGGTTTACCATTATCCAGCGTCTCCAAAACGGCAAATTCTCGTGAACGCTCCTGCAAAATTCGTGCAATGCGAAATAAATATTTGCCACGTTCTGCGGCAGGCATTTTGCTCCATACTTTTGCATAAGCAACTCGCGCCGCTTTTACAGCGAGGTCAACATCCGCGGTACTGGCAAGGGCTATCTCTGATAACTTCTTCTCAGTAGATGGGTTGATAGTTGGAAAATATTTTCCAGATTTAGGTGCTACGAATTTCCCATTGATGAAGAGACCATACCTGTCCTTTATCGTGACGATCGATGTTGACTCTAGCGCTGGCGCATACTCAAATGGGTTCATTTTCTCTCTATCTCATCAATCTAGCGTGACATACGAAGGACCTGCATAAAAGCCATCTCGCATCTTCATTCTTTGTAAGAGTAAATCATTAAGCAGAGCACTTGCTCCAATTCTAAATAACTTAGGTGTCAGCCATTCTGGTCCCGCCACCTCGTTGACAAGTACTAACTGCTTAATTGCATCTTTGGTATTACGAATTCCACCGGCAGGCTTTACGCCGATGCGAGTCTTGGTCAGTGAGTAATAATCCCTGACAGCTTCCAACATCACCAGTACAACTGGTGATGTTGCAGCCGGACTAATCTTTCCAGTACTGGTTTTAATGAAGTCTGCGCCAGCCAACATTGCCAAATAAGAAGCTTTGCGAACATTGTCCAGCGTGACTAGCTCGCCAGTCTCCAGAATCACTTTGAGATGAGCCTTATCCCCACAGATCTCCTTTATCTGAGAAATCTCTTCAAATACTTCACCATAGCGTCCAGATAAAAAAGCACCCCGGTCAATCACCATATCAATTTCGGCCGCGCCCGCGTCGATTGCATCTTTTGTATCCTGCGCTTTGACGGCAAAAGAAGCCCGACCTGACGGGAATGCGGTCGCAACAGCTGCTACCGGGATTGATGTACCTCCTATAGCATCCAACTTTGTTCGAGCAATTTTTACCATATCGTTATAGACACAGACAGCCCCAACTGAAGGAACCGTTGCGTCCATAGCATCAGGACGCACTGCCTTTGCACAGAGTGTTCCGATTTTGCCTGGAGTATCTGCGCCTTCGAGCGTTGTCAGATCCACCATACTGATTGCCATATCGATCGCCCATGACTTACTTGTCGTTTTGATGCTTCGCGTTGCCAGCATGGCGGCACGTGCGTGTGCACCCACCTCATCAACCGGTGGAAGTGTCTTTAAATATGCACGAAGCGAACTTTCTGTGCCGTCAATGATCATTGAAAGAATCCAGTCAACGCTGGCATCAGGCGTGAAACCAGCTCATCGGCCTGCTGGCGCTCAGATTCCGATCCATTTTTGCACACGACTTCAATGTAGCACTTAACCTTTGGCTCTGTCCCACTTGGCCTAATAATCACGCGGACATGGTTATCCAAGAAAAATCTCAAGCCGTTTGTCGGTGGAAGTCCCCCGCTTGGCTTCATCAGATCATCAAAACCGTGAACAACTAATCCCGCAATATCACTGGGTATTTCCTTACGGATATCATCCAAAGTTCGAGATATCGAAGTCAGATCGGCAACTCTTATCGATATCTGAACCGTCTTATGGAAACCATACTTCTCATTTATTTGAGAGAGGTAATGGGAAATGCTCGATCCTTGAGCTTTCAACTCCCCTGCAATTCTTGCAAGCATGATGGCGGCTGAAATTCCATCCTTATCGTTTACTGTCTCGGGATCAACCGCATACCCAATTGCTTCTTCATACCCAAACCCTAAGTTTTCAATCTTGGCTAGCCATTTAAAACCTGTGAGCGTTTCATGAAATTCAATGCCATGATTGCCTGCGATTTTTCTCAAAATAGAAGAAGATACAATTGAATTTGCAAAGGATTTATTTATAAATCTATCAGGCATTGTCGTAGCCAGATATTCGCCAAAGAGCGCCCCAAGTTCATCACCCGTCAACATCCGCCAATCATCATTGTCTAAAATCGCGGCAGCGCAACGGTCTGCATCTGGATCATTCGCGATAACCAGATCTGCGCCTTCTTGTCTAGCAAGATCTAAGGCCATGTCAATGGCACCAGGCTCTTCCGGATTTGGAAATGTAACAGTAGGAAAATCTGGGTCCGGTTCGGTTTGTGCGGTAACCAAGATCGGTGGCGAAAATTTTGCGCTCTCGAATACCGCCCGCACCGTCTGGGTTCCAACTCCATGCATGGCGGTATAGATCGCCTTAACATCCTGTCGAACTCCCGCAATCAAAGCGGTGCGAGCAATATATCTATCGACCACATCTTCATTAAGAGTGGTCCAAAAATTGCCGCGAGGCAGCGCGTGGTTCATGGAATCAATGAGTGCTGCAATCTGCTCATCAGCGGGTGACACGATTTGCGAACCGTTGTAATTGATTCCATCCACCACGCCACCTAGATAAACCTTGTAGCCATTGTCCTGCCGGGGGTTGTGACTCGCTGTAACCATGACACCGCAATCGACTGCTAAGTCACGGACGGCATAAGCCAGAACTGGCGTTGGAAGCGGTCTTGGTAATACATAAACTTCAAATCCGGCTCCTGCAAAAATCTGGGCACTCTCATCCGTAAATTCTTCTGATCCGTGCCTCGCATCTCGACCAATAACGACTGAAGAAAGCCCTCGTTCCTTCATATATGCCGCTATGCCTGCCGCCGCTCGACTCACAACTGCACGATTCATACGTGATGGACCGGCGCCAATCGGTCCACGTAATCCAGCGGTTCCAAATTGAAGAAATCCAGCGAAAGCTGAATGTATAGATGCTTCATCTTCTGTATCTAGCCACATTTGCAATTCTGCGGCAGTCAGTGGATCTGGATCTAACCTGATCCAATCTTCGACTTCTCTACGAAGAGAGCTCTCGATCATATTTTATGCAGCACTTTACTTAAAAGTTCGCCCATCTTACCCGCAGCAGCTTTTCCAGCAGCCATAACTTCTTCATGACTCAACTTCTCGCCCGTGACTCCCGCAGCGGCATTTGTCACCAAAGAGATTCCAACGACTTCGGCACCTAATGCGTGAGCGGCTACTGCTTCGGGCACCGTGGACATTCCGACCAGGTCTGCCCCCATAATGCGCATCATCGAAATTTCTGCAGGTGTTTCATATGACGGTCCACGCCAATGAGCATAAACACCCTCTGCCAGCGAGGGGTCCTCGGATTTTAATAAGGCACGAATTCTTTTGCTGTAAAGATCGGTCAGATCCACAAAATCTGCGCCGATTAGAGGGCTGATACCGGTTAGTGAAAGATGATCGCGAATCAGTACTGGTTGACCAACTATGTAATCCCTATTTATCCCACCGCATGCATTAGTAAGAACTACCGCCTTGCAACCGGCTTTAACCGCGGTTCTGACGCCATGCACAACCGGTTCCACTCCTTTGCCTTCATATAGATGAGTACGTCCCAAAAAGACTAGTGCTCGAATAGTTCCGTTGATGCCTTGCAGATCATATGAACGGACTTTCCCGCCATGCCCGGCGACTGTTGGCGCAGGAAAGCCTGGTAGATCAGTAATCGAAAATTCATGAGTTGGTGTTCCCAGCGCATCAGCGGCCGATATCCATCCAGAGCCCATCACAAGGGCCACGTCATGTTTCTCTTTGCCAGTTAAGCGGGCAAGCTCGGCAGCTGCGGTGACGGCCATGCCAACAGGATCAGAATATAAGTTGCTCATAGGAGAAACTTATCGCTTTATACGGTCTTTATATGCTGACGGTGGCATCCTGCTTTGTCATTTGTAGCACGGCATATGAAGCAACCAGGCACAGCACTGCAGCGCCATAAAAAGCTGCGGCATAGTTACCTAATTTGTCATGAATGATCGCGGCACCTAAAGCGGCGATCGAACCACCTATCTGATGGAATGCAAATACCCATCCGTAGACAACCGAACCTTGCGCAGCGCCCAAGACGCGACGGCAAAGAATGACGGTCGGAGGAACCGTAGCAACCCAATCGAGCCCATAGAAAATCACGAAGACTAGTGTCGAAGGATGGACGCTCCTAAAAAGAATCGATGGGAGAAGAAAGAGCGAAAGCCCGCGCAAGAAGTAATAAAAAAATAGCAACTTAACCGGATCTACTCGATCTGTCAGCCAACCAGATGCCATAGTTCCAATCACATCAAAAATACCTACCAGTGCCAGTAAGCCAGCAGCGGTATTCATAGCCATTCCGTGGTCCGTGGCTGCCGGGATAAAGTGCGTGCCAATCAATCCACTCGTGGACAAACCACAGACAAAAAATGAACCGCAGAGCAACCAGAAATCCTTAATATGGCTAGCTTCACGCAAAGTGTCGATTGCTTCCTTGCCGGCATTTCTCTTGATTTTTTTAGGGTATTCATAATCTTCTGGTGCGCCATATGGCTTAACAGCAGCATGGAGTGGGCTCTCTTTGAGAAAGAGAAAGATCATTGGAACCATGAGGTATGCGCCAAGTGCTACCGTGATAGAAACGGATTTCCAACCGTAATGAGAGACTAATCTGGAGAGACCTGGCAAGAAAATTAGATTTCCCGCTGCACTAGATGCGGTCAAGATTCCCACCACAAGGCCTCTGCGCTTAATAAACCAACGGTTCGCTACAGATGCTGCAAAGACCAAGGCCATAGATCCCGTACCACCGCCAACGATTAATCCCCACAAAATTACGAGGTGCCACGGGCGAGTGATGTACTGAGTGCACCATGCACCAGTACCAACCACGGTTAGCGCAATCATCACAACACGACGAATTCCAAATCGCTCCATAAGCGCTGCCGCAAACGGAGCGGTCAAACCATAAACAAGTACATTGATCGAGACGGCAGAACTAATAGAGGAACGACTCCAACCAAATGCCGACTGCAACGGGACAATTAATACTGAAGGCGCGGCCCTAAATCCTGATGTCGCGACCAGCGTGAAGAAAGTTACGAGTGCGGCGATCCAGGCCGGGTGAATCTGTCGCTTCATTAGAGAAAACTACATCATGGATAAAGGCCACGCAGCCGATGAGCCTCAGCAACCCTTCCCACTCCGATCATGAGGGCAGATTCGCGCCATGTGACCAACTTCTTTGCAGCTGTTTCTTCAACCTCTTTAAAAGCCTTCATCATGATCGACGATAAATTGCCTTTGACTTCTTCTGCGCTCCAGAAATAGTTCTGCTTATCTTGGACCCATTCGAAATATGAAACAATTACACCGCCAGAGTTAGCCAAGATATCTGGAACTACCAAGATACCCTTGTCACGCAAAATTGCATCTCCACTCGGAGTCGTTGGACCATTAGCGCCTTCGACAACAATCTTTGCTTTAATACCAAGCCCTGTTTTCTCTGAAATCGAATCTGCTAAGGCGGCAGGTATCAACACATCAACATCTAGATGCAGTAACTCTTCGTTCGTTAATCGATCCGCACCGGGAAAGTCCAAATTCTGATGTAACTGAAAATGCTCCCACAATTTTGCAACCGAAGGAAACCCCTTAACTCCACCATTCACGTCAGAGATTGCAACAACTTTCATTCCCATATTCTCGAGTGCAACCGCGGCCCAATAACCAACTTTTCCAAAACCTTGAATTGCTACCGTTGCTCCTTCAATATTTATCCCCCGCACCCGTAAAGCTTCGCGAGTTGCAATGGCCACCCCATCACCAGTAGCAGATGTCCTGCCAAGTGAACCACCCAGAACGATTGGTTTTCCGGTCACGACACCTGGAACTGAAAATCCGGCATTAACCGAATAGGTATCCATCATCCATGCCATGTTGCGTTCATCGGTACCAACATCTGGTGCCGGAATATCTCTTTCTGGGCCAATAATTGGCAAAATCTCTGATGTATAACGTCGTGTCAAACGTTCGTTCTCGCGATCCGACAGAGTCGCAGGGTCTACCGCAATGCCACCTTTTGCTCCACCATAGGGCAAATTAGTTAGTGCGCATTTCCAGGTCATTAACATCGCCAACGCAATTGTCTCGTCCAGGTCTACATCTGGGTGGTATCGAACGCCACCTTTCGATGGTCCGCGAGTAGTTGAATACTGGACGCGATAACCGTTATACATTTCGATATCGCCATTATCCCGGCGAAGAGGGACCGCTACCTGCAATATTCGTCTGGGTGTAGAAAGTGTATGCCACGCATTCTCTGGCAAACCTAGTTGATCAATGGCTCCGCGTAATTGGGAGCGGGCCGTACTTAAAGGAGACTCCGTTGTCATACATCTAGAGTACCTCGTGCGCCAGTGAGGGTAAGTAAATTAGGTGAGAGCCGACCCTTATCTAATCGTTTTGCTCTCTTCTGCCCACGCTTGAGAGAGCGTTTGAGTGAAGGCTTCTAACGGCTGTGCACCAGAAATTCCAAATTTCATATCAAAAACAAAGAATGGGACTCCCGTGGCGCCAAGTTGTGTTGCCAGGTTGCGGTCAGCAAGCACATCATCAGCAAATTGATCAGAGAGAAGTAAATCATCTGCTTTATCTGCATCAATTCCTATTGATACTGCTGCAGAAACCAAATCGGCATGCCCAAATACGGGTAGTGATTTCTCAAAGTAATTTGCGAATAGAGTTTCTAGCAGTTCGTCTTGTTTACCTTGGGTAGCTGACCACAAGAGCAAACGATGAGCATCAAAGGTATTTCCAGATAATGTGCCGTCCAAGTCGTAGCAAAGTCCTTCGCCATCAGCAACGGCGCAAACATTGGCCTGCATCTCTTTGACCTGATCTAGCGATGCACCATATTTACTAGCCAATAACTCGTTAGTAGGAACAATTCCGGTGGCATCAGGTTGTAGCTGAAACGCCCTGTGCCGAACGGTAATGTGATCCCGAAAATCGCAGGTCAAGATTGCTCTCTCCAGACGCCGCTTACCTATATAACACCATGGACAAACAACATCGGCCCAGACGTCAATAATCATGTAACTACTTTAACAAGAGAATTAATTATTCCTAACCACGAACGGCGGCGATACACAGGGACGCTAGACTTACTCATATGACAAGGATCTTGGTCACTGGTGGCGCTGGCTATATAGGGTCGACCGCAACAGCCATTTTGTGCGACCGCGGCTATGAAGTTGTAGTTTTTGATGACCTTTCTACTGGACATTCTGATTCAGTTGATGCTCGCGCTACTTTGGCGATTGGATCACTTCTGGATCCGGATGCACTACGTAGTGCAGCAGCGGGTTGCCAGGCCGTCATCCACTTCGCTGGTAAATCTTTAGTGGGTGAATCGGTTGAGAAGCCAGATTTATACCGCCACGTGAATATCGATGGTTCTCAAAATTTGCTTGATGCGATGAAGATCCATGGTATCGACCGATTAGTTTTCTCTTCATCAGCTGCAACGTATGGGCAGCCGCTTGATAACCCGATCACAGAAGAATCTGTAGCGGCGCCCACAAATCCCTATGGTGCTTCAAAGCTATCGGTTGATAATCTGATTGCCGCCTCTGGAATAAGCGCGATTAGTTTGCGTTACTTCAATGTTGCCGGATCTCATCAAGGCAGCAACGGTTGGTTATCAGAAAGACATGACCCAGAAACTCATTTAATTCCTAATGTTCTCAAATCTTCGGTGGAGAATCCACTAAAGATTTTTGGTACTGATTGGGAAACAAAAGATGGAACCTGCATCAGAGATTATGTACATGTGGTGGACTTAATCGAAGCCCATATCTTGGCTCTCAAAAACCTAACGCCACACCAACACCAAATTATTAATCTGGGTAGCGGTTCTGGCTATTCGGTTCGAGAAGTTATAAGCGCTGCCGAAAAAGTATTGGGTCGCACGGTCCCGGCCGTTGAAAGTCCACGCCGCGAAGGTGATCCAGCAACGCTCGTCGCTTCCATCAAAAAGGCTAAGTCAATACTCAACTGGCAACCAGAAAGAAACTTAGAGGCGATGATCTCTGATACGGCTAAATCGCAGGTTCGATAGAGCGCACTTCAACTCCACCGATTGCATTAAGGACTTCTAATAGATCAGTGGGGTCCGATCCAGGAATCGCGACGGTGATGTCGTCTATACCCTGGCCGCTCTCACTTCGGATCGTGACTAACGAACGAATATCACCGCCAGCAAAACCAATGGCAGATGCAACTGCGCCAAGAGATCCAGGTCGATCCGGAAGAGCAATCTGTAATTTAAAGATAGCCATAATTTAAACCGTCACAATCGAATCGCCTTTGATGGCGACCCTGTATTTGGGTAGTGGAGTTGGCGGTGGTCCAGCAATTACTTTACCTCCGTTGGCAGGATCATACTTGCCACCATGACATGGGCAGTTAAGGGTATGTTCAAGGACTGAGTATCCAAGCGTGCATCCTTGGTGTGTGCAGATCGCGGAATAAGCAAAAACACCAGCGTTCGTACGGAAAAGGAATGCGGGATTTCCATCGGGGGCGGTAAATTGCATATTTGATCCAACTGGGAAGGAGGCAAGTTTTACAATGATTGCGCCCGCCTTTGATTTAGGTGCCGGCTTCTGAAATCGACTTCCAGCGAGCGCAGCAATTATTGCAGTGGTCCCGACGCCAACTATGCGAACAAATTCACGGCGATCCGTTAGGTCAGGAATCACACCAGACTTCTTACCTCGCCCAACATTTTGTTGGCGAACCAAAAACAAAAGTGCGATCCACATGACTAGATATGCGGAATCGCTCCCCAAGAAGTATGGATAGACCGTCCAAGTAACCGAGAGCCATAAGATAAGTGAGACAAGCGCTCCGCCAACAATCGCTAACTGAAGCGCAATTCCAGTAAGTACTGCAATCCCGATCGCGAACTCGCTGAGCATCACAGAGACACCGATAAGTGAGGCATGCTCCACCATGTGACGCAAGGCGAACTTGAGAGGTGAATGTTGTGCGAGACCTGCCAATTGCGCACCGATGTAATTTGTAGAGGCCTTATTTAAGAAAGTGTTATCCGAAGCCTTCTGCCAACCCCCATAAAACCAGGTGCCACCTAGCCAAAGGCGAAGAAGTCGAGTTGCCATATTTTGCGAGCGCCAAGAAGCAGCAATGGAAGTAAGAGCCATGCGGACACTTTACTGATTCAACCTGAGAGTTCACCTCTGAATAACCTGGCTCCCTGACTTGGACTCGAACCAAGAACCTGCCGGTTAACAGCCGGCTGCTCTGCCAATTGAGCTATCAGGGACTACTGGCGGTTAGGCCAGATCACGAATCCTAGCAAGATCTTTGCAGACCGCTAAATTTCGCCCAACGCCAAATCTTTCTGGGCCCGCTTCTTCGCCTCCATCGCGACCAAATTCCCAAAAATCTCGTTATACCTTGCTTCTTCTTCAACTGGATTGAGTCGCTGCAATGTCGATTTTATTTCGGCAATGGCTCTGCTCAGGGCGACTTCACGTAACCGGGCAATAACGCTGGCCACGTAGTGCTCAGAAATCTCGCCATCTGTGCGGATCGGCTCGACCGTCAATTCGGTGATCAAGGCGCGGATATCTTCATCTTCAGTTCTCTCCAGCAAGGTGGGTATATCCATTTCAGGGAGAGCATCAATCTGGGATCTTAAGGCTGCGTAAGGAGCATACGAAAATGCGTTCTCTTCTATCTCATTCCACTGCGGGGCAAGTTCGGCGACCTGTAGTTTTACTTTTAATACCTCGCGCTCCAGCATTAATAATGGATCTTTTAGGTTGACCGCCATCGCTGGTTTATCAGGAAGAGGTGTATTGCTCTTTCCAGCTACCCGCTTCACTGCCGCAGTCACCGTATCGACTTCCATGCCCAGCCAGCCGGCGACCAGGCGAATATATTCAGGGCGCAGTGAAGCGTCACGGATCTTTCCGACAAGCGGAGCCACTTGATTGAGCGCAGAAACTCGACCTTCAGCAGAACTCACATCATAATTTTTGATCACACTTCGCATCGCAAATTCAAAGAGCGGGACTCGACGAGCAATCAAATCACGGACAGCTGCATCTCCACCAGACTGGCGAAGTTCGCACGGATCCATTCCGGAAGGTTCGACGGCAACAAAAGTCTGGGCAACAAATTTCTGATCATCATCAAAGGCCCTCAAAGCTGCCTTCTGCCCAGCGGCATCCCCATCAAAGGTAAAGATTACTTCACCACGAAAAGCATCATCATCCATCAATAAGCGCCGAATAATTCGAATGTGGTCATCTCCAAATGCAGTTCCGCATGTTGCAACCGCCGTTGTAATTCCCGCAAGATGCGCCGCCATCACATCTGTATAGCCTTCTACAATAACCACTTGGCGTTTTTTAGCTATCTCTTTCTTCGCCATATCTAAGCCATACAAAATCTGGGATTTCTTGTAAATGGGAGTCTCGGATGTATTGAGATATTTAGGGCCTTGATCTTTATCATCCCCCGCTAATTTGCGTGCCCCAAACCCCACAATATCTCCTGAAATATCCTTAATGGGCCAGACCAATCGATTTCGATATCGATCAATTAGCCCACCGCGAGATCCTTCTTTTGTTAGACCAGCCAGGTTGAGCTCGTCATCTTTATACCCAATACCACTCATGTATTTGTACAACGCATCCCATTCATCGGGTGCATAACCGATAGCAAATGTTTCAGCGGCCGCCTTATCAAATCCTCTACCAGTCAAAAATTCACGACCAACCTGTGCAGGTCCAGAAAGGTTGAGCTGCTCCTGGTAAAAATGAGCAGCCGCGGTATTGGCGGCAACCAATCGTGATCGATTGATTCCAGAATTTTGTGATGGCCCGGTTGAGTCATAATGAAGTTGGTAGCCAATACGTTCGGCAAGACGCTCTACGGTCTCAGTAAAAGTCAGGTGCTCAAGTTTCATTAAGAAATTTATTGCATCCCCACCAACTCCACATCCGAAGCAGTGAAAATATCCTTTACTGGGAGTGACATGGAACGATGGACTCTTCTCATCGTGAAATGGGCACAGTCCTTTTTTCTGTCCCCCACCGGCGCCCTTTAGCTGAACAAAGTCTCCAATGACATCATCAATAGGGCTGTGTTCTCGTACATACGCTACATCTTCATCTCTTATGCGCCCGGCCATGGGGTTATCTTAATGAATTGAGTTTGGTATGTAGCGTGTAAGCCCCAGGATCGGTGAGTGAAGCAACCTGGTCTATTACTACGCGTAATTTCTGGGAATCGTTCGTAGCCTGTCGCCAATCCTCTTGGAAGAATGACTCCAAGGTCGCTGGAGCTCCGGCTAAAACCATTTCCACTAGCTCTTTGATCACTATCTGCTGATCGGCATAGCGCTCAACCGACGAACTCGCATTTATCACATAAAAAGTCGCGATTGATTTAAGAATAGCAACTTCAATTCTTTGCTCACGTGGCACTATCAAACTTGCGCAATATCGAGTCAGGTCTCCATCGCCAAACTCTTCTCGAGTCGCTTTTTCTGCAGCCAGGGCAAATCTTCCGACTAATTGCGAGGCCAAGTCTTTCAGCCTTGCTAAGTGGCGGTGAGAGCCGTCATAATTTGTCGGCCAGCAAGAAAGTGACTGTAAATCTTTAAGCGCTTGGTGAGCTTCCACTTCTGTCATATCTTCCATAGCAGAATTTTTTGCAACTTCAAAAATGGCTGGTAAGTCCTCAGCCAAGTGTTCTAACTTTACTTGACCAGTAACAAGTGAATCTTCAAGATCATGAACGCTATAAGCAACATCATCAGACCAATCCATGATCTGGGCTTCCATAGATTTCATTCCTTCTGGAGCACCTAATCGAACCCAATTGAATATTTTTAGGTCATCGTCGTATACACCGAATTTGCGCGAGTTGATGGCGCGCGGCCAAGGGTATTTAGTAGCAGCATCTAGTGATGCTCGAGTCAGATTAAGTCCAACAGAATTTCCAGTTTGGTCCACTGTTTTAGCTTCAAGGCGGACTAATAGTCTAAAAGATTGTGCATTACCTTCGAAACCACCGCATGACTCCGAAACCGCATTAAGTGCATCTTCTCCGTTATGACCAAACGGTGGATGACCGATGTCGTGAGCTAGGCACGCACCTTCCATCAAATCAGGA
>Ga0214164_1000245_pt1 | contig 37997 bp, 34 predicted proteins | sample TroBogepilimnion_13_FD_153003 | JGI IMG/M metagenome (GOLD analysis project Ga0214164, IMG submission 153003) | Freshwater microbial communities from Trout Bog Lake, WI - Practice 03JUN2009 epilimnion v4 | ecosystem: Environmental > Aquatic > Freshwater > Lake > Epilimnion/Euphotic zone ...
GGCCGGTTGCTCAATGAGGCCGTTATTGATGGTATACTGGATCACTTTACTATTTTCCCAGAAGATTTTGGCGGCAATTATTTATTCGAAGGCTACCGGTATCTGCTGAAGGGGTATACCCGCTTCGGCTCATCGGGCGCACCCTATATTATTTTTGATGATGCCCGCGGATGTTTTGTAGCCAATGCCATACAAAGTGAACTGAGTGGCATTCAGATGTCTATTAAAAATGACCGGGAAGGGAACATACAATATGTGAATGCCATTGCATCCCCCCTCTATATTATCAGGGATGAGCTGCAGGGATATCTGAAATAGAATCACCTTAGTGATCATATTTCACCTCGAATGGCTTTGCAACAGCATCGCGCTCATGACAATTGAGGTGAATATCCTGTATATAGATGGTTACATCTTTGTAGTCCCATTCCTGTATTTTTTCCTTCTGTATCTTGGTCATCTCCCAAGTATTGGAATACAATGGCCCGAAGAAATCATGCCCCGGTGCCTTTAGCGAAACCGTAAAACCCGAGGGCCTGCAACCCACAGAATCTGTGGTGAGAATAGGGTTGGCCAGTATAGCCTCCCGGGTAGTATAGTAAGTAGTGATGTTACCTATCCGCACATTTGGGTAAGGCAGCGCCTCCGGTTCTTTTTTCTTTTTATGTTTATTTTTGGCAGTAACGAGGATTGCCGGAAGGAGGAGTATGAGGAGGAGGAAGATTTTTTTCATAAACGCTTTTCTTTAAAGATACATAACAATTTTACACTTCAGAATCAGTTGATCTATTATTGGAAAGTTATTCTCTACAAATACCTCCCGGTATATCCCCTCTTCACCTTCTTCAGCCCATCAGGCACTCCTTCATAAAGCAGCTCACCACCACCAACTCCTCCCTCAGGCCCAAGATCTATTACCCAGTCAGCGCTTTTGATCACATCGGTATTGTGTTCTATTACAATTATCGAATGTCCCTGCTCTATCAGCGCATCGAAAGAGCCCAGCAGTTTCTTAATATCGTGCATGTGCAGGCCGGTAGTAGGCTCATCGAAGATGAAGAGCACCTTATCTTTCTGCCTGCTTTTGCCCAGGAATGAAGCCAGTTTCACACGCTGCGCCTCACCACCACTCAGTGTGTCGCTGCTCTGGCCCAGCTTTATATAACCCAGGCCCACATCGCTGAGCGGCTGTAGCGCTGATGCCAGCTTTTTTTCATCTTCAAAAAAGGCAATGGATTCATCTACGCTCATCTCCAGCACATCATATATGCTCCTGGTGCGGTAGGTCACTTCAAGTACTTCGTCTTTAAACCGTTTGCCTTTACATACCTCACACAGCAGGTGCACATCGGCCAGAAACTGCATTTCCACTATCACCTCGCCTTCGCCCTTGCAGGTATCGCAGCGGCCGCCATCAGTGTTGAATGAGAAATGTTTTTCGGCATAGCCCCGCATTTTGGCCAGTTGTTGTTTGGCATAGAGCTTGCGTATCTCATCATATGCCTTTATGTAAGTAACCGGATTGCTACGCGATGATTTGCCTATCGGGTTCTGGTCTACCTGCTCTACATGGTTAATGCTTTGCAGGTCGCCGGACAGGTTTTTAAACAGCCCCGGCCTGTCGGCCCCTTCGCCATAGTGTTTTTGCAATGCAGGATACAGCGTTTGCTTTACCAGAGTAGTCTTGCCGCTGCCGCTTACACCCGTTACCACGCACAATACATTCAATGGGAAATCAACCGAAACATTTTTCAGATTATTTTGCCTGCAGCCTTCTATTCTTATTTTGCCGGTGGGCTTACGCTTTATGGCTGGTGGTATAATTTTAAGCTCCCCGCTCAGGTATTTACCCGTAAGGCTTGCCTTGTTATTGATAAGCGCTTCATAATTCCCTACAGCTACCACCTCGCCACCCAGGTGACTGGCAAATGGCCCCATATCTATAATGTAATCAGCCTCGCGCATCATCATTTCATCATGCTCCACCACTACCACTGTATTACCCAGGTCGCGAAGCGATTTCAGCACACTTATCAGCCGCTCGGTATCCCTGCTGTGCAGGCCTATGCTTGGCTCATCCAGTATGTACAAAGAGTCGGTAAGATTGCTGCCCAGGAACTTGGTGAGCTGTATGCGCTGGCTCTCACCACCCGAGAGCGTATTGGCCAGCCGGCTCAGGGAGAGGTAACTCAAGCCCACATCCAGCAGTGTTTTCATCCGCTGGTTTACCTCCAGCATGATGCGCTTTGCTATAGCCGTATCATTTTCCGAAACTTTCAGGTTCTGCAGCCAGTCATACAATTCATCAGCTGGCCGAAACATCAGGTCGGCTATTGTTGCGCTGTTTATTTTCACATAGAGCGCTTCTTTTCGCAGCCTTGTACCTTTACATGTCGGACAAGTGGTCCGGCCCCGGTAGCGGGCCTGCATCACGCGGTATTGCACCTTGTACAGGTTTTGCTCCACCATCGTAAAAAAATCGGCTATGCCACTCACCTTATCATTGCCATCCCACAGCAGGCTGAATTCCGCTTCACTAAGATCAATAACTGGCTTATGTATCGGGAAATCATATTTCGCGGCAGCCTTCATAAATGCCTGCTGCCATTCGCTCATTTTCTCCCCCTTCCAGCAGGCCACTGCGCCTTCATACACACTCAACCGTTTATCAGGTATCACCAGCTCGGCATCTATGCCCAGCACTTGCCCGAATCCCTCACAGGTAGGGCACGCCCCATATGGATTATTGAACGAGAACAGATTCGGTGTAGGCTCATCAAATATGATGCCATCTGCTTCAAACCGGTTATTGAAGGTGTGTATTTCTTTACCATCCACTTCCGCAAGGCATTCGCCCTCGCTTTCATAAAACGCCGTCTGTATGCTATCTGCCAGCCTGTGCAAGTCGTCTTCATCAAACTCCGGCTTCACCACTATACGGTCTATCAGCAGGTTGGTTTTTGCTTTCCCTATTTTCACCGTACCATCCAGCACACTTTCTATCCTTATTGGCTTTTCATCCACACCGGGCGCATATATGCGGCTGAATCCCTTTTGCATCAGTATATTCAGTTCCTCCTCCAGGGTGCGCTTATAACGCAGGATGAGCGGTACAATAAACTGCACTTTGGCACCAACCGGCAAGGTCTTCACAAACTCCACCACATCAGTAACCGTATCTTTTTTTACTTCTTTGCCGCTCTTGGGTGAATAGGTTTTTCCTATCCTTGCAAACAGTAACCGCAGATAATCATAAATCTCGGTCATGCTGCCCACAGTGCTGCGGGGCGTGCGGGTGGTTACCTTCTGCTCTATAGCTATTGCAGGACATATGCCGCGTATATAGTCCACATCGGGTTTGTCCATCCGCATCAGGAATTGGCGTGCATAAGAGCTGAGGCTCTCGGCATAACGGCGCTGCCCTTCGGCAAACAAAGTATCCATCGTCAGCGATGACTTGCCGCTGCCACTTACCCCCGTTACCACTACCAGCTTATTGCGCGGAATGGCCACATCCACATTCTTGAGGTTGTGCATCCGCGCACCCTTTATAAAGATCGCATCATGGGTATCCGGCAGCGTTGATTCATCAATGATATGATGTTCTACTTCAGGCGCTGAAATACCTTCACTATGAGGTGAATTATCTGCTGATATTGCCATTGCCTTTTTTCGGGAAACCTTTGCGCTTTTAATTTTCTGCTCTGCCATAATGCGGTAGTGCAAATTTAAGGTATTGAACTATCTGTGTTTAGAAAAACTTCAATTAGAAGAATCCGAAATCAAATTGGCAAAATTGATTATTTAAATTTCATTGATGGCTTTTGCCGGCTTTTGTACGCCAGGTTATTTTGTATGCCATTTTGCATATTTCCTTATTACTTCCTCATGTGGTTTACCTTCGCCCCTTTCAGATTCAAGTAGCGCTTCATCAACATCTTGTTTTACCTGGTCCGGAAGCTCATTCCAAAAATCACTTTGCTGGTCTATTTCAAGTATAGCATTTACCCCGCGCAATGTTTTTTCATCCGCTTTATCTACATATTTTTTCACCTGTTTCCTTAATGCTTCCGTGGTTGTCAATGAGAATAGCTTTATACAAATTCAATGAATTTATAATTCTGAAGAATCCTCAGGGAAAAGATTGCAACTATCTCAGAATTTTTATAACATTATTAGTTAGTTATTCTCTTCCACAGTTACTGTTATTTTTTCAGTACCCCCTAAAAAAACCTAAGGATATTCATAAAGTAACGTCAGAAAATATAGGTAAGAGTTAATCCCGGATGGTTACTTCTTCGGAAAATATTTTGCACTTTTCATAATGATTCCATCTACGAAATCGCAGGCGTCCTCAAAACAAAGATTTATTCCCCAGGTTTCATTTCTGTTGAACGAAAAGTAATTATCAGGGAATCCCAGCTCTTTAATTTTAGCTTGCAGTTCGGCAACTGTCATAAACAATACTTTATCAATCCTATTTCATCTTCATCACAGCAAAATAGGGATGTTCCGGATTCACAATCAGTTCCTGCCGGTAAGGATGAATGAGCACATCCATATCCTCAAGCGGTATAGCCCCCAGAAGCGGTTCGGTGCTGCCAGGCAACACTACAGCGCTGCAATTTGACCTTCTGTTTTTAAATTTCACCTCTACTGATGCTACAACATCATACTCAACTATGTTTCCGTTTCCCAGTTCAAATTTTCTTTTTTCAACTAATGGGAACTGCATTTGTTCCTGAATACTTTCATTGATTGCAAGCATATAAGCTCCGGAATCCACAAGCATCTCAACACGCATCCGCCGAACCTCTTCTTCGCCAATTATATATCTCTGAGCCAGAGCAAGGTCATCCCTGTTTATTAATTCTACCGATGCATAAGTAAGTCCCATTTATTGGCATATTTATAGTAAAGTTAAATAAGGAAATTCATTTTAAGAGCATAAATACTTAGCGCCCATCACTTAAACTGCTTCAGATAATACTTGATCCCATCCTCCTCCAGTATCAGTTCTCCCTTCTGGCAGCGCAGCACTTTTATGGTCCGAGGATTTTTCCCGTTGCACGACAGGGTTTGGTCTGTACCCAGGTTTTTTACATACCAGGTGGGGTGGTTTTTGGCATCCAGCCCGCCATACAGAAAACCCTGCTTGTCATCGCTGCCCGGGCCGGTTATATACAATGTTTTGATCTCCGTGGCAAAATCTATCTGGTCTGCAGCCCTGTCGGTTACTTTTTTATATACAGTCCAGTGGCCTATCATCTGGTCTATATTGGTTACCGGCAGTGAACTGTCTTCCTTGGTTATCACTTCGGCTTTTATAGTATCAGTAAGGTCGGTAGCCAGCACATAAAATGCTTTATCATCTTTAAATACCAGTATAGCCGGCCTTTTCAGCATTATCTTGTATTTGGCAGTACCCAGGTCCAGTATACTGTCTTCATCTATGGTATAGGCGCCGTTGTAAATAAAGCCGTCCTGGTTGTGATAAGAAAATGAATCTTTATGCCTGAAGGTGATATATAGTGTATCGGCAAAAGCCAGTAATGTCGAATCCGGGCCCATACGTTTCACCTCTTTCCACCTGCTGATGGGCAGCTTGAGCTGTTTATGCTTATCCTTGCAGAAACCCGCAACCGGCAGCAATAACAATAGAATGAAAAATAGTTTGCGCATATTTTGCGTAAATTATACCAAAAAAATTAAACAGTAACCCCCTCAGATCATTCCACCAAACACAATCATAAAATTTATGTTTCCTGAAACATATCTCTGCGCAACTTCAAATTTAAATTAATCGTAGCTTCATATCCAATTATGGCCAGCTCACAATTGCATATAACGCTCGTTCAGCCCGATATAGTATGGGAAGACAAATCTGCCAACCTGCAGCAGTATGAACACATTATTGCAGGAATAAAAGGAGATAAACATATTGTGGTTTTGCCCGAAATGTTCAGTACCGGTTTCAGCATGGATGCCGAACGGCTGGCTGAATCTATGAATGGCCCCACAGTAAACTGGATGGCTGCTACTGCCGTAAAACACAGGTGCATTATTACAGGCAGCCTTATAATTACAGAAGATGGCAATTATTACAACCGGATGATCTGGGTGCAGCCCGATGGCAATATTGGCTGCTACGATAAGCGGCACCTGTTTGCTTATGCAGGTGAAGACAAGCATTATACAAAAGGTGAAAAAAAACTGATTGCGCGGGTAAACGGCTGGCGCATCAATGTTATGGTTTGTTATGACCTCAGGTTCCCGGTATGGGCCAGGAATCAGGGTGAGGAATATGATGTGCTGCTCTATGTAGCCAACTGGCCCGAACCGCGCAGCCTGGCCTGGCGAACACTGCTGCAGGCCCGAGCTATAGAAAACCAATGCTATGTGGCCGGCATCAACCGGGTAGGCAGCGATGGCAAAGGCTTTAAGTATGCCGGCGAAAGCAGTGTTTTCGGCCCGCTTGGCGAAACTATATGGCAGGCGGGAAATGAGGTGGTTTGCAAAACGGTAACTGCAGATAAAGAAACACTGTATAAGGTGCGCAGTACTTTTCCTTTTTTAAATGATGCCGATAAATTTCTTTTGCTTTAGCCGAAAGATTTTATCTTTCAGTAAATTACTGAAGTAACCCAAACTGATAAAACTTGAAATTAAAACCCCGACAACTCATCAGGTACTTAATCAGGAGTGTCTATTACTTTCTGCCGGTGCAGCTGGTGATCCTTCATTTCCGCAAGTACCAGATATTGCTGGCATTCTGGATTATTATTCTGTTTACAATTCGGGGAAACCTTGCATCCCATTTTGGTGCAGCATCGCTGTTCCTTACGCCCGAGTATATGGGCAGCACCAGCTTTATCAGTATGTTCCTCATGGGCGGGGCTATGTGCGTGTTTATAATGACCTGGCACATCACCACCTTTATCATTCACAGCAGGCGCATCCCGTATATGGGCGCCACACGCCATGCTTTTGTTATTTATTGCATCAATAATTCCATCATCCCGCTGGCTTTCTTACTGTTTTATTCGGTTTATACCATTCATTTCCAGTACAAGGAAGAACAGTTCAATTTTAAAACAGTTTTACTCCTGCAAACCGGTTTTTACCTGGGCATTCTTATCATCATTACCTTATCATTTGCCTATTTTTTCAGGGTCAGCCGCGATTATTTCAAATCCATCCTGTCCAAAATCACCAACCCTTCCCGGATCAGGGAAATAATCCCCTACGACTCGCTCGATTATGAACTGGATATTATCCCGTCCAAATCTTTTATCTCAGGCCGGTTCAAAATCTTAAAAACCACCGAACTGCCGCCCTATCAGCCCAGGGTCATGAGTACCATTTTGCGCCGCCACCACCGCAATGTAATATTTGCAGCGCTCATCTCTTATGTGCTGCTGCTCATAATGGGTATTTATATGGAAGAACCCTTGCTCCGCGTTCCGGCAGGCGCCGGCTTCCTGTTGCTTTTCTCCATTATTATGGGTGTGGTAGGCGCGTTCAAATATTTTCTCAAAAGCTGGGAGGCTATCGGGTGGATCATATTTGTGGCTATGCTGGCCTATATGGTGGATTACCAGGTATTCGACCTCCGGAGTATTGCATACGGACTGAATTACCATGCAGCCGAGTCTGAACTGCCCGATTATAACTATAAAAATATTCATGAAATATTTAACAGTAAAAGATACTATGCCGAAAGATCGCTGGAGGAAACCCGCCTCCAATACTGGAAAACCAATATCAATGCTGCCGATACCGACAAGCCGCCGCTTGTGGTCATCACAGTGAGTGGTGGTGGCTCCAGGGCTGCATACTGGTCTTTCCGCGCACTGCAGTACGCCGACAGCATTACCCATGGCAGGCTGTTTGCCAATACCGTATTTATGACCGGGGCTTCGGGCGGTATGATAGGCGCCGCTTACTGGCGCTCCCTGCACGATGCTTATAAACAAGGGCTGCTGAAAGACCCTTACGAATCGAGGTATCAGGATAATATAGGCAAAGACCTGCTGAACTCAATCATATTTTCATTGGCAAGCGTGGATATGATATCGCCTTTCAACCGGGTGAAGGTGGGCGGATATACCTATACCCGCGACCGCGGATACGCCATGGAGCAGGAAATGGGCCGGAATACCGAAGGCATGCTCGATAAAAATATCGGCTTCTTCAAAGAGCGCGAGGCAAAAGGCCAGATCCCCGAAATGGCCGTTCTCGGCACCATCGTCAATGATGGCCGCAGGCTCATTATCGCCAATCAGCCTTCCTGCTTCCTTACCCAGCCCGAATATTCGCTCAATCAGGAAGTTCCTCCCATCGACTGTATCGATTTTTCTACATTCTTTGCCGGCCAGCATCCGGGCAATATCCGCCTCACATCGGCGCTGCGCATGAATGCCACTTTCCCATTTGTGTTGCCGGTAGTGCGTTTGCCCAGCCGCCCCAGTATGGATATTATGGATGCCGGCCTTAGCGATAATTTCGGCAACCAGATCGCTACCCGTTACCTGTCTGCACTGCGCGGCTGGCTCGAAAAAAACGCAGGCGATATTATCTTCCTCGAAATCAGGGATACCCGCGAGAGCGGCGTATCCTCCTATAGCTCCGAGTCATCGCTGGGCAGCCAGTTGTTCGATCCCCTGTTTGTGATCCAGAACAAGTGGGAAGCATTCCAGTCCTACTCCCAGAGCTACCTCAAGGAAGCCGCTCCCTATGCCCTTAATGGCCGGCTCAAATACCTCACCCTCCAGTATTACCCTGCCGAACCCAAGCGAGCTGCCGAACTGAACTTTCACCTTTCCCGCAAAGAAAAAGAAGACATCTACAGCTCTATAGATTACAAAGGAAACCTTGAGGTTATGGATACCCTGGTAAACTTGCTCACCCCCAATAAACCAAAACCATAGGAGCTATGAATAAGGTATACAGGAATAAGAAAAGCGATTTATCCGGAAATAATTTTTGTGGTCTTTCTGACCGATAGAAATGGTGTACTTTATTTAATCTTCGTACCTAACCTTCAAAACACCAATTTATGTTGCGGTAAGAATAGGGCTCAGTTTATATCTGCTCTATACCCTCATCCCAATCCGGCATCTTCGGCGCCCACTTCTTTTTAAGGAGTTTATCTGCAATACTCCTGTTCTGATAAAATCCTGCCTTTTCCTGCATCAGCACCGGCATCTGTATCAGAGCGCTGAGCAACACAAGTTCCTTCCAGGGTTTGGCCTTAAATCTTTTAAAGAATTCAGCCAGCAGCGGCCGCACATCCTTCAGGTTCCAGTAGTGTATCAGGTAAGGCGCAGCAGTTTTCACTTTGCCCGCTGCCTGAAAAAAGACCGAAAAAGCAAATTGTTCCACCACATGCTTCTGAAATTGCGGATACATTTTATCCGTAAAAGCAAGTATCTTATCCAGTTCCCCGGCAAAACGGGTATTAAAACCCAAAACACCCGCGTTCCACATCGCAAATTCATTCAGCAGCACGCCATTGGTATGTTTCAGCCGGTCGGCTTTCAGGTGGTGCTTCAGTTTTTTCAGTACCGGGTTGCCCTCATCATTTATTTTCCCCTCCATCACATGCATATACTGCTTTCCGGTAGCAATAGCCGTCATCACAGGTTCAATAGGGCTTGTAAAAACCACATCCGTATCGGCATAAAGTATATTGCCGGTTCTGTACCGGGCAAAATCGCGCAGTGCCTCTATCTTCACCCGGTGCACAAAATCTATTTGCCCTCGCCATGCCTTCAGGGTTGGCTGCTCTATCTTCCGGTAGTGCAGGGGCAGCGGGCAATCTCTGAAACCCTGAAACCACGCCGCATTATCGGTATATATCCATACTTCCAGCCCGGCGGGCCCTCCCCCCTCATAAACCCGTGAAAGCGATAAAAGCGCATTAGCACACTCCTGAAAAACACTTTCATTGCCATAGCACTGAAAAACAATATAGTTGGTTGCAGGAGTCATGAGGCCTCAAAAGTAATTATTTAAATTGCAGGTGCAATCTATCATCATATCTCATTACCTGATTGCTACCTTCATTTAGAAAAACCTCCGGTTTTGCTTCATAAAACCAGAAATAAATCAGCAAGGTTATACCTGCAGCATGTTTGCTTTTCAACGCTTGGGGGGAATCCCGAAGGGATAAAATGGGTATATAAATAAATCTATATGGTTTTGCCGGTACCTGGAAACTTCTAAGGGAAACTCTGGATCCGGTAAGTAATTAACAGGAATATAGAAAACAGTTAATTCCGGATTTCAAACTTATAAGTTGAATGTTCTGTTTCTGTGTTAATATTTATAAGGTAAAGTCCATCTCTGATGCCAGATAAATTTAATTGTGAAGTTGCGCTGGTATTTAGCGGTAATTCATTAGTCAACACCTGTTTACCGGTAGCATCATATATACTGATGCTAAGATTACCAGTTTGTAAGGGATCACATTTAATATTCAATACTGAAGATGCCGGGTTAGGGAATATAGTGGGCAAATTGGCAGGAATGGTAGTTATGCCTAACCCACCGCAATGACCTACAACAATAATCTTACTTACAGTTGCTGTGCCACACGAGTTGGTAACGATATAATAAATGGTATCTATACCCGGAGATATGCCAGTTACCAGTCCTGAGCCTGATACTGATGAATTACTGTTTGTGGTGGTCCATATACCACCTGTAATTGCATTGCTAAAGGTAACAGTATTGCCAACGCAGACACTCCCTGGACCGGAAACGCTGCCTGCCGCAGGCAGAGAATTGACAGTTACTATCTTATTTACGGTTACCGGTCCGCATGCATTAGCTGCAGAATAGGTAACACTAACGGTTCCGGAACTGATTCCAGTAACTATTCCTGCCCCGGATATGGTGGCTTCTGAACTGTCGTTGATATTCCAAATGCCGCCCATAAGGCTATCTGTTAAGAGTATAGCAGAGCCGGCACATACAACTGAAGGTCCGGTAATGATGCCATTTACACCAACCAGATCAGTTACATAAACATTGACAGTATCTGATAATGAACCATCGGATACTCTGATGCGAAAGGAATCCATCCCGGTATAATAGGCTGTACCGGTATAATTTGTTCCTGAAGGAATGGTAATACCTGATTTGCCTCTCGATAAGGTAGTTGCAGGAAATCCGGAAAGGGTACCATGAACTGGTGAACTGATTACTGTCCACGTTTCTGTTTGAGCTGAGTCAATATCGGTTATTGCCATTTGGGTATCAATTGATGTAGTAGCACAAGCTTTTAAAGTTTCACCTTTACCAAATGCAAAGGAAGGAGTATGGGTTAGCTGGATGAGTTTTCGCACGCGGTTGTTTACCCTGTCCGCAATGTAAAGATTGTCTGCATTATCTGCTGAAATACCATATGGATTATGCATATACGACAGATTTGAATTTAGATTATCGCTGAAATCTTCCATATAAAAATTACCACCTGTGGCATAACTGGAATCTGTTGTAATATCCAGTTCGCGGCATGAGCAACTAATTTCATTGCAGAATAAATTGCCTGTCCAGTCAGTACAAAGGCCGGTTATGGTTGCCAGCCAGGTACTTAATAGTGGTACACCGAAAATAGGGGCGGTTGTAGAACTGTTTCCGGCAATGGTTGTAATTATTCCTGTAACCGGATCTATTTTTCTTATCATGGATTTATCAGTAGTGCATTGGTCAGCAAAATAAACAGTCCCTGCAGAGTTGATAGCAATAGCAGCAGGGCCTTTTAATAATGCTGCTGTGGCCTGGCCTCCATCTCCTGCAAAACCAGATGTACCTGTCCCTGCGAAAGTTGTAATGATTCCGGTCCCAGATGCAATACGTCTTATCCTGTTGTTGCCGCTATCAGCAATAAAAATATTTCCAATAGGATCAATTCCAATTCCAAGTATGCTTCTGAATTCAGCACTTGTAGCAGCACTACCATCCCCCGAGAATCCTGATAATCCATTACCGGCAACTGTGGTAATTATACCAGTAACTGCATCAATTTTTTTTACCTGATTGGTGGAAGATGAAACAACAAAAAGATTGCCCGTGGCATCAATACATATATTCTTCGGAGTGATTATCGCATTCGTAGCAGGAATACCATCAGTAGTACCGGTGCCACCTCCTGCCACAGTAGTAATAATGCCGTTTTTTGCATTTAATTTCCTTATTCTTCCATTACCCTGATCGGTAAAATAAATATTATGGGCAGCATCAGTGCATACATCATAAGGCCCGGCAATCTGTGCAAAACGCCCACCACTGCCATCGCCACTGAAACCGGATGATGCAGAACCGGCAACAGTTACCGTTATTCTTTGGGCATTGACAGAACTCTTTAGAAAAACAAACAGAAAAAGTATCAAATAAAATTTCTTCATAAAAATTAAAATTAAGCTGAGTAGTATGTGCTACAAATTAATATGTATTTTAAATTAAAAATGAATACCAAGTTGAATACAATATATTTCATTATATACACTAATAATGACGTGTATTTATTTTAAAACGTTAGTAGTCGCCTGTATAATTTTATTGCTTATTTATTTGGTTTTCCTGAAATCTATTCAATCTTGTTCTGATAATTAGTAACAACAGCAACACTCCCCCAAGTGTTCTAGCCGGTAACCAAACGCTGTCAAAATACATTAACATATTATATTATATATCAAAAAATCCATTAAAAAAACCGCTAATTGAGCACTTGCAAAATTCTCAAGGCAAAAAAATAACCTATACCCCATTAATCACCAACCACTTAGCCCAGAAAAAAATTACATGATATACCGTATACGGTACATGATAGTACGAAAATCGTACCGTCATAAAAACTTCTTTTTGCCAATCCATTTATCTGAAAGAACTTTGTTCCTGCCATAGCTATTTTATCAGTAGCTATAGCTACAGCAAAAGACACGTAAAAGATAAGCGAAGGAGGGTGTGCCTGAAAAACTGCAGCCTATTTTTTCAAAACCATTCGCTACTGCATTCAGAACATACCCTGATTTAGACAAACATTTTTGGCATAACAAACCCTGGAATATGTTTTTGAATGTAGTTGCTAAATATTTGGGATTCTATTTTATGAGGCTACCAAACATTCTCGCTGATTTAGGCAAATGAAAATCAGCATTAATGAATAGCATATATATTAATATCTATCAAAGCTCCAAAAACACCCGCAAATCTCTTTATTTCTCAACTTTTTCAGTGTGCACTGAGTTGAAAATCCCGATTCCTCGAGGCTTACCGAAGTAGCTTATCCTCAGTTTCCCGAAGCTAACTGTCCACTACAAACATATAAATGCTTTGAGACCATTGTGTTTTTTCTTGGTGATAATAAGAACGCTAAATTGCACACTTCATGCCCGGATGTGCAATTCTGAAGCACAAAAGCATTGATAACCAATATAAATGTGTGCAAAAATATTTCTTATAATCCGCGTGCAATTGCTAAAACAGATTAAACAAAATGAACATCATTAATCGGCAAAAACTTGAAAACCGCTATCTTAGAAAGACCTTCGCAAATTGCGCCTTTGCGCCTCCGGGTGGGCCTGCTACCCCAGCCCCTTCTTATAAACCCTCAGGCACCGCTCCCTGGCAGCGCTGTGCTCCACCATTGGCAAGGGATAGGTAAGCTGGTCATACTCCGGCACCCATTTTTTGAGGTAAGCCGCTTGCGGGTCAAATTTCTGGGTTTGCAGGTAAGGGTTAAAAATCCTGAAGTAAGGCGCCGCATCACAGCCGCAACCTGCCGCCCACTGCCAGCCGCCATTATTGGCCGCCAGGTCGTAGTCCAGCAGTTTTTCGGCAAAGTAGCCCTCGCCCCACCGCCAGTCAATCAGCAGGTGCTTGGTCAGGAAGCTGGCAGTAATCATGCGCACCCGGTTATGCATATACCCGGTCTCATTAAGCTGCCGCATGCCTGCATCCACTATCGGATACCCGGTTTGCCCGGTGTACCACTTTCCAAATTCCGCCTCATTGTTGCGCCATTCTATACGGTCATATGCAGGTTTAAAACAACCCGATACCACATGCGGAAAATGCCACAATATCATCTGGTAAAACTCGCGCCATATTAGCTCATTCAGATAAGTGCCGTTCAGCTCCACCGCCTTCGCTGCCAGCCGCCTTATACTTATTGTCCCGAACCGCAGGTGCACGCTCAGCATAGTAGTCCCCTTCACTGCCGGATAGTCGCGGGTTTCATCATAGTGCATGGCTATAGCCTCATCAAGCATAGCCGGCGGCACATCATAAGCCACCTTGGTAAAACCAATTTCTTTCAGGGTCAGTAAAGCCCGTTCATTATGCTTACAAAGATTATTGAAATATCGCTCCACCGGATACTCCTTCAGGTAAAAACTGTTCAGCTTTTCTTTCCATTTCCTGCTGTACGGGGTAAATACGGTATAGGGTTCTTTGTTGTCTTTAACCACTTCATCCTGCTCAAAAATCACCTGGTCTTTATACGAATGAAAACTGATGTTCCGGCCCTGCAAAAAAGCTTTTATCTCCTTATCTCTTTGAATTGCATAGGGCTCATAATCAGTATTGGTATAAACCGCAGTAATTGGGTATTGCTCAGCAAGCTGTCTAAAACAGGATAACGGAGTGCCATAAAAGGTATATAGGGTGCTGCCCGTCATTTGCAGCTTATTGTGCAAACCGGCTATAGTGTCATGAATAAAATTAACCCGCTTATCAGCCCGGTCGCTCAGGCTATCCAGTATGTTCGAATCGAAGATAAAAACCGGCAAAACCGGCCCTCCGGCTTTAAGCGCACGATACAGGCCTGCATTATCTTCCAGCCGCAGATCCCGGCGAAACCAAAACACGGTTAAAGAATCTGGCATAATATTTGCCTTAAAGTTAGTTAAGAAACATTCCTTGCCTTATTTGCCCTGATTGGTCAGGTCTGTATCTGGCACTGATACACTATGAAGATGATACTTTATTAAACCCCAACTCAATGTTTAACCTCCTAAAAAATACAACTATGAAAATGCTGTTTTTATTGATACTGCCCGAATTACTATTTGCAGCAGTTCTGTTTTACTGTTATGGCCTTTATTGCAATTGGCAACGCCAGCAAAGATATTAATACTGAATTACGAACACTACTATGCTGATATTCTGGAAAACTTGCTGGAGCCGGTTAAGGATAATGCAGTTACAAAAACTTATCTCCCTTATTCCGTTTCACCTCAGCCACATATTCCTTGATCTGCTGCTCGCGGTTGCGTTCGCATATCAGCAGCACATCGGGTGTATCCACTACTATGAACTTTTCAAGGCCCTGCAGCACCACCAGTTTGTCGTTGGGGGCTTTTACCATGCATTCGGTGGCATCTATCACCATCACATTCGATCCAAGTACGGCATTGCCCAGATAGTCTTTGCTGCAATTATCGAATGCCGACTCCCAGGTACCCAGGTCGCACCAGCCAAAGTAGCTGGGTATCACAAATACGTTACGGGCCTTTTCCATAATACCGTAGTCAATGGATATGTTGGTGCAGTGGGGGTAAAGCTTGGTAATGGTATCATGCTCTTCAGGTGTATTATATACATCTTTAGCCTGCGAGAAAACTTCGTTCATCTCCGGCAGAAAATGCTCCAGGGCAGCCATAATGGTCTTTACATTCCATACAAAAATACCCGAGTTCCACAAAAAGTCACCACTCTTCAGGAAGGTTCGCGCCAGTTCAATGGATGGCTTTTCGGTAAAGGTTTTTACTTTATAGGTTTTGTCTATTTCCTGTCCCGGATCATACTGTATATAGCCATAACCTGTGTCGGGCCTGGTGGGTTTAATACCCAATGTAAGTAATGATTTATGTTGAGATACAAACTCAAGGGCCTCTTTAGCAGTGCGCTCAAAAGAATGTTCATCCATTATCAGGTGATCGGCCGGCGACATGATGATATTGGCATGCGGATTGAGTGCCAGCATTTTATGAGCGAAGTAAGCTGCGCACGGAGCTGTATTTTTGCGTGAGGGTTCAGAAATAATATTGGCATCACTTATTTCCGGAATCTGGCTCTTGAGCGCAGCCATGTATTGCTCATTGGTAATAAAATAGATGTTCTCCTTAGGGCAGATGTGCTTAAAACGATTATAAGTCCACTGTATCAGCGACTTACCTGTGCCCAGCAGGTCGAGAAACTGTTTAGGATAGTGGGTGCGGCTTTCAGGCCAGAACCTGCTACCTATCCCTCCCGCCATAATGGCTACATAATTATTTTGGATGTTCATTTTTAATAAGTAGGTCGTTTTAGTAACTGCAGGCAGCATGGCGTTGGTGCAGCAATTCAACTAACTCCGGGGGTTTAACTCTGAATAAGGGCGTAAAAATAATACAATTCAGGCTATTATTTAAAAACAAAACGGCGGCCGGGTAATGGCCGCCGCTGAAAAATATATTATTTTTTTATTCCGCTTCAGCCACAACTTCTTTTACTTCTGGAATCATGCGCTTCATCATCCCTTCTATGCCCGATTTCAGTGTGATCATTGAAGAAGGACAGCCGGAACATGAGCCCTGCAGCATAAGTGTAACAGTTCCGTTCTCAAATCCGCGGAAGCTGATGGCACCGCCATCCATTTCTACTGCCGGTTTTACGTAGTTTTCCAATAACTCCTTAATACGCCCTACCACATCCTCATTATCAGCACTTATTGTAAAGGTTTCTTTCTTTGCAACTATCTGGTCTGTATTGATTACCACTTTCCCTTCTTCCAGGTATTCTTTCAGAAATTCGCGGATCGATGGTATTACGTCATCCCAGTTGGTATCCTGGGTTTTGGTAAGCGTAACAAAATTGCTGGCAATAAAAACACTCCTTATAAACGGAAAAGCAAACAATTCTTTAGCAAGCGGAGATGGTGCGGCATCTGACTCAGTGGGGAAGTCAATACTTTTGCCCGGATACAGCAATTTATTGGCCACAAATTTCATGGTTTCCGGGTTCGGCGTCATCTCTGTATATATACTCACAATAGTATTTCCTGTCTTCAGCATTTTCTTAAAAATTTGAACAAAAATACAGAAATTACAGAAGTAATGTGATTATTAATGCTAATAGACCCTAAGGCTAAATCAATAATGTGCGAAATGCAGAAAAAAAAACTGACTTTTGTATTTTATTAATAAATTGTGGCCGGGTTTTTGTACTAATTAAGCAGAGACCAATAAATTAAACATGAAAAAGGCATCACTGGCAGTAGTTTTAATGTTTACCCTGTTCACTACTTCCTGTATTGAGGTGAAACCCTCCCATCATTACTACCGTCATGGCCACCACCATTACTGGCACAGGGTTTATTGATTCTTAGTCACTTGCAGCATTTGTTATTTTCTTTTCAGACAAAAAAGATATTAGCTGGATGGTATTTTTGAACTGCTATCCTATTATTCCGGAAAAATTATTCCAGTGACTCTTAATAGTTTGATTTAACCGTTCTTAAGGTAAATTTAAATCAGGCATTTGGAAATAACGGCATCTTAAATAATTTCGCCTGCCACAAATCAGTTACATTACATAACCGTTGGCATTAATTTTGTTGATCGGGTTAGTAATAATTATCCTTTATTCAAGCCAATTGTTTAAAAAAGACAAACCATATTATACAATACCACCCGCATTATATCTGCTCTTAGTAATAGCAGCTATACCCACGTTGGCTTATGGTCAGAAACTAAGCCGTGAGGATAGTATCAGTTTCAGTAAGTTGCATTTTACCCACAATAAATTTGTCAATAATATATTTCAGCAGGCGGTCAATTCAATGAAAAAAACACCGGAGACTCAAAACAATTATACCGGCAAAAGTGAAGACCCTTACATGCCTTACCAGGGAAAGATAATACGGCATATTTATATTGAACCCATCAATTTCAATCGTTCATTCAAAGATACCAGCAGGCGGGACAACAGCTGGGCTGCAAACGCCGGCAACCGGCTGCACAAACATTCCCGCAGATTTGTGATCAGGGACAATGTCTTTATTGAAGAAGACAAACCACTTAATGCCTATAAACTGGCGGATAATGAGCGATATATCCGTTCCCAGGCCTATATTCACGACGCACGGATCATCATTGATACTCTGGAGAACAATCCCGACTCAGTAGATCTTACTATATTCACACAAGACCTGTTCAGCATAGGCGGTGGCGGCGCTTCTAACGGGCTCAATCATATAAACCTTGACCTGTATGATGCTAATCTGGCAGGGTTAGGGCAGCGCCTGGAAACCACAGGGCTGTATGACTATAACCGCTCACCCAACTGGGGCTATGGCGGATTTTACCGGAAATATAATTTTCTGCATTCATTTACTGATGTCACTGTTGGCTACAGCACTATGAATATCAGCGGGTATACTCATGAAGAAGAAACAACACGATATTTATCGTTAAGCAGGCAACTGGTGTCGCCCTACAGCCGTTATGCAGGTGGTCTGACCCTGAGTCATAACGAGAACTACAATGGTTATCATGCACCCGACAGTATTGTTTACCTGTATAAATATGATCTTTATGATGTTTGGGCCGGTTATAACATAGGTATTAAAATACTAACAGCCACCAACAATAAAATCCGGGACCGAAGGTTTTTTGCGCTCCGGTATTATAAGCGTGATTTTCAGGAGACCCCCTACCAGCTTGCGGGCCGCTTTGATCCTATATTCAACAGCTCACAGGCAGTGCTCGGCCAGTTTACATTTTTCAGGCAGGATTATTACAAGACCCAGTATATATATGGTTTCGGTACGACCGAAGATCTTCCTTATGGATACAACCTGGCGGTAACAGGAGGCTGGCACAAGCAACTCAATCTGGAGCGCCCCTATGCAGGAATCAATGCATCGGAATATGTAGCCACACACAGAGGTGATTTTATTCAGTTTTATCTGCGCAGCGGAGGATTTTTGTATAAAAATAATTTACAGGACGCAAGCATACTTATAGGAGCCACAATATTCAGCCGCTTATTTTTTCTCAACAGTACCAAAATCAGGCAGTACATTAATTTCAATTATACCTACCTCGATAACAGGGTAACCTACGCCCCACTGAGGATTGATAACTTTTATGGCATACGTGGTTTCCTTTCCGATTCTGCTTATGGATCACGGCGGTTCAGTCTCCAACTGGAAACCGAGTTTTATATAAGGTTCAAAGTACTTGGTTTTCAGTTTGCACCATTTCCTTATTGCGACCTCTCTGTGCTAACGCCTGAGAACCAGCCTTATTCCAAATCGGCATTATATACCGGTTTAGGCGGTGGTTTCCGAACACGCAATGAAAACCTGACTTTTGGCACAATAGAGGCAAGGGCTTTTTTCTTTCCTGTTGCGCCAAACAATATGAAAGGGTTCAAGGTAGTTATCAACAGCAATATCCAATACAGGTATAGCAGTAATTATATCACAGCTCCAGATCTGGTGCGGCTGAATGATCAGTGATTAATATGTATATTTGCTTTCTAAAACTATTATAATAATAGGTATGGTATATGCGGATATTGAATTAATAAACCATGATGACATTTCAGATGCACGAAAATTCAGGATTGGTGAAGATGAAATTAAACGGATTAATCTAAATATATTGGTAGATACTGGTTCCTATATGCTGGCCATAAACGAAAACATACAGGAGCATTTGCAAATACCTTTTTTTGAAAAAAGAACCATGCAGTTAGCCGATAACGGTACAAGAGAATATGATGTGGTTTCACCAATTGAACTGCATTTTAAAAACAGGAAAGTAGTATGCAGCGCTGTAGTATTGCCAGGCAATGCCGAGCCATTACTTGACGCAATTCCCATGGAGGAGATGGATGTACTTATTCACCCGTTGAGAGAAGAACTGATAGTGAACCCTGAGCATCCTTATTTTGCACAACTGAAACTGTAATAATTATTTTCGCATTTACTTATTTTCACACTTCCACATTTGCACATTACTTTGCAATCCATTCTGCCAAAGCATCTGCAATCATCCTGTCATTGCTCAGCCTTTGCACTTTATTCTGTCCGCCCAGCCGGCCTATAGATTTCATGAATCCGATAAAAGCGCCCTTTTTCATGGGCCGCACTTTAAGTGTCTGCAGGATATGGCCGGTAATCAGGTCTTCATAATAAATGTTCTTCAACCTGAGGTGGTTATTGAGTGAGTCAGCAAATAGCTGCAAATCAGCAGGAGGAGTATCAAACTCAATAAACCATTCATGATAGGGTAGCCCCTCACTGACCTCTATGGCGGGGGCAATGGTAAACTCAATAATATGCGTGTTGAATTCATTTGATGCTTTATTCATAGCATATTCCACTTCTTCAGCAATTACATGCTCACCAAATGCCGATATAAAATGCTTTGTGCGTCCGGTAACTGCTATCCGGTAAGGATCGGTACTTACAAACTTAATGGTATCGCCTATGCTGTAGCCCCACAGGCCTGCATTAGTGCTTACCACAAGTGCATAATTCTCTCCTGTCTTCACTTCTCCCAGCGAGAGCCTTAACGGGTTTTCTTTCCCCACATCTGCCACCGGAATAAACTCATAAAAAATACCTGAATTGGTGTTAAGCAACAACCCTTCATGATTGGGTTTATCCTGGAAAGCAAAGAACCCCTCTGATGCCGGGAAAGTCTCTATCATGTCTACCTGGCCACCAAGGCTGTTGAACAGTTTGGCTTTATAGGGATCAAAATTTACCCCTCCATGCACTATAACCTGGAGGTTTGGAAATAATTCTTTTATTTTTTTGCCTTCATTGCGCTCACTCAGCCAGTCGAAATACATTTGCATCCAGGGTGGAATGCCACTGATGAGCGTCATATTTTCGCTCATCGTTTCCTGTACTATTTTATCCAGCTTTGTTTCCCAGTCTTCAATACAATTTGTTTCGTAAGAGGGCAATTGATTGCCGCGCAGGTAACGGGGCACAAAATGATTTACAATGCCACTTAGCCGCCCTGTAGGAATCCCGCCTACTCTCTCCAGCTCCGGAGAGCCCGATAAAAAAATCATCTTGCCATCGGCGAACGAACTATTTCCACTTTCAGCCATATAGCAAAGCAAGGTATCGCGCGCGCCATTGATCTGGTTAGGTATTGAATCGCTGGTTATGGGAATATATTTTACACCGCTTGTAGTGCCCGAAGTTTTGGCAAAATAGATCGGCTTGCCTTTCCACAACACATTCTGGTCACCGTTTTTTATTTTATCTATATATGGTTTGAGTGCTTCATAATCACGCACAGGAATTGCTTTTTTGAAATCCTCATAAGTTTTTACACTATGCAGGCCATGTTCTTTACCGAACAGCGTACGCCCTCCTGTCTTAATAAGATTTTGTAAAACCGTCTGCTGGTCGGCAACAGCGGTGGCCATACCTTTCCTTACCTTTGAGTGAATAATAGACGCATAAGGCTTGGCAAGAAACGATTTTATTTTCATCCGGTATTTACTTGGGGCATCAAAGTTAATATTTATTGGAAGCAGGGATATATTATTTTTGGTGCCTGATATATCATGTTTGAACTATTTTTATCAATAGGAAGAAAAAAAATAAAAAACGCTAACAAATTTTATTGTTTAAAATAAAAAACTGTATTATCTTTGCGAAAATATTTTAGGAAAATCATGTTTGCAATAGTAACAATAGCAGGGCAGCAATTCAAGGTAAAACAGAATGATGAATTGTTTGTGCATCGCCTCGGAGGCAATGCCGGAGATAAGGTTGAATTTTCAGATATCCTTATGGTAAGTAATGATGGCAACATAACCGTTGGCAACAATTCCAAAAAAGTACAGGCTGAAATAATAGATCATCTAAAAGGAGATAAGGTAATTATCTTTAAGAAAAATCGTAGAAAAGGCTACCAGAAAAAGAATGGCCACCGCCAGTGCCTTACCAGGATTAAAATCAATGAAATTGCTTAATTTTAAATCGTAAATACCAACTAACTTTAAATAATGGCACATAAAAAAGGAGAAGGCAGTGTAAGGAACGGCCGCGACTCGCATAGCAAAAGATTGGGTGTAAAGATATTCGGAGGACAACCTGCGATATCTGGTAATATTATAGTACGCCAGCGGGGAACCAAGTTCCATCCGGGCGATAATGTAGGGCTGGGCAAAGATTTTACCATTTTTGCATTGACTGATGGTTTGGTTGAATTCCGTAAAACACGGACAAAAACTTTAATTTCTGTTAAAGAGTTTAATACCGCAGTCGCGGAGGCCTAACCCCCGAAGCGATTTTGCCATAAAGATTTTTGTTTAACCCTTAAATTCACAGTTATGGCAACAGCAAAGAAGGCAGCTCCTGCGAAAAAAGCAGCACCTGCACCAAAGAAAGCAGCTCCTAAAAAAGCTGCACCAGCTAAGAAGGCAGCAGCCCCTAAGAAGGCAGCTCCTGCCAAAAAAGCAGCTGCTCCGAAAAAGGCAGCTCCTAAAAAAGCAGCAGCACCAAAAAAAGCCGCAGCACCTAAGAAGGTTGCAGCTGCAGCTCCTGCTAAAAAGAATGCTGGCCCTAAGAAGGCAGCCGCTAAAAAGAAATAACCCACTCTTTAGCGATCTAAAAAAGAGACTGTTTTATACAGTCTCTTTTTTTGTGCTCATTAACGCACATTTATTTTTTCAACACCCCGCCCAATGTTAATAATCGTTAAATTTCCTAATGCAACAGGGTCCTGTGCATACAAGTAATAAGTAAGTTTTGTTGTTTTATAGCGGATGTGAATTTCCCCCTCCAACCCATACCTTTTTATATGAAATTTCTGTTCTCCCTTATCCTGGTTTTTTGGGGCATGCAAAGCTGTATTGCTCAAAGCTGCACGATCAAAGGTTCGGTTGCTGATACGCTGAATCTTATGAAACTATACAAGGCTTCTGTGACGATCATGAAGCCAACTGATTCCGGAATTGTAGCCCATACCCGCACGGCTCCCGACGGTAGTTTTGAATTGAAAGTTGATACCCAGGGCAGGTATATTATCAGGGTTGCATTTATCAATTTCGGTGATTACGAGGATGTGATTATTGTAAACAAACCTGTATTGGATTTGGGTGAGATGCCTATGCTGACAAAGGAACATCTGCTTAAAGAATTTGTAATCACCCAGCAGATAGCCGCAATAAAAATAAAAGGTGATACTACTGAGTATATGGCCGACAGCTTTAAGGTAAAAGATGGGGCAAACGTGGAAGACCTGCTGCGGCGGCTGCCGGGAATACAGGTGGATAAGAATGGTAAAATAACCGCACAGGGAGAAACTGTGCAGAAAGTACTGGTAGATGGTGAAGAATTTTTCTCAGATGATCCTAAAGTGGTTACTCAGGGTTTGCAGGCAGTTGTGGTAAACAAAGTGCAGGTATATGACAAAAAAAGCGACCAGGCCGAATTCACAGGCATTGATGACGGACAAAAAACAAAAACCATAAACCTGGAACTGAAGGAAGACCGCAAAAAAGGCTACTTCGGGAAGCTGGATGCAGGGCAGGGAACAAATGGCTATTACCAGGACCAGGGCATGATCAATGCATTCAAAGGGAAAAGGCAACTATCGGCCTTTATGATCGCATCCAACACCGATAAAGTGGGACTGGGATGGGGAGATAATGATAAATTCGGTGGCGGCGCAGGGATTACCGAAATGACGGATAATGGCTATTACAGCATGGTAGGTGGCAGCTATGATGAGTTTGGCGGATGGAACGGTAACTATGAAGGGGAAGGCCTGCCGTCGGTACTTACCGGTGGCATCCATTATGCCAACCGGTGGAATGAAGATGCCTCACATTTGTCGGGCAGTTACCGTTATGCCAACCAGAATGTGAATATTCAAGGTGATAATACCACACAATCATCTCTGGCCGGCGATACGGTAAGGATCAATACCGAGCATAAAACGCAGGCAAGCAAAATAGAGCGCCATGGTTTCAATGGTTTTTATGAATGGAAAATAGACACCAATAATTCACTCAGGCTGGTGCTATATGCCGGTCTTAAAAATGCAGATGTTTCTTCCCGGTATCATACAACTACTTACAACATGGTGGGCGATGCACTGCCGGTAACCACCAATGACCGGCTGCTAACAGGCAATACCCATTCTGAAAACATAGATCTGGACCTGCTTTATAAGAAAAAATTCAAAAAGAAAGGCAGGACAATATCTGTTGGTATTGAAGAGCAATATAATGAATCAAAAGGTTATGGCTATTTGAATTCAACATTGAGTTCACCAGATACACTTATTCCCGGGAAAATGGATACAGCAATTACCAACCAAGAAAAGACAGACACATCTCATACGCTCTCCTTCAATTCCAAAGTTACCTACACCGAACCCCTCTCCAAAACAGCATTCCTGGAGGTAAATTACGGACTCTATCTGATCAACAGCAGTTCAGAAAAGAACTCCTGGAATCTGGACTCCGCTACGAGGAAATATGATCTGAAATCCGACAGTTTCAGCAGCAATTACAAGTACAATATAATGACCAACCGTGGCGGGCTGAGTTTTAAATTTGTTTATAAGAACTTCAATTTTTCATTTGGTACAGATGTGGCCAGCACCAATTATCTGCAGAAGGACATACAACAAACCGAAATACTCGGACACGATGTATCCCGTACCTATAATTACCCCAATCTTTACCCAAAAGCCAATTTCACCTATAAATTCGGCAAGCAGACCAGTCTGCGGTTTAATTATGACGGCAGCACCAAGCAGCCCACAATAGCTCAAATTCAGCCGCTCAGTCAGAATACAGACCCTTTGAACATTACTGTGGGCAACCCCAACCTGAAACAGGAATTCAATAATAATTTCCGGTTGAATTTCAGTGATTATAAAGTACTTAGTCAGCGCTACTTTTATGTGGGCCTTTCGGGCAATACCGATTTTAATGCCATATCCACATCACAAACAACGGATGGCCCAATCAGTACCATAAAATATATAAACGTGGACGGCAACTACAGCACAAATGGCTATATAGGGAATGATTTCAAAATTAAAAAGCCCGACCTGAGTATTGGATTTTCTTTAGACGGCAACCAATCGCATACCAATAACATCATCAATGGACTGAACAACTCCAGCAACAATACCAGCCTGAATATCGGCCCAAATTTCAGGAAAGATAAAGAGGATAAGTACAATTTCAGTTGGGAACCTCACATAGCTTACAATGAAAACCAATCGACCATAAGCACATTTGTTACCAGGTATTACACCTTCAACAGCGACTTCAGGGCCGATGTACAGATCACTAAAAAGTGGTCGGTAGGGACAACTGCCAATGCAATGATCAGGCAGAAAACGATAGTATTCCCAACCAATAATGAGGTCATAAAATGGAACGCCTATATGTCCAGAAAGTTCCTGAAGAAAAATCAGCTGGAAATCAAAGCTATGGTATACGATATACTTAACCAGAACACCGGATTCACCCGAACAGCATCAGGCAGTACCATATCGCAAATCAACTACAACACTATCCGGCGTTATGGTATGCTGAACCTGGTATGGAATTTTACCCATACACCCGGTGGAGTGGCTGCTGCTGAAGAAAAGAAATAATGGCTTTTAAAATTACTTTTATGAACCGGTACTTTTTGTTACTGAATATCTTTCTGTTTACCGCCATTGCTGCCAGGGGGCAGTATACCCTTAGTGGCAAAATTGAGTACGAAAAGAAAACCAATGTTCATGCCGTGTTTAAGGATAACCGGGAGGATGCAAATGACAGCTGGTACCAGGACCTGGTGGCTAAGGCGCCCAAATTCAAGAGCACTTTTTTTGAACTCACCTTTGATACAGCCAGAAGTATTTATAAACCGGGCAAAGAGGTGGAAATGACCTATAAGGGCTGGACAGGTGATGGCCCTGCCGCTGATAACATCGTTCTTTCAGATTTCACAACAGGCAAGGTTAAAGCCGTTAAAAATGTTTTTGAACAAAAATTCCTGGTGCAGGACAGCCTCCGGAATATGTACTGGATGGAAAAGGGCGAAATACGTATCATCAACAATTTTAAGTGTCATAAAGCACTAGGCAAAATTTGTGATTCGGTATATGTAGTGGCTTTTTATACCGAGGATATCCCTGCACCCGGAGGCCCTGAGATGTTTGGCGGCCTGCCCGGTATGATACTGGAACTGGCTATACCCCGGCTGCACACTACCTGGGTAGCCGATAAGATAGAACTGCTTACTCCAAAAGATGCCGATTTTACAATACCTGAGAAAGGCAAAAAAGTAACCGAAAAACAGCTCTTCGAAACTATTCAGAGCAGCCTGAAAGACTGGGGTAAATGGGCCGGCAGGTATATCTGGTGGACGGTGTTGTAGACTTTCCGCAAGGGCCTGCTTTTATCATTTAAACAACTCTTCCTTGCTCCTGGGTTTCTGGCTGTCGAGCCATTTAAACTTGCTGAGTTTCATATTAGGAAGGTCGGCCTTTTCAAGCGGGGTTAATACATGCTTGGGCTCTTTATCAAATTTTATGTTCTTCATTTTCTGATCGGCAAAATAAATGAACATTTTCATACTGTTGCCCTGATCTATATCCATATAAGCGCCCTTTTCATCTTTTACATAATAGATACATTGGGCATCCGGTTTCACAATGATCTGTTTTATAGCACCACTGTCGAAGAAAGCGGTCAGTGTTTTTCCCTGCACCTGATCCCACAGATGCGCTTTTTCCGGGCCTGATTGCGATGCTACAAAAGCATTATTGGGCACATACATTTTGCGGAGTGTGGAGCTATCCAATTGCAGCAATATAGTATCTCCGGTTATCTGGCTTTTATGCGACCAAACTATGGGGTTAATCATCATCCTTATCATGGAGTCGGCACGGGTATAGCACACACTGTCGCACTTCCCCTGCATGGAGTCGGAGAACAGCAGGACATGGTGGTACCCAATGAAATAAAGCGGCGCAGTAGTATCGGCAGAGGCAGAGTCGGCGGTTGCAACCTGCATCATTTCCATTGATTCTTTTTTGTTCTTTTTGCCCTTCTTTTTTTCCTCTTTCTTCTTCTCCGGCAATGCCTTGTGTTTTACATTTTCCACATAGCCGGTATCAGATGCAGATAGTGGCACATGATACCTGGTACTTGCCACCGGCATCGGCAGATCATACGCCACTTCTTCTACACTATCTTTAGCACTCTTTAATCCGGAACCTTGCCTGCCTCCATGTTGGTTTAAAACCCGCGTACTATCATTTCCCAGGATACCGCTATCTGCTACCGACTGACGACTGACAACTAAGGACCGACGACTCTTCACCATTGGCGCAGAATAAAAGGTATCAGCACGCATATACAGCGTATCCTTACCATTCACCTGTTCAAGCACAGGCTTATTGGTAGCCCAGAGCTTCCTCTGTTTCTGGTAATACTCAGCTCTGCCACAAAAAAGCCTCGAGTGGTGGCCTGTATCAATTGTTATGACCCTTCCCGGAAAACTACTTATTGCAAGGCCATAACCGGTCTGCCTGTCATAATTCAGTATCGAATCGCTTTCAATATACTGGCCGTTGTTCCATATGCCCGAAAAGCCTTTGAAATGCGCTTTTCCCAGCTTGCCATCATACCATCCGTCGGATGTTTCGAGCACTGAGCGGCCACTATCCCTTGTCACTACCGAATGGGCATAAAAGTTAGTTACCTTCGTTTCGGTATTATACTCCACATCTTCACTCTTTATCCGGTATTGTGTATCTATAATAACTACGTTGTGTTTAAAACGGGCTTGTTTCAGCGGTATGTTATATTCGCCTGTTCTGCTTGTTACGCTTGTAGAGTCATTGTGTAATCTGCCACCCTTGTCATAAACGGCAATTTTCTTCGCCATGTCGTAGGTAACCTCTGCACTCTCCAGGTTATTTTTACCATCTGTCATTTGCACATTGCCACTCATAAAAGCCGTCTTAGTCTGGGTAGTATATTTCAGGTACTCGCTGGTGCCGTGTGTGCCCCCCTGCTGTGCAATCCGCACATGGCCGAAGCCCTCAAAATTGTGTGTGGTATTGTTCATCAGGGCGCTGTCGCAATATAGAGTATCTGTGCCCTGCTGCAGTATTACATTCCCCTTCAGGTGGTTGTATTCTCCTGTATCCGTTTTTATTACCGTAATGGTATCCATATTTACGATCCGTACCGGCACAGTAGAGGTATCCTGCTTTTGAGCCAATGCAGGAGTAATAAACAAAAGGAAGCAAAATACCGGTAACAGGGAAGCAGGTTGCAGGAATTTCATTAAGGTTTTTTTCATGCTTCTTTTATTTCCGCTCATTACCCTTATACGATCTGTGATTTTTCCAAACCGGCTATTGATCAAATTATCTCTTTGGATTAACCGATCTATTTCTTTCTTCCAAAAAAGGAAAGGGAAATATACCGGCTTGGACGGGCACGCATATCATTTTCAAGGCTATCCAGGGAGATGATTGCATGGTTGAGGTTGTTGTATAAATCCTTATTGTTTATCAGTAATCCCGCTGAGCCCTTACTGTCATTTATTTTTGCTGCTATCTCTTTGTATTGAGTAAGTGTAGTCCGTATATCATCCACCATTTTTTCGACAGGCACATTGTTTAAATGATTGGTCAGGCTATTTACATTAGTGAGGATATGATTTATGGTATCATTGTTTTTAGCAAGGTTGGCAGTTATACTGTTGGCATTATGAATCATGGCATTGATCTCGTTTGTTTGCTTTTTCAGATCATTTGTGAGATCAGCCAGGTTATGTGCGGTAATATTTACTGCATGAAGCGCCTCGCTGATTTCCCGCTGATTCTGTGCATTCATCAATTCATTTACGCCGGTCAGGGTAGTATCAATGGATGAGATTGTCGTTTTTAATTCTTTCAGTCTCGGCGTAAGTTCTGATGATACATTGTCTAGAGTTCCCCCCTCCCTCGCTGATTTAAGTTCACCGCCTGGTTTCATTGAACCTGGTCCTGGCCCCGGCACCAAAACGATTACTTTCGTCCCCATTATATCGGAGGAACTGAGCTTAGCTACGGTTCCCTCCGGAATGTCAAGGCCTTTTGTAATTCCCAGCGCTACCTTAACTCCACTTCCCGGTATAAGGCTCATTGATGCTACATGGCCTACATTGAGGCCATTAACCTGAATAACGGCTCCTTTTTGCAAACCCTCAACATTTGGATATATGCAGAAATATTCACTGTCTTTTGAAAAAATATCAGCGCCTTTCAGAAAATAAAATCCCACAAAGAATGTAACCAGTGCAATTGTTGCCAATAACCCGATCTTCACTTCTTTAGATACACTCATAGTTTCTTAGATATTGGTGGCAAAAATAAGCAAAAGAAGGCACCATAACACTTTATTGTTGATTACCAGTCTTTATCTGCTTATAATGAACCTCAATGTATTTTATCCTGTTTTTAATAATTGACTGTCAAAAGTTACCTTTGACCCCGTTATTCAGACAACAATCACACAGCAGATGCTGTAACCCGGATTGATCTACTGAATGAACGGCAAATTTAAATTAAAACAACTGTATAAATTCTAAAATAAAACCTTGATTTCCGTAATCATAATTAATTACAATACTTTTAACCTTACCTGCGATTGTATCGCATCGGTGATCCGCTATACCAAAGAATTGCCGTATGAGATAATACTGGTAGATAATGCCTCGCCAAAGGATAACCCCAATGAATTTCTGATCCGCTTTCCGGGTATTGTTCTGGTAAAAAGCCCCGAGAACGGTGGCTTTGCCAAGGGGAACAACCTGGGTATAGAGCATGCCAAAGGTGATATAATCCTGCTGCTCAACTCAGATACAATTCTTACCGAAGATAGTATAAGCAAAGCCGCTAACATCCTGAGCCACGACCAGCAAATGGGTGCAATTGGGGTACGGCTGATCTTCCCCGATGGGGTGGTGCAGTCATCGGCTCGCAAATTCCGGAGTATACGCAACGAATTGCTTGACCTTATGCGCCCATTGCTTATGCTGCTGCCTTACCGCAAACGGGCTGAGCTGATGATGAACCAGTATTTTAAGGGTGATTTTAATACCTACTGCGACTGGTTAAGCGGCGCATTTATTATGTTCCGTACATCCATACTCAATGAGCTGGAAGGTAATAAACTGGACGAAAGGTTTTTTATGTACAGTGAAGATGAATTGTGGTGCTACCAATTTATGGAACTGGGCTACCGGAATTATTACCTGGCTGATACTACAGTCATCCACCTGCTGAATGCCAGCGTAGAGCCCGCCAAACAGTTGCGCCTGCTTAAAACCTATATAAAGCACCAGATGATTATCATGGATTATGTACATGGTAAAAACTGGTACTACTACCTTTTTCAGGCCATATTTACGGCCAAGGAAATGTTCAGGTATTATGTGAAACTAGTCCTCGACAAGGTTTTTAAATATAAGCTCAGGTAGTAACAATGTTGTTTTCATATTAAAGGCCAATAACATCTAACAGTATACCTGATGTTATGCCTCATTCCAAACCGCGAGCGGTGCAACGTGATTTCTGTATAGAAAAAGGGCCATACCGGATAGCATGGCCCTTTCAAAATAAAATTATAGTTTAAGCTATTTTTTCTACCTGCATATAGTTCAGCTCCACAGGGGTAGCGCGGCCGAATATCTTTACAACTACCTTCAGTTTCTTTTTCTCCTGATTGATTTCTTCCACAGTACCGTTGAAGTCATTGAAAGGCCCGTCAATTATCTTCACGGTTTCACCTATGATGTATGGCTCTGCATAGCTGATACCCTGCTCGCTCACCTCATCCATCTTACCAAACATCTTATTCACCTCGCTTTTACGCAATGCCGTAGGGTGCTCTTTGCCGAGGAAGTGGATAACTCCGGTAACATTCTTCACCGCGTGAATGATGTCGTCAGTCAGTTTGCCCTCAACCGCTTCCAGCAATATGTAGCCCGGGAAAAGGGTTTTCTCCCGCAATACTTTTTTGCCGTTCAGTACCTTGAATACCTTTTCTATCGGGCAGAGAATCTGCACCACTGAGTTGGTCCAGTTGTTGATCTTTACCTCTTTGTCGAGATATTCTTTTACCTTTTTTTCCTTGCCGCTGATCACACGTATCACATACCACTTGGTTTCTTTGGCAGGTTTGGCATCCTGAACCGGGATGATTTCGTTAGTTGGCTCCATCATTATTTACCCAGCATTTTATAGATAAACTCCAATACATTTTTTGCAGCGAAATCCATACCAAAAACCACAACAGTAACCATGCTCAGAGCAATAAGTACTATGATAGTGGTCTGCTGCAGTTCTTCCCATGAAGGCCAGGTCACCTTATGGATCAGCTCGTCGTAAGCTTCCTGGATATAATTACCAAATTTGCTCATAATCTTACCCGCAGCTGCGGGCTCATTTTAACCGTTAATAAATTACCCTCACCCTTCCGGGAACGGGTATTGATTTTGCACGGGCACGTGGATTCGAACCACGATCGAAGGTTTTGGAGACCTCTATTCTGCCGTTGAACTATGCCCGTATATTTTAGTCTTCAGTCGTAAGTATTTAGTTGTAAGTCAGTTGAAGAACTTCACGGATTAATTACTTAGACACATAACTATCAAGAACTATTACCTGCAAAAAATCAAAAAGCCAAAAAGTGAAACCTTTTGACTTTTTTATTGCGGATGGCAAATGTACGGAATATTTTGAAATGAAATGGGAATATTTTTGTTTTACCTGCCCTACCCCTCGTTTTCGCCGTTGAAGCTGTTGTTTCCCTTCTTATCCACTCAGCATCTCGGCAATTGAATGCTACTGCAAAAGTATGAATGAAAGAATAAAGCATTCATTACAGAAGTTTATTCTTAAATGTGATCGGATAGGATATCATTAGTTTTATTTAAACTCATTTAATATTATCTTAACATTTTCCCGGCTTTGCATTGTTCAAAAGCCAGGTTGAATCAGTGTAGAACAGAGAAACAATTCGAAGCACAACTCTTCGGCCCGATCCTATTTTTATCTGTTTACCCAACCCAATACAATATTTTACGGTCTTTTTAGACGAATTCCGCTACTAATAAAATTTATGCGCTCCTACATTTTGTTTTTATTTGTCCTTAGTATCAGCCTTCAGGCCAACGCTGGTAAAAAACTAAAAGTTTTATTTATTGGCGACAGCTATACCTACGTAAACAATCTGCCCCAGATAACAGCAGATATTGCTGCTTCAATGGGCGATACACTAATCTTCGACAGCTATGCATTGGGTGGGCACGGTTTTTGGCAATATTATGTTGATCCGCTTTGCGCAAGTAAAATCAGGTCTGCACAATGGGATTATGTCATATTGCAAGAGCAAAGCCAGCAACCATCGCAGCCAACAGGTGATTTCCTTTCTACATCTTACCTCCCGGCAGCTGTATTAGATACTATGATAGAGTCAAACGACTCCTGTACAAAAACTATGTTTTATATGACTTGGGGTTATGAAAACGGAGACTCAATCAGGTGTGTATATTACCCGGCATGGCCCGCTATATGTACCTTTGAAGGCATGGATAGCCTGACCAGATTGCGCTATATGGCATACGCTGATACGACATGGCTATCTGAAGTGGGTCATATCACGGGTTCCAACCTCATAAGAAATTCCCAGGTATCACCAGTAGGGGCTGTAAGACATTATATTCTGTACAATTATCCGGCAATAGAGCTATATCAAACAGATGGCAGCCATCCTACTGAAGCTGGATCATATGCCGGTGCCTGCACCTTTTATGTTGCTCTGTTTCACAAAGACCCCTTATTGATACCCTATGATTATTCCCTCAGCGCTACTGATGCATCTGAAATAAGAACTTCAGCCAAAATAGTAGCCTATGACAGTATGAGTTACTGGCATATTGGTGAGTACGACCTCGGAGCACAATTCAGTTTTGTTGCCGGCGCAGGCAATACAGTAGCATTTACAAATGAGTCTTCAAATGCATCATCTTATATATGGGATTTCGGAGATGGTAACACAGCCACTGCTACCAGCCCGTCGCACACATATACCACAGACGGCAATTATATTGTAAAACTCATTGCAATGAATGCAGCATGCAATGACACGAGCTATATGGCTGTTAGTACCAAAGCGACTAACATAGATAAAATAAATAACTCGCAAGATTTTATTACTGCACCTAACCCGGCTAATGATAAATTGACGATTAGCTCTTACAGATTTTTATCAGGTATTTACCAGATTTGTTTATATAACAGTATAGGACAATTGGTATATACTCAGGAAAGCCATCCTAACAAAGACCAGGAGATAAATGTAGCCGGTTATAATAACGGGCTATATCTTATCTCAATTGTAAATAATGGCACAATCATTTTTCAAAACAAGATCATTAAATAAACAGCGTCTTTACCGACATTATTATTGATTGGGTTTAGATAAAATAAAAAAACATCTGTTGCCTGTCAGTCTCGCCATTTCCAGAATTATCAGAGCTCAAGTAAAAGACAGAGAGGCAGGAGGTAAACAGCCAGCCGGTTATTATCAGTGATTTGCGTAGACCATAAATTAAAAAACCCCTGAAAGCTGGTGCTATCAAGGGTTTTCTGTTTTTAAATGTGACCCGGATTGGATACTAAAATTTACATGTTATTTTACCTTGTTTCATGCTAATCAGCACCCTCATTGACTTATGTGAAATTTGACTATAAAGTAGAATTTGTTAGTGTTCATTAACATGAATAAATACTGCCACTTTTCTGCCACCCCGGCAATTTTGCGGTAACAATTTCAATTACGCAGCAAAGGACTTGGTTATTAAACGTCTTACTTGTTCGGGCCCGAAATGATTGCCCCGTGCGGTTTTAAAGCCTGCTTCATTTAATTCTGTTGCTATCTCCCGCAGAGATTTTCCGTTACGGCTTAACAGGTTGATTACTTTTTTTGCTTTTTGATTATGAGGATTTGATAGCGCAATTTGTTTAAGTTTCAATGGTCCCATTTTTCTCACTGCATCTGTAAAGTTCTCCGGTGTGCCGAGGCTTGTACCCCTTGCTTTAAGTGCCGCTAATGCTTCTTTCGTCCGGCTGCTTATTCTTTTACGTTCCCACTGGGCAAGCGCACCAAATATATGTATCGTAAGCTCATTAGCATCCGGCATATCGCAGCAAATGAAACGAACCTTTGTATCCATGAGCGTACTAACAAATGTAAGATTTCTTGAAAGCCTGTCTAACTTGGCAATAAGTAATGTAGAATTGGTTTGCTTTGCTAATTCAATGGCTTTTAGCAATTCCGGGCGGTTATCGTTTTTGCCAGTTTCAATGTCGGTATATTCTGCTAATATGGTTCTGTTATTCAGGAATGATAATACTGAATTTCTCTGTGCTTCTAAACCTAACGCTGATAAGCCTTGGCGTTGTGTGCTTACTCTGTAATAAGTGATAAATGCTTCCATGTGGCTAACCTACGGAGGTTCCGTCACATAATGGAATCGCTCGCTTACAATTTGTGGCATTAGTTTTCCACATACTTTTTGAGTAATGGAATCACATTTTCTGCCTATACTCTAAAAATTAGGAGATAACGACCGATGATTATTGCATAAGAAAGTATTATTTATATTCGGGAACTCTTCCCTTTCCGTTGCATACTGGACAACTTTTACTTTGATAACCTGTACCATTACAATAATTGCAATCATACCATTCCAATTCTCCACCCCCATTATTCATCTGTACTTTGCCCTTGCCTTTACAATTCCAGCATCGTTCATCAACCTTGCAAGTTCCTTTACAATTTGGGCATACTATCCAATTCCCTTGATTATTTCCTTTCCTGAAATCCCAAACATTTCCACATTGGCATTTCCATACACCATCTGCCGGTTCTTCATCTATTACAAAATCTCCTCCGCAGGCTGTACAATGATAGAATGCCGCATGGTTTCCACCAGCAGCCTTTCTTGTAACAATTTTATGGATTTGGGTATTATTATTATTTGATGAATTATTAATATCATTTGAACCTGATGATTTCGTGGTAGTTTCTTCATCATTTTCATTTGAATTGTTTGAAGACCTACTATTGTAATTATCGCTATTGTGGTTATTTTCTTTTTGGTAAAATATAATGCCCGCCGCTATTAAAGGAAGAAGCAAAAGAATTAACCAGCGTGGTGTTTTATTTGTTTTCTTTGAGACTTGATTAGTAATTGAACTCGGATACTTATTGTATGATGTCGTATTTTGCGAAGTAGAAGGAGGTACTGGTGGAGCGGGTGATTGATTGTTATGTTGTTGAGGTGGCGGAGGTGGAATAGGTCTTGACGAAGGTGGAGGTGGAGGCACCTTTCTTGGAAGTGGAACAACTCCAAACTCAATTAATTTTGATAAAATGTCTGGGAATTCTTTTGCCTTTTTCCATTCCTTTGAGTTATCATCGCTAACCAATGTGTTTTCGTCAATAATCTTAACAATATCATCAATTAATACCGGACCATAGGTCTTTCCCTCTTTTTGATAATAGTATTTCGCCATAAAGTCATATTTTTTCAAATTGTTTTTTCAATAACTTGCCCGGAGTCATTTATCACTGTTCTTAATACTAAATCTTTGTACTTTATTACCTGTTTTGAATGTTTATTAAAATTTATTCGCCAAATACATAGTCCTATAATAAATGGTATCCCAAGAAAAAGTATCCAATTGGTTTGCCCCCAATAATACCATGGAGGTTCATGATAACTTCCTTCTTTGTCAGCACCATAGGTATCATATCCATTTGAAATGCGCCAACTATCAAAAAAAGAATGTTGGAGAAAATTATAATAATATAACAGCCCTATTAGACCTGGCAACATTATTAATAAAGTTATTTTAAAATACCTTGAATGATTGAAATTATCTTTCGGAACTATGCTGCCATTGTTTTTTTTTATTTCAATAAGATAGTTTTCATCATCCCGTTTTAATACTACAAACCCATCAGATAATTTATTAGTTATATAATCGTTGTAAATTCTCTTTTTATCAATGGAGTTTTGAATAACAAGAGTTGGTTTAGAACTAACCCTTTCGGTATTCATATTTATTTGACTGTCAAATTGAATACCTGCCATTGTTTCTTTTAACTTTACTTGCTCACGAAATAAAAGTGATACTGGTTCAATATCTTTTGCTGGCAGCCAATCTTTCATAGAACCATCTTCATTCCATACCAAGGTGCTTTCATCAATAATCTTAATAAGGTCGCCAATAGGCAGCGGCCCTAATGTTTCTCCATTTTTGAGGTAGTAATAATTCATATTATTTCAATTTTGTTTCCTACGCAAAATCTTGTATTCTCACTTTTATCAATTATCAATGACAGAACACATTTACCATTAGGGCAGTGGTGGCAGACTATTCCTTTTGGTCTATTAACCGCATCATTTAGTCCCAGTATAGTTGTCACAGAATACCAATTAAAATTGTTGTTCTCTAAACAAGCATCCTCAATCTTATCATACAATTTAACCTGCTCTAAATTGCGATAGGTTGTTCTATCGCTATAAACAAGAACAGCATCAGTGCAGCAGTCCATTTTCAAATTGGCAACTATTCTATTCATAAGTATGTCCGATATTTTATACCCAAAAAGATATTGTGTAAAATCTAAACCGTGTAAATATACATAAAGAGCATTTACCAAGGTATAGGCATAATTAGAAAGGCAAAAAAAAGGACACCTTGTTTAGTGGTATCCTTTTTTATTTAAGTGTTGTGATTATTGCCACATCGTTACAGTATCAGGGTTTTTCTTTTGATAGTCAGCCAAAACTTTCTTTGCCTTATCAACATCAGTTTTGGCAACTGCTATTTTGCCGTTATAACTATCAGCGTCCTTTACGAACCTGAATTTAGATATACCGCCCTCTGCCAGTATCTCTTTAATCCAATAACGGTAATATCCATAGGTCGTTGAGAATATATTTACCATTTCAATTTTGCCATTTTTTTCGGTAGCAGGCACTTTTGCTACGGCTACTTTTTTCTTCTTCGGACTTGACATATTCTGTATGATTTTAGATGGCTAATGTCAGGAAGATTAACCGCTATGCCTAATAAAATCAATCCTTTTGACCTATGCCAGTATAGGTCTATGCTATTCCAATAACTCAAGCCTGACCGCCATTGTAAGGTGATGTCAGTTTAACCAAATAGTTTTCAATGCTAAAACTGATAATCACTTTAACGACAACCCAATGAGTGTATTTCCGGTTATTACTTATATATTTCCGGCTTTCTTTTCTTTTCCTAAAATCACTGCACTACTAATGATGGATACGCTTTGCGCAAGCGCAAGCTAAAATTGTATTCTTAAACCGTATCATTTTACTGGCAGTTTATAGAAAATTTTGGCGTTATGCCATTTACCGCAAACCTTTCCTGTAACTGCCCGACCAGGTCTTGTATGTCGGCACTATCTGTAAAGTATATCGCATCAAACAGCGTGAAATAAAATTTGCTTTTCTTTGGCTTTAACCCGTTAAAAATACTTGCTTCTATATTCTGCAATTTAGATGCAAGGGTTACCGGGTCACCATCCAGTATTTGTAGTGATTGATAAGTTAGCGGGTATAGTATTTCAAACTCATTAGCTATTGCTTTTTTCGCCTTAAAATCAAAATAGATAGCCGAATACAACTCAACCTTTACGTTATCCCTATCACGTTCCATTGTTATAAAACGCTCATACACATTCCCGGTTTCACAATCGTGAATATAGTTACAATCCACACCCATATTTAATTTACGGAGCAAATAACAAAGCAGGAGCGGCTGGCAATTCCTAATGTCTATATCGTGAAATACTTTGTTACCGATGTGCAGATGCTTACGGCTTATTTTAGATAGGTTTGAAAAGGAATG